>Ga0247843_1003615_pt1 | contig 24871 bp, 27 predicted proteins | sample LaCruzMarch2017__FD_192420 | JGI IMG/M metagenome (GOLD analysis project Ga0247843, IMG submission 192420) | Freshwater microbial communities from meromictic Lake La Cruz, Castile-La Mancha, Spain - LaCruzMarch2017_8m | ecosystem: Environmental > Aquatic > Freshwater > Lake | place: Spain...
CAGATGTTCGGACAAGTTATGGCAGGTGTAATTGATCGGGGTGCTGATCAGGTATTCTATGTATTTTTTCTTCGTTATCATGCCAGATAACATACACTACTTTTTTCAGGGGAGCGAAAGTCCTAATACCTTCAAATATACTAAAGTGATGAACCAGATTTTCCCATGTTGCAGGTATTGCTTCCTCTGGCCCCATTGGAGCTAATATCCATATGAATAACGATTGTTCTTCACTGTATTTCAACTCTCTTCCTGTTTTTGTACATGCGTCAGAAATTTTGAGATTTATAACATCAGATAGACGAGAGAAAAATACCCTCTTGGATTCTTTACGTCCAACAGTTCCCAAATAGAAATCCCCTGGAAACTGATTACATCTAAATAAGATTGGGCGACTTGTATCTTTCAAAAAGGGTAAAAACTCAACCAGATGTCGATGATTTTTACATTTCAAATGTGCTTCTCTTTTAACTGATAAGCCACTCTCTGAAATACCCAACAACTCACCTACTTTTTGGTTAGTATCGCCTATTGAAGGATTATCTTTCCGGCAAGTAACAACAGTCATATCATCTTCATTTTTATTTGGCGCCCAATACTCTGGAATTCCAGTTGCACCTGTTGAGTCATCCGATTGGCTAACGGTAAATGGCGATGAAATCCCTGCCCCAATAAAGCTTTTACGATCAACTCCTAAGTCAACCTTCAATAAGTCGCTTGCATCATTTAATAAAACAGCACCGATTCTGTTAAATCTAAGTGCAATATCGTTTTTATTCTTATCTCCTTTTGGATTTGGAGCAGAACTAATAACTTCTACGATTTTCTTACTTTTATTTTTGCAAGCTTCAGGGTTATCTTTGCTACATATGCACTTTTCAGGCTTATCTTCTGATTTTTTTTGACACTCTGATAGTTTTTGTGCCGCCTCTGTTTCCCATTCTTTTAGATAATCAGCTTCAATTTGTTTACTTAATTTATTATTTTCAAGCTTTAATGTAACAACCTCTTTGCTTAATTGTTGATTAAAATCATTTTGTGTTTTTAACATTGTTGCAGTTGCTATTAATTCCTGGAGCTTATTACTACAAGCCTCCAAAGAGGAATCATGTTCAAGACGTCCTTTAATAAAAATGCCGCCATATACAACTAAAATTATTGCTGTAATACCTAATATTGGCTTCCAAAATGTGATGAAAAAAGATGTATTCGAGCAAAAACGGATATTACAGTTGCTCGATTAGCATATAAAAACCCACCGATGGTAGATATGCCTGTTATGATACCGAGTCACGTCGAAATAGAATCCGAAGAAAGATTGTGGAAATAACTCGCAGTGTCTTCAAAATAATTCATGCTGAACTCCAAAAAATCATTTATTTATGATGAGATTTTTATTAAAGACCCTAGGCCTAACGAATAAAATAAATCCGCAATCAATGTTATCGTTAATATTTGGTTAGCACAAACGCAATTACTGATCTTTAGAGCAAGCAGCCACCACCCCTTCCGACAAAATTGCCCCACGCGGACAGTGTTCAAGTGAATGAATTCAACCTTACTTTGGATGGACAAATCGATTATTGGGGAAAAATCGGCAAAATCGCCGAGGAAAATCCCGATTTAAGTTTTGCCTTCATCAAAGAGGTGCTGTTTGCCAGAGAAGAAGCTTTGGCAGGCGACACGGATCTCTATCTGTTTGATTGAAATGCAAGTTGTTAAAACCCACCAATTTAAGCAAGCGATAAAAAATTAGCCGCTAACCCCATCCCCGTAACCCTTCTAAGCGGCTTCCTAGGCAGTGGCAAAACCACGTTGCTTAACATTACTCGCATCCGCCGTTATCATCAACGAATTCGGCGCTACACCTATCGATCCGCAATTGCTTAGGGAATCGCTGAACAAAGCCTTCGACAAGCTCAGGCCGAACGGTAACTAATTGATTCCGTTCGTGCTGAGCCTGTCGAAGCATGATCGGAATCAATTAGTTCAGCACTTCCTTAGAGAACACAACATCGCTATCAGCACCTTGTCTGGCGGTTGCTTGCGGTGTCGGGTGAAAGGTTCGTTAACGCCGTTGTTGAAGAATCTGCGGATGGATTGGGAATCTAAGGCGAATAAACCCTTTGACAGCATTTTTATCGAAACCAACTGCGTGGCGAATCTTGAGCCATAGCTGGATACTTTCTAATAAACGGTCATTTCTGATCTGATACCGCCTGTTGCGCCTTGATGATTTCCGGCAGATTCGTCTCTATCCAGTTCGTCAGTGCCTCGACTTGTCGGGCAATAGCATCACCCAACGGGGTGAGCGAATACTCCACATGCGGCGGCACGACCGGATACGATACCCGCTGAACAAAGCCATCCTGTTCTAATTGTTGTAGGGTTTGCGCCAGCATTTTTTCACTGACGCCACCGATTTTGCGGCGCAATTCGCTGAATCGGTGTGTGCCGCCGATGAGCACCACCAACACCAAAACACCCCACTGGCTGGTGACATGCTTGAGAATTTCGCGCGAAGGGCATTCTTTGGCTAGCACTTTTCCGTGGCGCAAAATATCTGCCAGTTGACCTGTATTTGTTTCATCCATTGCACTTACCTTTTTGTATGTACTTACTAAAAGTAATTGTAAAAGATATACTCCGTTTGCACAATCCAACCACGAAATAGTAAACAACTAAGGAGTATTTATGATCGTTATCACAGGCGCGACCGGACAACTCGGTCGCCACGTTATCACTTCGCTATTAACAAAAGTTCCCGCCGCCAGCTTGGCTGTTGCGGTCCGCAATGAGGAAAAAGCTAAGGACTTTGCCGCCTTAGGTGTGCAAGTCCGTTACGCCGATTACAATCAGCCAGCCAGCTGGGATACTGCGCTACAAGGTGCAGACAAAGTCTTATTGATTTCGTCGAGCGAGATCGGGCAGCGCGTCAAACAACACAGTGCGGTTATCGACGCAGCCAAGCGAATGGGTGTAAAGCTTCTGGCTTATACCAGCGTTCTCCATGCAGACACCTCGGTACTTGGACTCGCAGAAGAACATCGGCAAACCGAAGCCGCTATCCAGGCGTCCGGCGTGCCATTTGTTATGCTGCGGAATGGTTGGTATACGGAAAATTATACGGCTAGCATTCCTGCGGCGCTGTCGCTAGGTGCTTTGTATGGCTGTGCAGGTGACGGACGTATCTCTTCTGCTGCACGGGAAGATTACGCGGAAGCCGCCGCTGTGGTGCTAACCAGCGACCATCAAGCCGGAAAAATATACGAACTGGCAGGCGACACCGCATTCAAGTTAAGCGAATTTGCCGCTGAGATTTCTAGGCAAAGTGGCAAGACAATTCCCTACGTCAACTTACCAGAAGACGCGTATAAAAAAGCTTTGCTTGATGCGGGATTGCCAGAGTTTCTTGCCGAACTTCTTGCGAATTCTGATACAGGGGTATCTAAAGGTGCGTTATTTGATGATGGGCAGCATTTGAGCAAACTCATCGGCAGAAAATTGGTGTCATGGGAGGCCACTTTACTAGCCGCGCTGGAATAATACGAGGGCTGGGTTGCGCTTTTTGCAACCCAACAGGATTGTCATAAATGTTGGGTTGCGGAAAGCATGCAACCCAACCTACATTTTACTGAGCTTATCGAAGCATGAATGGGATCGATTATACGTATTTTTGCCCACCGTTTGCCGCATAATCGGAGGGCATCATCCAAAACCTAGAACTAGACCTTTCAGGTTTTAAAAACCTGAAAGGTCTAATTATTTGCCTAAGCCGCGTATGACAACGCGCCTAAGCCTTGTTCGGCGGCTTCTTTATAAAAATTCTGTAAGCAATCGAATTGTTCCAATAGGTATTCGTCATCGTCTTGAAAAACCTCAAAGTGGTATAAATCCGAGCTATCACCTAAAGCGCTCATACCCGCCATGATTTGTGCGTGCGTCCACGCCGCCAATTTTTCGGCATTGGCTTTAACTTCCGCCGCTGAAATCAAGTTGCAGCCATTAAACAAAGCATCGTCCACTTCCTCGCCTATCCAAAAACCCACGCCATCCAATATCGCCGCCAAAACATCCCACGCGGTTTCCACATCGGTATTCAGCGTGTACTTTTCATCTTCCAAAACCCATTGGTCAATCAAGCTATGGTCATTCACCATCGCTTCAATTTCAGGCTGGGTAAAAGCGCGAAAAAAGATATTCATACTCATGATGTTGCTCCTGTTTTTGGGGTTTTGATGGGGTTGTGAATTAACGGTTAAGTAGAAACATAGGATGTGCCGACGTAAGAAGGCGCATCAATCGAGTAACGCGAACGATGCGCTTCGTTCCTCAGCACATCCTATGGCTCTGAAAAAGTGATAGGGAACTCTTCCAAATAAAGCTCGGTGGCTTCTTGTAGATTTGCAAAAGCCTCTTCAATGCTATCGCCTTGGCTGGTTGTGCCTGTTTCTGGATTTAAGGCAACGTAGCCACCTTCAGGCGCGGGGGTTAAGATTGCGGAGAGTTCCATTGTGACTCCTTAAAACGTTAAATTTGGTTTTAAAATTTATTTTCATACATTCTTTTAGCCTCAACAGCTTCATCCAAACGACGGTGTACTAACGAGATCATTGACAATATATCAAGAGCATCTTGCTCGCTTATACTCCATGTTATCTTGGGTGCATGGGCAGTTGTATTTCTAAATGTACCAAATAACCCTTTTAGAAGATTCATAAATCCTTTCTGCTCACTTTGCTCGCTTTCCGACTGAAGGGAACTCAGTGCTAAATGAGGAATGACTCCTTTAAAAGCAAATGCTTCATCTACTAAAGCACTTCCGTCAGAATTCAGCCCTGTTTTTTTGCGTATTTTTTCAGCAACACTTTTTGTGGCTTCAAAAACAGTATGAAAATAATTGTCAACCAGTAATTCCTCTCTACAAAACATCAATATGTCTGGATGAACCTTTCTAACAAGTAATGATTCTTTTAGTTTGCTTGCCCGAGCATAGGCTTCCGAAATTGTAGATACCCTATTAGAAGTTTTAAGCTTACCATTCTCTCCCAATTCTAAACCTTCAAAACTAAGGATTTGATTAAGCGAGTATTTTGTTCCTAAATACCAATCAAGGTTATTGATGTGCCTAGCAGGACTCATAGCACTTTCAATAAATACACAAATGTTATTTGCACATTTATCTTGCTCTTGTTTAACGCAAAAAGCCTTATAAAGCCTCTTCCATTTTGTTCCATTAGCGTCCGGATCAGGAAACTTGCACTCTTGTAGTAGTTTGCCAATTTCAGATCCCTTAAATCCTTGTGCAGTATCACCTAAAGTCTTTGCTAACGATTCCATAACACCAACATCAAAACGTTTAATTACCATTTAAATCACTAGAAGCAGGTTGTATTTCAGAGATTTGTTGCGGTTGTACCAGTTGCGCTACCATTTGGTTATATCTCCTCTCGCGTAATTGAATTGCCAGAATAACCGAACAAAATAATGTAAACAAAAATCCCACGAACGATGAGATACCTTGAGAATAAACGAGCGCTATTAATGACAAGACTAGAAGCAACCCAAATATCGCAATACTAAAATGTAAAAATCCTTTATCGAAGGACTGCCAAAATCTATTCTTCCAGATAGTTGAATACTTAAACTCACCATTTTCGAAGCTTACAACCCCAGGCGTTTTCTTTAAGGCATAGATGATTTTTGAACATTCATCATGTTGGATCAAAGCCAAAATATCTGAATAACTCATTCTAAGTCCATGTATAAGCCTAAACAGTTCTGTTACAGAATGTTTTTGAGATTTTTCTACGGCAATTTCGAATTTTTCGAGTAGTTCTGACTTTATCTTTCTTGTTTGCCCGAAAACATTAAGATAGGTAACGGCAATAGTTACAATAGCCGTTACTAACCCAATGATAATCTTTGTGTTTTCTGTAAACTCCATATTTAAGGCGTATGTAGATTAATTACAAAAACTCAATTCGCATAACTAGACCCACCAGAATGCAATCCCAATCGATCAAACAACGCCACATCATGGTTAGTCATTGGGTTATCGGTGGTCAGCAATTTATCGCCATAAAAAATCGAGTTCGCGCCTGCTAAGAAGCACAAGGCCTGCATTTCGTCGCTCATTTCTTTGCGGCCTGCGGAGAGGCGGACGCGGGAGGTGGGCATAAGGATGCGGGCGACGGCGATGGTGCGGATAAAAACTAGCGGGTCGAGTTTTTCTGTGCCCATCAGCGGTGTGCCTTCGACTTGTACTAGCATGTTGATCGGTACGCTTTCGGGGTGTTTGGGCATGTTCGCTAGTTCAATCAATAGGTTGGCGCGATCTTGTTCGCCTTCGCCCATGCCGACGATACCGCCACAACAGACGTTGATACCTGCGTCGCGTACCCGCGCCAAGGTGTCTAAGCGGTCTTTATAGGTGCGGGTGGTGATGACTTCAGAATAATAATCTTCGGACGTATCCAGATTGTGGTTGTAGTAATCGAGGCCGCCTTCTTTGAGCCGTGCGGTTTGAGTGTCGGTCAACATGCCTAAGGTTACGCAGGTTTCCATGCCTAAGGCTTTGACGCCTTGCACCATTTCCACCACGCGTTCGATGTCGCGGTCTTTTGGTTGCCGCCACGCTGCGCCCATGCAGAAACGCGATGCGCCTTGGTCTTTGGCTTGTTGTGCGGCTTGGATGACTTCGGCTATGGGCATCAAGGCTTCGGATTTTAGGCCGGAGTCGTAACGCGCACTTTGTGGGCAATAACCGCAGTCTTCTGAACACGATCCGGTTTTGATGCTGAGCAAGCTACTGATTTGCACTTCGTTGGGGTCAAAATTTTGGCGATGGACGCTTTGTGCTTGAAAAATCAAGTCGTTAAAGGGTAAATCAAACAGGGCTTGGACTTCGGCTAATTGCCAATCGTGGCGTAATACAGACATTTATAAAGACTCCGACTATAGTTATTGCTAAGCGTGCGACCACACTTATCAACTTGTTATTATGAATTGGGTAGACAACTGGCTGAACATTATACAGGATTACGTATTGCCGCCTACTTGCCTGTTATGTGGGAATGCGGGCTGGCAAAACCATGATATTTGCTTGATTTGCCAGCAACATTTATTGCAAAACCACCATTGCTGTTACCAATGCGGCGAACACTTTGCGCTACCGCCAGCGGTGCCGATGTTATGCGGACGCTGTATTGCCCAGCCTCCAGCGTTTGATGAAACCCACGCACCTTATATCCATCAAGGTGCAATCCGGCATTTGGTGACGACGTTAAAATTTGGTGCCACTTATAAAAACGCGCGTTTGTTGGGGCAGTTGTTGGCAGATCAGTTGCGTGATAGCCATCGGCAGCCGGAATTGTTAATCCCCGTGCCTTTGCATAAAAGCCGTTATCGGCAACGTGGCTTTAACCAGTCGATAGAAATCGCCCGTACTGTCAGCAAAGAATTGGCAATCCCGTTAGATTTGTCTAGCTGCCAACGCCTACGCAACACGCCGCAACAAAGTAATTTGACTGCCAAGCAACGCCGGAAAAATATCAAAAACGCCTTTGCGGTGGTAAAACCGATAGCCGCCAGCCACGTGGCGATTATTGATGATGTGATGACCACAGGTTCAACAATGGATGAGTTGGCGAAGGTGTTGAAAAAAGCGGGGGTGGAGAAGGTGGATGTTTGGGTTTGTGCGCGGGCTTAAGTTGTCTATAGACATTAAAATGGTTTTGAAACCGACTACAAACCATTCCAGCAAGTTACTGCGTAATGTCGAGCATTAACAATATCTATCTGATGTTACGCAGACATATTCTGCGATATATAGACAAACAATGCTGAGTCGCTATCGCGACAGTTTTTCTAATCGGGTTCTCGCACCCGAAGGCGAGTTACTTTCTTTTGCGCCGCCAAAAGCAAGTAACCAAAGAAAAGGCGGCCCGATTACCGCTCATGTCTTGCGCTCCTTGCATTTGTCGGGGGACGGCAGAATGGGCTTCCTGCCCATCTGCCGCCGCGCGGCTTCCCTGCCGCGCCCCTTCGGGCTATTCCCGACAAATGCTGCGGTGCTCGACGCGGCAAACGGGAGAAAAGCGCGTTACTGCGTAACGTCAATAACCATCTAACGCTGCAAAAAATTCCGCAACATATCATGCCCGTGTTCGGTCAGGATGGATTCTGGGTGGAACTGTACGCCTTCTATATCGAAGCTTTTGTGGCGTACGCCCATGATTTCGTCTTGGTTGCCGTCGGCATCTTGCGTCCAGGCGGTCACTTCTAAGCAATCGGGGATGGTGGCTTGTTCAATCACCAAGGAATGGTAACGGGTGGCGGTGAACGGGTTATTTAAGCCTTTAAACACGCCCAAATCATGGTGGTAAACCTGTGAGGTTTTGCCGTGCATGATGCTTTTGGCGTGGATGATATTGCCGCCAAAGGCGTAACCGATGCTTTGGTGGCCTAAGCACACGCCTAAAATGGGGATTTGGCCTTTGAAGCGGTTGATGGTGGCGACTGATATGCCGGCTTCTTTGGGGGTGCAAGGGCCGGGGGAGATGACGATTTTATCGGGCGCTAAGGCGGCGATGTCTTCTACGCTGACTTGGTCGTTGCGGACGACAGTGACCGCCGCGCCGAGTTCGCCAAAATATTGGACTAGGTTGTAGGTGAAGGAGTCGTAATTATCGACCATGACCAGTTTTACGCTCATACGCTTTCTCCTTGTAAACCCGCTTCCGCCATGCTGACGGCACGGAAAATGGCGCGGCCTTTGTTGAGGGTTTCTTCCCATTCGCTGGTGGGGACGGAATCGTAAACAATCCCTGCACCTGCTTGTATATGTAAGGTATTGTCTTTTATGACGGCGGTGCGGATGGCGATGGCGGTATCTAAATTGCCAGACCAGGAAATGTAGCCAACTGCGCCAGAATAAACGCCGCGTTTGACGGGTTCTAGTTCATCAATAATTTCCATAGCACGGACTTTTGCCGCACCGCTGACTGTGCCTGCCGGAAAAGTTGCCGCTAATACATCAAAGGCGTTTTTGCCGGATTGCAAGCTGCCAGTGACGTTGGAGACGATGTGCATAACGTGCGAATAACGTTCAACGATCATTTTGTCGGTGAGTTTTACGCTGCCGATTTCTGCTACCCGCCCGACATCGTTACGGCCTAAGTCGATAAGCATAAGGTGTTCGGCGATTTCTTTGGGGTCTGCCAGTAGTTCTTGCTCTAAGGCTAAATCCAATTCTGGAGTGCTGCCGCGTCGGCGTGTGCCAGCAATTGGGCGCACGGTTACGGTATCGTCCTCTAAGCGCACCAATATTTCCGGCGATGAGCCGACAATATGGAAGTCGTCCAAATTGAGGAAGAACATATACGGCGAGGGGTTTAAGCTGCGTAAGGCGCGGTATAAGTTTAAAGGCGCGGCGCTGTAGGGGATGGACATGCGTTGCGACAGCACTACTTGCATGATGTCGCCATCGGTGATGTATTTCTTGGCGGTTTTTACGGCTTGTTCATAGCCCGCTTGGGTAAAGCCGGAAATAAAATCGTCTTCGCTGATTATTTTTGGGTTGGGATGGCGGGCTGTTTTGGCCTGTATTTCCCGCAGGTTGCTTGCAAGTTGTTGCAATCGGGCGATGGCGTTGTGGTAGGCGTTTTCTTCAGACGGGTCTGCGTGGGTGAGCAATAACAGTTTGCCGGAGAGGTTGTCGAACACCAATATATCTTCCGATACCATCAGGACAATGTCGGGGCAGCCGAGTGGGTCAGGTTTGTTGACTTTGCAAACACGCGGCTCGATGTAGGCGATGGTTTCATAGCCAAAATAGCCGACCAAGCCACCGCTAAAACGCGGCAAGCCGTCGATGTCTGGGACGTTAAAGCGGGCTTTGAATTGCTCTATCCACACCAAGGGGTTTTCGTGGTCGAGGCTTTCGGATAAGTCGCCATTGATTTCTACCCGGATATGTTTGCCAGTAATTTTAACGACGGTTTTGCAAGGCAAGCCGATGATGGAATAACGGCCCCATTGTTCGCCACCATGTACCGATTCAAATAGATAAGAATACGGGCCATCCGCTAATTTTAAGTAGGCACTTAATGGGGTATCCAAATCCGCCAAGACTTCTTGGCAAATGGGGATGCGGTTATAGCCTAATCGGGCGTGGAGGTTAAAGTCTTCTGGCGTCATGGTGGTCAACCGTACTGGCAAACAAAGTGGCGATTATAACTGATGATCTGTTGTTACGCAGACACTCTCTGCTATAAGAAATACAAATAATAATGAGTCGCTACCGCGACGATTTTTAAATCGGGTTCTCGCACCCCAAGGCGAGCTACTTTCTTTTGCGCCGCCAAAAGAAAGTAGCCAAAGAAAAGGCGGCCCGATTACCGCTTCTTCCTGCGCTCCTCGATTTTGTCGTGGGTCGGCAAAAGGGGCTTCCTGCCCCTTTACCGACGCGCGGCTTCCATGCCGCGCCCCTTCGGGCTATTCACGACAAAACCTGTGGTGCTCGGCGCGGTAAACGGGACGAAAACCGTCACTTCGTAACGTCAATAGTAAGGCTTATGGTTTGGATGTCTGCTATGTGCGCGGCTTGCCAATGCTTTATCGCCCATGCTAGTTGTTGGTCGACCGCTAAAAACGCCAATTCGGCGGGTGGATTTTGCTTTAATAACTGTAGCAAATGGAACAAGGTTTGCTCTGGCGAGTTTAAATCCACGGCTTGGGCTTTGGTTTGTTTGCTGAGTTTGTTGCCGTGCTTATCGGCAATAATCGGCAAGTGACTATAGCGGGGTGTGGCTAAGCCTAGTGCTTGTTGCAAATAGATTTGCCTGGGGGTTACTTCCAGCAAATCCACACCACGAACCACATGGTTAACTTGCTGTAAATAATCATCAACCACCACGGCAAATTGGTAGGCGATAATGCCGTCTTTTCTTTTTAAGATAAAGTCGCCGTGCTGGCTGGCTAGATGGCTGCTTTGCGGGCCTTGCAAGCTATCGTCAAAACCAATATCGATTGGCAAGGTTTTGATGCGTAAAGCGGAAGCTTGGTCGGGGATGCTAGCTAGGTGACGGCAAGTGCCGGGGTAAATAAGCTGATCGCCGAGGGTTTTGCGGGAACAGATGCAGGGGTAAAGCAGCGCTTGCTGCTCAAGTTGCCGCAATAGTTGTTGGTAACTGTCGCTATTTTGGCTTTGGTACATCACCGCGCAGTCCCAATGCAGGCCGAAGCGGTCTAAGGTGGTTAAGATTAGGCTATCTGCGCCTTTAACGTTACGCGGTATGTCGAGGTCGTCAATCCGCAGCAACCAGCGGCCTTGTTGGCTACGCGCCTCAAGAAAACTGCCTAGTGCGGCATACAGCGAACCTAAGTGCAACGGGCCGGTAGGCGAAGGGGCAAACCGACCAATAACCTCAGGCTGTTGTGGCATTGCAGATAACGCTTAGCCCATCTGTTTTTCGCGGATTTCGTCCAAGGTTTTGCAATCGATACATAAGGTTGCAGTAGGACGGGCTTCTAATCGGCGGATGCCAATTTCAATGCCGCAAGATTCGCAAAAACCGTAATCGCCAGATTCAATCTCTTTTAAAGCTTCATCAATTTTTTTGATGAGCTTACGTTCGCGGTCACGGGTGCGAAGCTCAAGGCTGAATTCCGATTCTTGCGTTGCCCGGTCGTTAGGGTCAGGAAAGTTCGCCGCATCGTCTTGCATATAATGCACAGTGCGGTCTACTTCGTGCATCAACTCGGTCTTCCAATTTTTTAAAATGGTCTCAAAGTGCTTTAGTTGATTTGCATCCATGTACTCTTCGCCAGGGACTTCTTCGTATGGCTTGAAACTGAATGGTGAAGCTGCTGCCGCTTTAGAACTATCGGTCATCCATTAACTCCTAGGACAATATTAATAAAACCGCGCATTTTTAGCAGAATAGCACGCGCATAGCAAGGAATATTGCTATCATTTACCGCTTTTTTATAGCTAAAAAACCTTATGGGCAAGACATTAGCACAACGTCTGCAAACAATTTCCCCGTTTTATGTAATGGCGCTATTGCATCGGGCCAAAGAATTGGCGGCTCAAGGCCGAGATGTCATCCACATGGAAGTCGGCGAGCCGGATTTCCCCACGCCGCAACCGATTGTCGATGCCGCTATCAACTTGATTAAAACAGGCGAAGTTAAATACACTTCCGCCGCAGGTTTGCCGCAATTGCGGGAAAAAATCGCCGACTACTACCAACACACATACGGTGTTAGCATCAAGCCGCAACAAGTCTTTATCACCCCAGGCGCATCCGGTGCGCTTTTATTGGCATTCGGTGTGGCCTTAAACCCTGGGCAAAACTTGTTGATGAGCGACCCCTGCTACCCGTGCAACCGCAATTTTGCCAGCTTGTACGGTGCGGACACCATCGCGATTCCCGTCACCGCAGAATCCGGCTACCAGCTGACCGCCGCATTAATAGACCAACATTGGACAAACACCAGCAACGGCGTAATGTTGGCCTCGCCATCCAACCCAACTGGCACGGTGATTGCTGATGCCCAGCTACAAGCCGCCGTCGCCGCCACCCACGCGCTGGGCGGTTATTTTTATGCCGATGAAATTTATCATGGCCTAACGTATGGGCAAACCGCCAGCAGCGCCTTGCAATACAGCGACGAGGTTTTCGTCATCAACAGTTTTTCCAAATATTTCGGCATGACAGGCTGGCGCATTGGCTGGCTGATTGTGCCTGAAGAGATGATTGAATCCGCAGAAAAACTCGCGCAAACCCTCTTTATCTCCACCGGAACCGCCTCACAATACGCCGCATTAGCCGCGTTTTCTGCCGATACCTTGGTAGAATTGGAACGCCGTCGTGAAGTATTGGCAGAACGCCGGGATTTTCTCTACGACAGCTTGCTACGCTTAGGCTTTAAGGTTGCAGTAAAACCAGAAGGAGCATTTTATATTTACGCCGATTGCAGCCAATTTACCGATGACAGCTTCCAATTTGCCGCCGACTTTTTAGAAGCCGAAGCCGTAGCCGTAACGCCCGGCAAAGATTTTGGCAGCCATGATGCCGAAAAATACTTACGCTTTGCCTACACCACCTCCATCGCCAGAATGGCAGAAGCCATGGAACGGCTGGAGCGGTTTATCCGATAACCACACAAGCTAAACATTCCCAACCCAACCTTATAAATAAGTATCGCCATGTCTATAAAACAACTTACCGCCATCGAATTAAAACAACGCTTAGACGCTAATGACACCTTATTGTTATTGGATGTACGCGAGCCGAATGAATTTAACTACGCCAATATTGCTGGCAGCACCTTGTTACCGTTAAACCAATTGCCCGCACGTTTAGACGAGCTGGATAAAAACCAAGCCATCGTCGCCATCTGCCATCACGGTATGCGAAGTATGCAGGCAGCAAATTTTTTAGTGCATTCCGGGTTTACCGACATCAGCAATTTACAAGGCGGCATTGATGCCTGGTCGCGGGATTGTGATAGTGGTGTTAAACGTTATTAATGAAGATTACCTAAGATTAGTGCTTGTTGGCATGAAAGACCTTTTCATGCCAACTCACCTGCACCATTAAAGCCAGATCGAATAAGGCTCAACCATCACCACTTCCCCTATTGCCACACCGGAGCAATCCGCCAAGTACTCAGTCAATCCTGTTTTGACGGGTTGTAGGGGCGAATTCATTCGCCCTGTGCGGACAAATCCGCACCTACACAAAAATCATTACCGACAATTCAAGAGTGACGGGGCGCTAGGATAATGGCGCAATTAGCTGTCGATAACGTGCTTAAAATATGTGAGCCTTGTTTGCGGGATGCGCTAACGGAAAAATTGCCGTCACTGTCTTGGCTAAGCTCACCGCGCTGAAATTCTAGCCGCCCTGGTTGTTATTTTGGTAATGGTAAAAATCAAAGTGATAGGCAAAACAGCCTGCTCAAACTACACAGCTACCTTTCAGTTAGAATTTTTGTGGTTTTGGACGACATAAACGAGTCGCGCTGACGCGGTAAAAAGAAATACAACCAGAAGAATGCCAGCCACGCCAATCAGCCACCAGATGTATGCCGTGATATATGGCGATGCGTGCATGGCCTGAGCAAGGCCAAACACAACAAAGCTTACTGCGATGATAAAAGCACAAAATGCACGGTCCCATGAGTAATCGAACGAACTAGGCCGAATGATGGCATAAACAGCCAGTAATTCAGCTGCAATGAAAGCTGAAGTAAAAGCTACGCCTGCGAAAGGGTATGGATGTGGCGGCGGAATACCTCTAACAGCCTGCATATACGAATTTGGCAATAACCCAGCCCACACAACAAGTATGACGCCAACTAGCCCGACAATTACAAACAGCGCTTTTATCATGATACTTAACTCTAATTGCTAAACGGGAAGTCTTTCAAAATTAAAAAGCCGCCATATGGCGGCTTTTTTGGATTGGCGGGGGTGTCAATATCTCCAACGAATTAACAACTTTCCAATTGCCTGACTCAACCCCCCATTGACGAAATGTCACCAGCAATTGGAAGAAAAAATATTGCTATCATAAATAAAGCTCTGAGTAGTTTCATTGCATCCTCCTGTTTTTTTTCATCGAGCTTAGTTAAATTTAAAAAGGGTTTTATTACATCTGAGATTGTGTTCCACGTCTTGTCATTATCTTCGTCGGTCAATTCTGTATAGTTAATAGGAATATGAGGCTAAGAATTAAAAATTCAACCTTATTGATTAAGGAATTGCACGAAAAAACGTCAAAAAAACCAGTTTTGGCCTCTTTCGTTTTCAACCACAAACTACCCCTTAAGCCTTCAACTCGGTAAGATGACCAACCATTAATTTCAACTTTTTCAAGGATGCGCCTATGAAATGGTTTGTACGTGCCGATATTGACGGTTTTTTTGGTTTGGCTTTGGACAATCTGGTGCAATTGCTGGTGATTGTCGGTTTATGCAGCCAGGTGTTGGGTTTTTCTGATGACTTAATTTATCGGCATATTTTGCCCGGTGCGGCGGTGTCTTTGTTGGTCGGCAATTTTTATTACGCTTACCAAGCCAAGCAATTGGCGGCTTTGACTGGGCGTGATGACATTTGCGCCTTGCCTTATGGCATCAATACCGTGTCTTTGTTCGCGCATATCTTTTTGGTGATGCTGCCCGCGAAAATGGTTGCTGTGGCAGCGGGGGCGGCGAATCCTGACATCGTTGCGTGGCAAGCGGGTTTATTAGCGTGTTTTGGTTCGGGTTTGATCGAGTTGTTCGGGTCGTTGGTCGCCGAACGCTTACGGAAAGCCACGCCCCGTGCGGCCTTGTTATCGACCTTATCCGGCATTGCCCTGACCTTCATTTCCTTAGGCTTTTTGTTCCGCACTTACGCGCATCCGGTTGTCGGCTTGGTGACGTTGGCAGTGATTTTATTGGTGTATTTCGGCAAACTGAAATTTCGCGGCAATATTCCGGGTGGTTTGGTCGCTGTGCTATTGGGCGTTTTGTTGTCATGGTTGATGGGTTTGGCGCCTGTGGGCATCAGGCCAGAAAACGAGTTGGGCTTGTTTTTGCCGATACCCGTTGTCGGTGACTTGTGGGCTGCATTGGCTACACCGCAAAGTTTGACGTATCTATCGGTGATTATCCCGATGGGCTTGTTTAATGTGATTGGCTCTTTGCAGAATATTGAATCAGCTGAAGCGGCGGGCGATAGCTTCCCCACTCGCCCGTCGTTAATGGCGAACGGTATCGGCACCTTGGCGGCGTGTGTGTTTGGTTCGTGCTTCCCGACCACGATTTATATCGGTCATCCCGGTTGGAAAGCGATGGGCACACGGGTGGGTTATTCGATCATGAACGGCGCGTTTATGACCGTGATTTGCCTGACCGGAAGCTTGTCGTATATCGCCTGGGCCGTGCCGATTGATGCGGGCATGGCGATTGTGTTATGGATAGGCATCGTCATTGCCGCGCAAGCGTTTCAAGAAACCCCCAAAAGTCACGCGCCCGCCGTGGTGTTGGGCTTGTTGCCGGGCATTGCCGCGTGGGGCGCGTTCATGGCGAAAAGCGGCGTGCGTGCCGCCAGCGATCCCAACCAAAGCGTGTTTAATAATGACTTAATCAGCCGCTGCCAAATGGCGGATATTTGGATACACGGTGCGTTTGCGTTAGAACAAGGTTTTATTTTCACCGCGATGATTTTGGCGGCGATGACGGTAGCGGTCATCGAGCGGCAATTTATCAACGCCGCGCTATGGAGCGGTGCTGCAAGCCTTTTATCCGCCAGCGGTTTGATTCATTCCTACCGCTGGACAGCTAGCGACACGGCCTTGTCGTTAACGCCCGCTTGGGAATGGGCGTTAGCTTATGCCTTGATGGGCGTGGTGTTTTTCTTGGCGAAATGGCTTTGTGTGGCTGATAAAGCGGGGCATTAGCTGGGTAATCTGTAGGGTGGGCAACGCTTTTTTGCCCACCATCATAAGAAAACGTGAGTTCGATATAAGAAGCAGTTGTCCACGAAAAACACGAAAAGACACGAAATCGATAAAATTGAAAAGCCTAAATTATTGAAATTTATAATTAAAGTTTTTTGTGTTTTTTGTGTTTTTCGTGGACATTTCTTTATATCGAACTCAGATTAAGAAAAGGTGGGCAAAAAAGCGTTGCCCACCCTACGTTTGCACACATGCTCCGGCACAATTTGCGTTGGCATCACAATCATAATCAACTACACCGTGGGTCGATAACTCCACTTGGCAGCAAACTAGCAGTTGTTGTTTCAACATCGCCCGTGCGCGGCTGGCACGGCTTTTGATGGCGGATAGCGATACGCCTTGCTCGGCTGCCAGCGTCTTTAACGGCCTTCCGGCAAAGTCGCTAGCTTTTAAAGTGTCGCGGTAAATCGGCGGCAATAAATCGATCAAAGGCGTTAGGCAGGCCGCTAAATTGTCGTAACCTTGCCCGTCATCATTAGCCAGCAAAGCCGCTTCGGCTTGCTCCGCGTCCCCTTCCCAAGGCTGGGTTTCTGGACGGGCGGCGCGGAAATGGTCAATCACCGTCGTCCGCGCCACCGTGTAAAGCCACGCGGGCAAGTTGTGCGGAGCTTTGTTGGCACGTATCGCAAGCAAGGCTTTGACGAACACATCTTGCAACAAGTCTTCGGCAAGCACCGCATCGCCGACTTGTTTACGCAAATACCCCGCCAAGCCTTGCCGCAAGCTGACGAATGCCACACCTAGTTGGTCGGCATCGACAGATGGGGGCTTAGTTGCAACAGGCATCTGGGTCGCTGGCTTCAGAATTAGGAACGCAGCAGGCCGATTTACTTTTGCCGATGCTGATGATGGGGATATGCACAGGCACACAGCAAGCGCTATTGGCTTCGGGAACGGGGATATTGTCTTCGCCAAAGGTGAGCGCGTCGGACAAGGTCAAGAAGTTTTCCCAAGCCAGCCCTTGTGGATCAATCGTCCAATGCTTTTCGCTATTGGCATAGCAACACGCGGTTTCGCCTTCATCCAGCAAATTCCCCGCCGATGCGGCTTGTGCGTGTTGTTTTAGTTCTGCCAATTCTTCGCTGCTTTCTACCTGAAATCCAAAATGGTTTAAGCCCAGCGCGTGGCCTCGGGCGGAAATGGCAAAATTCACTTTCGGGTCTTCCAGCATCCATTTTGCATAATCGGCTTGTTGCTTGCTAGGCGGCTGCCCGAATAATTTGCTATAAAAATCGACACTTTCTTGGATGTTGTTAACGGCAATGTGGACGTGGAAACGTTTCATGGGGTGTTCCTGTGGGTAAAAAAAGGGATTATCTCAAGGAGATATTGGCTCCGAACAGTCAAATTTTCGGTGTTTTTATGTAGGGTACGCTGTACCCAAAGGGCATAAATGCGTACCTTTAAATATCATCATAAAATCAAAGCATAAGGTACGCGCAGCGTACCCTACAGTAGATTGAAAAGTTGAAAAATTAACTGTTCCGAGTATAGATAAGACGTAGAAATCGGGAAAAGGTCGCAAGTTGGGAAGATAGATTTAGCTCGTTCCCAAGCTGCGGAGGCTGTGAAAGTATTCTAAATTTTAGCTTTTTATTTCCATATGATGTGTTTATTGATTTTTATAGGCACTACATATTGTGTTTAAAGTTTCAAAAACTGAATATTTTCACAGCCTCTGCGGATTGGGAATGCAGTATTGGAAGCTCCTGCTTCCAGTCATTCTCGAAGCTAGAGCTGCTGAGATTTGGGGTTCCCAAGCTGGAGCTTGATAACCAGCATAAGCCCATCCGGTCAATTCAAGTCAACAATGCCAAAAACCTGATGTTTACGGTTCTCACTTTCCATACCGACATACATAAATCCGGCTGGCAAAGGGATGGTTTTAGTGTGCATTTCGACAATGTGGACAACATCATCCGCCGAAAACTCGCCGTCATCTTCCAGTTGGTTTAAATCTTGCCGATAGCCTTCATCGAGTAAATCTAAAGATGTGGATGCGGTAAAAGCCGTATAGGTTTCGGCAACGCCTAATTGTTTGGCGGCGGATTGGTTTTGGGTGGGGGTTAATAGACTCATTTTTCTTCTTAATTTGGTTAGCTTGGGTAGGGTGGGCAAAACTTCCTGCCCACGAGCTGTTAAATGTCGCTTGATGGGTGCTTCAATGCTGACCTTTCCAACCTTTCAGCAAGCCAAATTTTAATAATAGACTGCCTAGTCACGCCTAACTTGCTGGCTTCCCGATCAAGTGACTCAATCATCCAAGTAGGGAAATCGACATTGACCCGCTTTTGTGTTTGTAAAACGCGCCTAGCTTTTGATAAATCTAACGCATCGGTAATGTCGGTGTTTTCATCAAATTGTTGCTCAAAATCGTTAGCTTTCATACAGCGCAACCTCCTCGGTGCGTGAGCGGCGGACAGAAATAAGCCTAACATTTATGCCGCGATAGGTAATCACCGCAGACCAATGTTTACTGTTAATCACACCAATAATTAAATAACGCGGCTCATCTACGGTTTTTGCAGGAATTTCCAAGAGCATTGGGTCATTCCAAAGCGCTTGTGCGTCGATAAAATCAATACCGTGTTTTTCAAGGTTGGCCTGACTTTTGGTTTCGTCGAATTCAAATGTAGTCATGGTATACAAATTATACCTTTATCGCGCAAAATTGAATCGGTGTGTTTATGTAGCTAATCCAAAAAACTTTGAAAAAGGCTATCAGTAATGGTGTGCTGTTTGTGTTCACGCGGAACAAATCAGCAAAATGAATGGTGAAAAACTAATCCCATGGATTAAGCAATTGCACATCCATAGCTTTAAAATCTGCGACATTACGAGTAACTACCATCATGCCGTGAACAAAAGCAGTAGCGCCTATTAAAGCATCCCGTTCGGAACGCGGGTTTGGCACATGCAACTTACCGCAACGTAAAGCCACATCAGTGTCAACAGCTAGAATACGCCCATGAAAAGCGGGCAAGACTTGATGGTTAAACCAACTGCGAAGTAACGCCGCTTGTGCGCTATCCCGCCTTTCGATTAATCCGATGCCCATTTCCAATTCCAAAAGTGTCACCACCGACAAAAACAACTGCGTTGTTACCACGCTTTCCGACCATGCTTTAACATTCGGATTAATCTTTCCCGTTTTTGCCTTTCTGAGTTCAGAAATAACATTGGTGTCCAGTAACAGCTTCATGGCGTTTATGACAAATCAGCGGCTTTGAAATCCGCCAAACGCGGTGGCTCAAAATCAAATTCAGCTACGTCCGACATTGCCAATAACTCAGCAATATTGGCCTGCTTTTTTTGTGCCAAATAATCCGCCAAAATTTTAACAACTGCCTCTTGGGCATTTTGATAATGGCTAACGGCTATTACTTCATTAATTAATCGGTCATCTATACTGATGGTGGTCATTATTTGCTCCGCTTGATTATCAGATTGGTTTGAAAATGGCGATCCGTGATTGGTGGGCAAAACCGCCTGCCCACCACCCTACATTACTAGAGTACTCTTTGCCGATAGCGGGCAGTTGTTTATGCTACAGCAATTCGTATTGTGAATTCACATAAAGTGCATTTAATATCCCTGTAATTCGACTTTTTACAAAAAAAATGTAAAATTATCAGTTACAAGTTATTTATCAAGACACATCTTCCTCATTTATGCTTATCCGTTTCGGTTGTTCCAATTACAAATCCATCTATGGTTATCAAGAGTTGCTTTTTACAGCTTCTAGCTTGAAAGACCCGCAAGCGGATTTGATTAATACTTCAGCGATTCCTGACGCGATTTTACCCAGTATTGCCATTTATGGGGCGAACGCGTCGGGTAAAACCAATATGATTGAGGCTTTAAAGTTTTTTGTCGAATTTATCCGTAACTCGTATAGAAAAGCTGAAACTAGTGGTATCAATCGGCCTGTTTTTAAGCTGAATGCCGATGCAGAAGATGAAACCAGTGATTTTGATATGGATTTTGTTTTGGGCGGAATTCACTACCACTATGGCTTTAAAATCAATGATAAAGCCGTTATGGAAGAATGGCTTTTTTCTTATAGTTACGAAAATCGCAAATCAAGAAAAGTTTTGTTCCATAGAAATAGGCAAGAAGAGAGCGAATATAAATTTAGCAAGTATTTGAAAGGTGAAAATAGGGTTATTGCGCGACTGACTAGAGACAATTGTTTGTTTTTAAGTACGGCAGCACAAAATAATCACGAATTGCTTAGTGAAATGGGCAATCATTTTTCAACAGCCTATACTTTTAGGTTTGGATTTTCGTTTCTGCTAGCACCAACGGTAGAAAATATAAAAAAGGATAAGACACTAGAGCAAATTAGCAATTTTTTAAAAAAAATTGGGGCGGGAATTGATGCTATCCAATTGAAAAAAAGACAGCTTGAAGGAGATAAACTAATTTTATCTAATAAAATTCACGAGTTTGTTAATGATGCTTTTTTGAGGGATAGATTTGGTTCTATTGTGGATGAAATTGAGCCTATCGTGGAGGAAGATGTAATGGAAATCCTTCATAAAGATCAGTTTGGACGACTTGTGTCATTTGATATTGACGAGGAAAGCCTCGGCACGAAAGCCATGATCGCTTTATTAACGCCAGCCTTTAAAGCACTAAACCAAGGCGGCATTTTTATCGTCGATGAAATCGAATCCAGCCTACACGCACTCTTAACCCTCCAAATAATCAAGTTATTCAACCACAAAGCAACCAACCCCAACGGCGCACAATTGCTGTTCACAACCCACGAAACCCATATTCTGTGCAGCAATTTATTAAGACGCGACCAAATTTGGTTTTCAGAAAAAAATCTTAGCGGCGAAACTGTTATCGCGCCGTTGACCGATTACCAATTACGCAGCACCGATAATATTCAAAAAGGCTATTTGGAAGGACGGTTTGGGGCGATTCCATTTTTAGGCGATATTCAACAGCTTTTCCAACGCGAAAAAACCGTCAATGGCTAGACGACTCCCACCATCGCGGTCAACTAGCCGCAAACTGGGTACAAAATCGCCAAAATTTTTAATCATTGCGGTTTGTGAAGGCAAAAACACTGAGCCGGAGTACTTAAAAAGCTTTGCTAAACAACATGGTAACGGCTTAGTGGAAGTTGAAACCGTTGCTCCTGCTGGCGCACCTTTTACTATCGTGAAGAAAGCGGTCGAGATAAAAAAACAGCGGGATGCACAAGCCAAGAAAGCGCTTGATAGCTTTGATGGCTTGTTTGAAGTCTGGGCGGTTTTTGATGTGGACGAGCATCCGAACATCCCGCAAGCGCTAGATATGGCAAAAGCTAACAAAGTCCATACTGCCATATCCAACCCTTGTATTGAAATTTGGGCTTTATGGCATATCACGCCGCATTGCGCCTACATACATAGACACGATCTTCAACGTAAATTGGTTTCGGTAATGCCAAAATATGATCCAGAGCGTAGTAAGCAGTTTGATTTTGAACAAATAAAACACGATTTTGCCGTGGCTAAAACGCGTGCTGAAAAGCAATTGGCTAACCACGAGGCGACTGGCAATCCATTGGCAAACCCCTCAACCACTTTTTATCGGTTATTGGATAGAATCATTGAGAACGGCGTTTTTTCTAATGCAACTCAGAAGAAAAGCTAAGTTCGAGTTAGCTTAGTCCGTAAGCAGAATAATCATTGGGCTTTACGCTCACACAGACACCGAACCCAGCTGCGGCATCCTGTCGCGCGGCAAATTGCCATATTTTCTTTACGGTTAGCGAGGGCTAGAATGGCTTCACTCTTACGAACATTACCTCCTAAAGGGTTTAAGGGTTTTTGCGGTCAATTGTTATTGACCGCTTTTTTTTGCCCAAATTATTGCCTTTGTAGGCGGTAAGTCCATAACCAACACACCCTCGGCATTAATCATCCGGCGCATGTCGCTAATCGCTAATGCGCCCTACCCTTTCTACCCGCCTGCTTTTAAGCCGCCACCACCTGCACCAAATTATCCGAAAACGACGGCGCGTGGCCCATGTTGGAAAACTCCGCCGAGCTGATGCTGTTGACTGTGCCTGCATTCAATTGCCGCCAATAACCTAGCGTGGCGACGATCAAGCCTGCGTTGACATCATCGGTGATGCGGGCTTCGCCTTCAAAACCGCCGCGGTCGTTGAACACCAGCACTTTGTCGCCGTTGTTTATGCCTCTTGCCTGTGCATCTTCGGCGTTGATTAAGACGAATTGCTCGCCTTGGCCTTTGATTTTATGATCCATATTGGCGTAGCAGGAATTCAAAAAGCCGTGGCTTTTGGGCGAAACGATGCTGAGCGGGAATTTCTCTGCCAGTTCGGGATTGGTGGCGGCGGTTTCCCGTGATGGCACGTAATCGGGCAACGGGTCTAGGGTTTCGCCGGATTGGAAGCCGTCGTACATTTGCCGGAACGGGCCGGCGACGAAGTTGGTCGCGCCTTCGGCTTTGAGTTGGCATTTACCCGACGGCGTTGGGAAATTGCCGTGTTTATGCGGGGCGCGGTCGTCTTTGGTGCCGACTTTCAGCCGTGCAAAACCGTGTTCGCGCAAATACGCCAAGTCGATGCCGTCACAGGCAGGGGCGTTCCAATCGACGTAATGTTCGAGACATTCGCCATCGGACCATTGGAAATTTTCCTCGGTAAAGCCCAAACGCGCTGCCAAACGGCGGAAGATTTCGTTATTGGGGATGGCTTCGCCGGGTGCTTCTACGCATTTGGCGTTGTACGTTAGATACAAATGTCCCCACGATAAAATCATGTCCTCCATTTCCGCACCCATTGACGCGGGTAGCAGGATGTCGGCGTACAAGGCGGTATCGGAGATGAAATGTTCCGCTGACACCATGAACAAGTCTTCATTCATTAAGCCTTGGACGATTTTATCGGTTTCCGGTGCTTGGGTGACAGGGTTAGCGTTCCAACACATCAGCGATTTGATCGGCGCACCCGCTGGCGGTTGGTCAGTTAAGGCGCGACCGATTTGCAAGGCGTTGATGACGCGCGTGCCTTCGGGGATTAAATCGGGGCGGCAGATCACATCGAATTTATACGGATGTTCCCAGACCGGAAATTGCAACGCACCGCCGCCGACATGCCGCCACGCGCCTGTTAAAGCAGGCAGGCAACTGACGGCGCGGACGCTTTGCCCGCCGCCGTGATGGCGTTCCAAAGCCACGCCCATGCGGATGGCAGCGGGTTGGGTGGTGGCGTATTCACGCGCTAAAGTGCGGATGGTATCGGCGGGAATGCCAGTGATCGCTTCTGCCCATTCCGGCGTGCGAGTTTTGGCGCGGTCTTTGAGTTCGTCGAAACCGACGGTGTAGTTATCGACATAATCTTGATCGAGCAAGCCTTCTTCGATAATGGTGTGGATCATCGCCATGGCCAATGCACCGTCGGTGCCGGGTTTGGGGGCAATATGCCAGTCGGCTTCTTTGGCGGTTTTGGAGGCGTAAGCATCAATCACAACGACTTTCGCGCCTTTTTTCTGCGCTTCTTTGACGATATGCCAATGGTGCAAATTAGTGCTGACCGAGTTGCAGGCCCAGATGATGATGTATTTTGAGTGGATGAAACTTTCAGGATCAACCCCAGCGGTGGGGCCGACGGTTAACAGCCACGCGGTGCTGGAGCCTTCGCCGCAAAATGTGCGCTCGGTGACGGTCGCGCCCAAGCGGTTGAAAAACGCATCGCCGCCATTCAGGCCATGCACCAAGCCTTGGTTACCCAAATAGCTGTACGGAACAATCGCTTGCGGGCCGTGTTCGGCAATAATCGCCTGCCAGCGGCTGACGATTTCGTCTAACGCCTCATCCCAGCTAATGCGCTCAAACTGTTTGCTGCCTTTTGGGCCACTGCGACGCATGGGATAGAGCAAACGGTCAGGGTGATAATGGCGTTTTTCGTAATCTTTGAGTTTTACACACAATCCGCCGCGCGTCATGGGGTGGTCAGGGTTGCCTTTTACGCCTGTTAATTTGCCGTCTTTGACTTCAAATACCATGGAACAAGTATCTGGACAATCGTGCGGGCAGCCGCCGTGATGCGTGGTTTTCATGTTGCACTCCTCATTTATTATTGTAGTTAAAAGTGCAGCGATAATAACTGAAGCGTTTGGGATGCCGCAATTAATAAAGGCGCAATTACTAACGGGCATTGCGCCGCATATTGGGCATTAGTCATCCGGCGCATTACGCTAATGAGACTGTGAAAGTATAGCTACGCGACGCGATATAATAGACACATAACCACAAAGCCTCATCACAAATGCCGCCACGCCGTTACCAAGCCACCTTAAACCGACACCAAGACATGATCCTGCCAATGT
>Ga0247843_1003616_pt1 | contig 24870 bp, 27 predicted proteins | sample LaCruzMarch2017__FD_192420 | JGI IMG/M metagenome (GOLD analysis project Ga0247843, IMG submission 192420) | Freshwater microbial communities from meromictic Lake La Cruz, Castile-La Mancha, Spain - LaCruzMarch2017_8m | ecosystem: Environmental > Aquatic > Freshwater > Lake | place: Spain...
GGTGATGACATCTTTAATTTTAGTATATCCTATAATTATAACAATCAAGAATATTTTGTATATATATTTGAATTTATGGACACGCAGCAAAACTTATTATTGTACCACTTGAATTCACTTGTACTGCGTAATTATTTCCTCCAAAAGTGAATTTCGTGAATTGATTATTGCCATTATACGGATTGAATAATGACCCTCCGAAAGCATTTTGATATATTTTTACTCCAATTACAGGAATGGCGTCTGCTTCATTAAGATAAGTATAATAATTTACAAGTGTTAACGTATCGCTACATGTGGTTGCAGAACTCGAAAATTTGTTTTGCCCAATTAAATGAAGTGAGAACGCTGGTGTGGTTGAAGGAGTAGGCGTGATAGTCGGAGTGTTTGTAGGTGTTTTGGTTTGTGTAGTAGTTACAGTGGGAGTATTTGTTGAAGTTTGTGTCTGAGTTGAAGTATTCGTTGGCGTTTTAGTAACCGTTGGTGTAATACTTGCGGTAGGAGTTGGAGTTATATAAACTATTTCTCCATCAATACACCCTTCAGTATCCTCGATTTTTATAACAATGTTGCTTTCATTATAAGGTGGTGGTACGTCAAAAGTATATGGAAAAACTGAAACGGTTGAAACATAAACACAACTCGCACTAAATGAATCACAGTAGTATATTTCAACTGGCGTGTTAGCGGTTACAGAAGTTATTGTTACTTGTTGACTCATGATACTACAGCACTTGTTCCTGAAATTATGCAATTATTTGCGTCAATTGCCTTAACCATATAGTTCGGTGAAGAGTTATTTGGTGAAGGGATATCAAATATGTATGGAAATGAAGAATTAGTTATGGTTGAGATATAAAAACATCCACTACCATCCACCTGACAAACATAAATGTCATAGGGAGTTTGTCCTGTAATGTTATTAATCGTTACTTGTACTTCCATATCTATATTTTATTTAACATTGAGTTGATGATAGTCCGATTACAAATCCAGATCCATTAAGGTCCCAATTGGCTCCTTGGTGGAACACATATATTTCACTAACCACATTCTGTAATGTAAAATCTGTATACAATATACATCCAGAACTAATTGTCTGACAATTTGAATATAGTGTTTTCGGATTGATAATAGAGTCAGAACATGCGTCTGCAACACTTATATCACTCACTCCACTATTTCCAAATGTACCTGTATTAGCGGTTGCACAAGTTTCACAATTGGTATAGGTCTCACTCGGAACACCTGTGAAATAGTTACCTCCATAATTAATTGGAGTAACCTTTGGAGATGGAATGTAAGATGTATTGAACTGTCCAACATAATACCAACAATTTCCGTCATTATCTTTGAATACCTCATTAACCGCTATTGCGAAAGATACTGGTTGTGTTTGAATAACTTGTTGTATCGTTCCTCTTCCTGCTCCAATACGAATACATGACTGATAAACATATAAGAAGTTAGGTGTTACACTTGGTGAAGGGGTTATAGATGGTGTCGGTGTTTGTGTTGCCGTTGGAGTTTGGGTCTGAGTTGGTGTTGGTGGAGGTGTAGTACCTATCGCAGAGGTTGTAGATGGTGTTGGAGTTTGTGTTCTGGTCACACTTGGTGTAATTCCCGCAGTTGATGTAGGAGTGTTCGTTGGTGTTGATGTCGTAGTTGGTGTTGGAGTCGGTATTGTACTACAGTATTCACAAGAAGAATAAATTTGTACAATATTTCCAAGGTTACTATTAGATGACAAGTTATTATCATCTCGGGTATAAACCACACAACGATTAACTCCATTAACCTGTACAAACATTGTCATACCAACTATTACTGGAGTTCCGCTAAACGACAATGAATCATTAGTATAGTATTCCTCTCCTGTATCACAATCAGTCAATACCTTAACTGACACACAACTGAATGTTTGGTCTAACATTTCAAATGTCACATTACCTCCAATCGAAACGGTTCTTGTAAGTGTAACTGAAGGAGTCAACGTCATTGTTGGAGTGGTTGATGTATAACCACTAAGAGAAAAATCTATACCCAATCCAACACAAGGACTGCTAGGTGTTGGTGAAGGTGTTGGTGTAACACCTATAGAGTCAATTAAAAAATTGACATCATCACAAGCAACACTCGGAGTTGGAGTTGGAATTGGTTCCCAATCACAATCAAAGTAAGCGTTGAAATCAAAAGTAGAACAATCAATCGGAGTTGGTGTCGGAGTTGGACATATACCTCCTTCAAAATCATTAGCAGAAATGTCAGGACATTGTGAGTTACATGGATAGGAACCTCTTAATAAACAAGTTCCTCCCAAAGAAGTACTTAAACACCAATATTGAGTTGTGTGATAAATGACCGCATAAGTTGCTCCATCACCAGAATAATATAACCTTGAGTTGTAAGTTCCAGCTACTTCATAATTTCCATTATAACCTGAGAATGAAGGTAAAGTTGTATAGAAACAGAAATCTGAGAATGTACAAGCCGACGGAGATGCTGAAACTGTCGGAGTATTAGTTGGCGTAGGTTGTGGGGTATTGGTTGGAGTTGGTGTTGGAATACAAAATTGACAATCATCAAAATCAGGGTCACCAAAATTAGGCCCACCTGGCCCTGAGAATTCAACAAAACTATAACACTCCCCATTATAAAGATAAGCCGCCCCAACAAATGCAGTATCTTCATTAACGTTAGCATAAAATACACTACCATTAGAACACTTATATAATAATGCCGCTGTTATATTTGTTCTCGGACACAGAGAATCTGCACAATTTGGAACTTGTGTAAATGTAACCCCTATGGAGTCATATATAGTACCCGTGGTAAATCCACTTACAATTGTGGCACATCCTTCGAATTCCGAACTACCAGTAATGTAATACGTATTCCCGATTGTAACAGGTATACTCGGTCCTCCGAATCTAAATATGTTAGATCCATTTGTACAATCTTGGAACTGTACAATTACACTATTCGTCGCACTCGGAGTTTGAGTCTGTGTTGGAGTTTGTGTTGAAGTATTTGTAGGAGTTTGTGTTTGTGTTGAAGTATTTGTAGGAGTTTGTGTTTGGGTTGGAGTATTTGTTGGAGTTTGTGTTTGGGTTGGAGTATTTGTAGGAGTATTTGTAGGAGTACTTGTGTTTGTCGCTGTTTGCGTTGGTGTCTCTGTAGGTGTTTGTGTTGGAGTTTCAGTAGGAGTATTGGTCGCCGTTTGTGTTGGAGTCTCTGTAGGTGTAGTAGTATTAGTCACCGTCTGTGTCGGTGTCTCTGTAGGTGTTTGTGTTGGAGTTTCAGTAGGAGTATTGGTCGCCGTTTGTGTTGGAGTCTCTGTAGGTGTAGTAGTATTAGTCACCGTCTGTGTCGGTGTCTCTGTAGGTGTTTGTGTTGGAGTTTCAGTAGGAGTATTGGTCGCCGTTTGTGTTGGAGTCTCTGTAGGTGTAGTAGTATTAGTCACCGTCTGTGTCGGTGTCTCTGTAGGCGTACTGGTTGGAGTTTCAGTATTCGTTGGAGTAGGAGTAGGAGTTAGTCCTTCAATACATCCTCCACAGAAACTTTCATCCACTTGGATAATAGTTAACCCCGTAGTCGCGGTAACACTGCCAAGTATAGCACAGAAATATCCAGTACCCCCAGGAAATGGTACGTTATTTATTGATTGGGAAACGTGGTTACAATCTAAATAACTGATAGTATTAACACCACTAGGCTCACCATCATTTGTATATTGATAACAAACACATCCATCACCTGGAGGTGTTGTGGATGGTGTAGCAGTAATTGTAGGCGTAGGGGTCGGAGTTTCATTAATAGTAGGTGTATTCGATGGTGTTTGATTTGGGGTTGGAGTTTCTGTTGGAGTCTGTGTTGGTGTTGAAGTATTTGTTGGTGTTGGAGTTGGAGTTATCACCGCACAACATTCACTAATACTTCCCGTTACAGGTATTACATCAGCATAGTCAAATATTGGACTTGCGACCTCACCACAAGTAGGTGGTGCTACACACTGTATATCACTTGTAGCAATAAGTACATTACCAACGGTTCCACCAGATATAAATGTAGTTCCTGTTGAACTATCACTATAATGTGCTATTATATTAATATCAAATGGAGCTGGTATTGTACTTCCACTACAACCATCTAAGAACTCTATAAACGTATCTGTTGTACTTGCGAAATAACCAGGACAATCAAAACATTCACCAGGAGTACCTTGTACCGATGTTATTGTATAACAATATGAGGAACAAGGCTGACACCCTCCAGCAAAACTATCGTTTTGATATGCAATCGGGGCTACAAGTGGTCGGATAAACTCCCTAATTTGTCCACCTGACGCAAGATAAAATTCTTGCCCCACAGCAATTTGAGACTCAAATGGTGTAATATCACAAGACAACAATTCATCAAGGTCACAAAAGGCAGGATTGGGATTTCCAGGGTCTCCATTGAAGTCTAAGTTATATGATGTCGCGGTGCATGTTAGTGCCTTTAGGTATAGATCCGTTCCTCCACTATAAAAATTTACCGATATTATTCCCATGTAAGTATTGTTCCTATATAAATAACCCGATTACAGGTTTTTACACATTTAATAATATAGTTTTGTTAAAAACTAAATAAAGTGGTGCCTCGATAATATTTATGTGTGTATGAAACTTCTAAACACAATTCAAAATATCATCAAAGAGGCTGAAGAACAATATAACAACGCTTGTGATTCATGTGTCCCTGTAGAAGAATTGGACAGACTCGAAAAACATTACAAGGATTCTCTCAAATTGTTGAAGCTTTATCAGTCTGAAGAAAAAAAGAAACGTTAATTTCTTACCAAGTCAATAGAGATTAGATTAATCTACTCGGTAGATAACTCTTAAAATTAGTGTACATATAATCTAATAATGATTTTGAATAGTTTTTATTATGTTGAGGTCCAGCATGAATATTATCAACAGCATAGTCTTTAAATTTTCCATAAGAACCATCAAACCGATTGAATTCAGTATATGTTGTTGGAATTTCCATCCATCCATTCCACAACCAATTACATTTTTTTGACTCCAAAAAATATTTAATTAAAAGATGATTTTTATACCAATTCATAAAATCTTCATACTCATTTTGTATCGCAGTTAAATTATTTTGTAATTCCCGACCGTCCTCAGTCTCCTCAGTATATCCCCATTGTGAAGTTACCATGAATGGTTCTAGTCCCCCATCTTTGGTATAGAGTTCCCTTCTATGAGGTGAAGTATACATAATTAAAACTAAGTCAGGCTTTATTAAATCATAATAGGTTATTAGACACCTTGTAATAAAATCATTACTTCTACCTCCCATACCAAAGTTATGGTCAACTCCATTTGTAATTGATTTGGAAAATTGTGCCGACCAAGTTTCATCATTATTAACCCCCACACCTTCAGTATTAGAGTCCCCAATAGACATTATCTTAAACCCTTCTTTATGTATTGAATCCCCTCTAAACCCTAACTCATTGTAAGTGTATGTACATAAAGTGGTTGTATCCGATCCTGCGGTATGATATGTCTGATTAACTTTTTCAGATAAATTCCATTTATAACTTGAAATCTCAAACCCTTCTGGTGTCCAATATTTAAGGTTATTAACTGATTTGAAAAATCTTTTAATCATTATATTATATTTTTAATAGGTGTAATAAATTCTTGTAAATTATGCCAACATTGTTCCGCAGGAATAAATGTATTAACTTCCCGAACAAAATCATCATAATCGGGGTGTGAAATATTCCAAACTTTTTCAACTTCATACTCTTCATGACTGAATGTCCCCCAATTGTTAATTTTTCCATAAAAAACATCAACTTTTTTTCCAAAAATTGATAACATTAAATTATAAAACATTTTCATTTCTTTATAATTTTTTTGTTGGACCACAAATGAAGTTTTTATATTTTTTAAACTTTTTATGGTGTTTATGAACTTGAGGTTTTCGATTAGCTCGTCCCAATTTCCACCAACTCTTACTTTATTTTCATATGTATCTTTAGTTGCGGCATCGATACTAATTTCACATGTTTTTACATATTTGTGAATTTTGGTCATTGATTCCCACATTTTTCTGTCCCATCTTGTAGCATTGGTGTGAAGATGTATATGAGATAAACTTGGCCATTTGTTTGAATCAAAGTTTCTGAGAAAATCTCTAAACCCAACAGAAACGAAAGGGTCACCAGTGCCAGTAATGTATAATCTTTTTGTGGTTTGCCCATATTGAGTTTCAATCTCATCAATAGTTTTTTTCACTCTTTCAATTCCCTTGGAATTTTCTACTATCAAGTTTATACGACAGGATGGGCATTTGAGATTACAAGTTCTGTCGAATGAAAATTGTATTGTGGATGGTGGAGTCACAATTCCTTTTTTGAATGAATCTATCTTTGATTCCAAGTCCTTCGGTAGTCTATTTTTGTGATATAGTACGCTTGTGTTTCCAATCTCACCAAAGTTTTCGAGTTGATGTAAATATGGGCATTGGGCTTTGTCACAGTGTCTGAAAGACCCATCTATAACAGATTCCCTTATTTGTTGTGCTTCATAGGACTCCCAAGCATCCCTTGGGGAAGAATTTTGGGGTAGTTCTTTTTTTAACCATGACGCGCAACATAGAAACCTATGTTTTTCATGAATTTCTAATGAGGCAAAAGGAACTGCACAAATGTAATTTTTTAAATCTGGTTTAGACCCCACATTATTAATATTTTTATATTAGTTGTTTACTCACCTTAAATTGTCTTAATTTATTTTTTGTATTTAAAATATCATAATCTAATTTAATTTCTTTGTTTTTTAAACCACCACTATAATATACAGATTCATAAGTATCTAACGGTATATTAAAATTATTAGATAATTTTTTTAAATACGTATTTTCCAAAATAAGTTGATTCATTATAGGATTAATATCAGTATCTAACTTATATACATATTTTACATTATCCGAACTACCGTTGTAAATATTAGATAATGATTCGGCGTGTTCCTTTGTATTTTCTCTACCTAACAAAATAACATTCTCGAATTTTGGAATTAAGTCACAATAAAACTCATAACATTTATCAAAGTAAGATTGTGGAAGATTTCCTAATATTACTGATATATTATCTATTTGATGAAACATCGTTTTTACAACAACATTTTCATGTTTATAATTTTTCCATTGCGCACCCCAAGGGGAATATGGTTCATATATTATTTTTAAATTATAACTATTAGATATCGATTTTTGTAAAGATGTAGAACCACATCTAGGACTAGATATAATTAAGAAATTCATATGTAATTTATAAAATTTTTTTATTTATAATATTTTCCATATATTCTGCAAATTGTTTATGACCTTTAAACGAAAAATGAAAATCAATAAACTCTCCATTAGTTGCGGTTTTTACATTTTCAAAACTATCATATATTTTAGGCATATCCCATATTATACAATCTTTAACTTTAGTATTATTTACTAATATTTTTTTTAAAAAATCGAATCTATCATTATTTCTTTTTTCATATAATTTTTTGGGAGAAAAGTAGTATTGAAAATTTATAAGAGTTTCTGTTTCTTCTTTTGAAAAAACTTTTTCTAATTTATTTCTCCATGTTTCCTCTATGGTATAATCAATTGATAATGCAGATATCCATTCGGAATCGTTTGGAACTGATAATCTATCGTGATATGTTTTTTCTACAATAACAATATCATTTTCTTTTATTGATCCAAAATTTTTTATAATAGAGTCGAATATTTGTTCATTACAAAAAGCATTTTTACCATAATTACTAACATTCATTTTTAATTTTTTTGATAATAGATTTGGCCAAATATCATCATCATATTTTTTGTATTTATAATATTCTTTAAAGGAACAATTTTCTACACATCCATGACCAAATGTGAAACTATCACCAAATGTATGTATTGTATTCATTACTATATTAAAGATTTAGTTAATCCAAAATTATCAATTGATAGCCAAAAAACCAAACTATATCGTGTCCCTGTTTTTATCTTATTGGCCAAATGGTCTATTGACGAATCAAACATTATAACATTTCCTACTTCTTTTGATGATGTTATGATTTCATCATTATGGAAAATACAAAGTTCCCCGCCCTCATAATCAGTTTCGTTCGAAAGTTGTATTATTAAAGTTTTATATCTATTAGGATAATCTAATGCGGAATCATTATGTCTTTTATATTCTTGGGTTTTATCATATTTCAAAATTATAAAATATTCTGGTAAAGTTTTTATTCCAAAATCTTTAACCTTTTCTAATATTATATCAGATAAATCAGAATTTATTTGTATCACCACTTGAGTTGAAGTTCTATATTCGGATACAACTATTGTGTTGTTTCCTCCTATTATACCACTTCGTTCGAATAATTTATCATTCGAGAGTGATTTAAAATATTCACACTCATCTTGAGTAAATAATTTTTTTTCAATAAAACTTTTCATTTTATATTATTTTTTCTATAGTTTTTAATCCATCATTTCCTTTTAAAAAATATTTAGATTGAAATAAATTAATTGGTACATTATTTTTATGTAAAACATACGATAACGCAACCCCTTCTGCGTTTCCAATATTTGGATAATAATATGTTTTTTTTATAATACTTTGATACTCTAAAATTGGTTTTATTCTTTCTAAATCGTATATAACATCTGATATATTATTATAGTACGGAAAATAATACAAATACTCAATCATTAATAGTAATTTACTATAATCAAACTCATTTTTTTTGAAATAAGTTATCAGTGGGTCAAAGTATTCTGAGTTAATATCTGAAAGATATTTACCATTTGGGAATTCACCAAAATATAAAACTTCATCGGTTGGTTTAAAGTTTAGTATCAATTCATTTGATATAAACTCAAACCAATCCGCATCTACATATAATACAGGTTGCTTTAACTTTTCAACTAATCTTAGTGGGAATAATAGTTTGTCTATGAATGAAAAAACTTTATTTGAATATTTGTAAGTTTTTAAATTCGGAAACGATTCTGTCTCATCTGTTAATATTCTGACATCCCATCCATGTTGTGTATACTTTGGTAGGTGTTGTTTTGCCTTTGATATATACTTACTACCGACTGCAACAACTGTTAATATCATTTTATATATTATATGATTTTTTTTAAATCAAAACGGTCATTTCTTCCATAGTTACTCAATAATTCTTCACCACATTTAATAACTCTAATCGATTTACCTGTATCTTTATCTATATTTGATTTATTTTGGGGTAATCCACTATTCACAAATAAATAAGGATTTGTATATATCCAATGAAATCCATTAATTAATCTTACATATAGATTAGTATCATTTGGAAATTCCGTTGAATATTGAAATAAATCTAGTATATGAACTTGCAAGTCATATTCTAAAGTATTTATCTCATTTTGTGAAATAGGGTAAACTCCACTCTCACCTTCCCATACTTTAAAAATAAAGGTATTGGATGGTATTTCTTTAATTGCAAACACACCTACGCCTGCGATTCTACTTGGTTTTAATTTAACAAAAACATGATTCTTAATGTAACCAAATGCATCCATTACAAATGTTTATTTTTAAATAAATCAAAAAATTTACTAATTACAGTGTGAACTCTTTCTTTTTCATCATTAGTTAATGGAGATGTATTTTTATTTTTAATATCTTGTATTGATTTCTTTTTATATAATGGTGGGTGATTATCTATATTCATGATTTTATTTATTATGTACTAATATTTGATTTATGTAAAAACCTCTATTATCTTATACTAAAATAATATATGTTTGTGTGTTAAGTTTATTGAAAATAATCTTGTCGTTTAAAAGTTTTATTTAATAATTCATTATCCCCTAATCCAGAAACCACAAAATCCTCTACTATAAAGTTATGATGACTTTCAAATAAAAGATTACCATCTATTTCTAAATTGTAAAAATTACCTACATATTGCATATCTAATTCAACCCCACTAGCCTCACAGATTGGTTTCCACACTCCATTATCATAAAATGGGTGTAATCTATCGGAAATCATTTTTTTATATTTTACAACTTCAACAACAGAATTTATAGGATGTATTAATTTATCAGTTACAATACCTTTAACATATTCGCCATCTTTATAACTTAAAACAAAATCGCCTATTTCCACATCTTCAATATTTTTTTTACTACCATCTTCCATGGTTACTTCAGTATCGGATGTGAAACACACCGGAGCTCTGTTATGTGAAAGCACATCATTAGCGTAATAATTGTGATACGTTTCAATTTCAGATAAGTTATATACGGTATATTCACCTTCTAAAATTTTAGTATTTATAAGAACATCTGTTTTATTATATAATTTTATTATATCACCAATTTCAATTTTTTTGACAGGTTCTTCCAAACTATACAAAGTGTTTGATAAGGAATCTGAATAAGATGACCATCCTTTTTCCATAACGTATATTGGGTGGTCTATTGTGGCAATTAACTCTTTTCCGCTTTCAAATTCATATTTAACAACTTTACTTACTTTTCTTGAAAAGATATTAATCACATTTGATGATTTAGTTTTATTATTTTTAAAATCAAAAGATAAAACTTTATCACCAACTTTAACATTTTCAATATTCAAGTACGCACCATCTTCCATTAATATTGGAGTACCCTCCACAAAACAAGGTGAGTTACTTGTAACCAAACTATTGAATGCTGTAGCACCATTTATTATATATGTGTCAGTATCTTCAACATCAAGTTCTACAAAGGATAATCCATTTTCAGATGAAACATAAAAATTAATTTCATCTACTTTTACTAAATCTCCACTCAAGTCATAAAGATAATCAGTTTCTGGATTTACTTGTATACTTATTTTGAAACTAGTTTTATCAGTTAAACTATCATAAATTAAAAGCCCTTTATCAATTCCTGCAAATAAGGAATCACCATCTATCACCACTTCAAGCATTGAATTATATCTTAAATTTTTACTATCTTTAAAAACTACAACTGAAGTAGTGATATATGAACCCTCGGGAAATTGACCCCCATCATAATTAGCCGTTAATGTATTTAAATCAGATTCATATTGTAATGGACTACTGATGTAATACGATTTTACGTTTTCACCCACTTGGATATCAGACACTTTTTTCCAAGTATCATCTCCCATTAAAACTTCGTGCGATAATAAAATACCAGCAGAATCACTTTTAAACATATTTGTTACAAATTCGTAAAAATGATAATCAGCTACCTTATTGGTTTCGGGATTTAAATCTATTGAAGATGGTAATTCAAGTATTGAGCTCTTTTTAAAACTTGCTAATTCAATAAAATTTAAATTAGAACCATATACAATTCCTACAAATCTAAAAGAAGTAATGTGATTATTAGTATCTACATTTGATGAATGAAAATGATATTGTTCAATCAGTTTATCTTCTCCTGAATTTTGAATTAAAAATTCATTCCAATTTTCTTCAATAGTACCATTTTCAGTATTTATTTTGAAGAAATCAATTGGATTATAAGATTCATCAATATCTTTAATTGTTGCGTCTGGTATGTTAGAAGGATTTGTTTCACGAGTTAATGTATCAAACTCCCCAATGGATGATGAATGATAGTACGCAACACAATAATCAGTTATAGAATTATTAGTAAATAAATTATATACATTCAATCTATTTTTACAATATTCACTGTCAAATAAAGCAGATTCATCATATGCCATTCTTAATATGAACTTATTATCACTATCTTGAATAGTAGTAGGATATATTGTATTTGTATTTTCATCATGTAAATTTATACTTGTTATAAATTCACAATTTTCAGTTATATAATCTGTTATTCGTGTAACTATTCTTAGATGGATTGTGGGTTTATAAATAATATCAAGTTCAACTATATTATTAGTTTGTAAAACATTTACAAACTCTATTAAATTCAAATTAGATAGCTCATTTTCTAAAATACCAGTATCTGTATTCAATTCCAATAATCTCAAATCACCATTTGAGTCTTTTACAAAGTCAGCCGAGAATAAAGTTCCTTTCATAATGTGTTTCTTTATATATTAAATATCTTGTTAGGTTTCAATTTGATAATTTTTATTATTTCACATAAGGTTCTTAGCCTTAGAAGTTGTAGTTCTTGAAATACAGACATGTGTAAGTTCTAAATTTTGAGGCAAATTTAATTGAAATTCAATAATATCATGAACTTCAGAAAAATTTACCTTATTAAATCCAACTCTCTTATTATGTTCTAAGGTATTAGGGTATAAATTAATGACCCTAACTTTTTTATCAAGATTCGAATTAATTAATCTAAGTGATGATTTTTGTAAATTCAATTTATTTTCTCGGTAATCATCAAAACTTCCGTTGTTAAAAATAGCTGAAGTCAAAACATTAAAAATTGTTTTATCTTTATCTTTCCATAAATCAAAAAGTTCCTCAAATATTTTTTGTTGAAGACTCGGATGATAAGTATTATTTATAAACACATCCAAATCTAAAATATCTGTTAAAATATTTTTGTAATTTTTTAAGTCATATCCATTACTTCTTGAAAATCCAATTACTTCATGATTTTTACCTAAAAAATCAAACAATCCCTTTCCCAAGAAATCACTGTGTCCCGTTATTCCTATCCTCATATCAAACTAAGTTGTTCTTTGATATTTTCCTTGAACAAAAATATTATTAATGAATATCTAATCCCATTTTCAATTTTTGTAACCTCGTGTTCTCTTGTATTTCTAAACGAATATATCGTTCCTGCTTTTTTCGGAATAATTTCTTTTGGTCTATACAAAATAAAATCACCCCCATCATAATCATCATTCAAACAAACTCCAACATTCAATTTTTGATTAGGATAATATATATCACTATGTCTTTCAAATTCATTTCCCGCATCGTATTTGTGTAAATGTATTACTTCAAAGGGCTTGATTATTTCAACATTCTTATCTATGAACAAATAATCAGTTATTTTATCAAAAATCCAAGTAACATTTTCATTTCTAAAAATATTATAGTATGTATATGATATGTTATCACTAGGTCGCTCAACATTTGTACTGTTCCCATCTCGATGAGTACCTTCAATTTCTTGAGTCAAATTTATTATTCTATTACATTCTTCTTTTGAAAAAGATATCATACATCTAATAATTTAGTACTTTAACATTATCAATGGTTGTAAATAAAAGGATCTCTTTTCTTTAATTCTTCAATTTTCTTTTTTAATTCTTTTTTTCTTTTTCGTTCCTTAATTTTTTTAAGGATCCAATCTATAATTTTTTTCATAGTATTTTGTGTATTATATAATTATCTAAAACTAGTAAGTCTAAATCAGTGTCCTTGAAGGTTTCTATTGCATCATAGGGAGTCATTACCATTGTTTTATCTTTAACGTTGAAGGATGTATTCAATATAATTGGATACCCACTTAATTTTTCAAACTCAATTAATAAGTCATGAATAACAGTATTTTCATAGACAGTTTGAATTCTTGAGGTTCCGTCCACGTGAACAACAGCTGATAATTTATCAGCATATTCTTCTCTAACTTTAACAATTTGATTCATGTATGGTACATCATCAATTGTATAGAAAAACTCATTTTGTTTCTCTTTAATAACCATAGGAGCGAAAGGACGAAACCCCTCTCTTTTCTTAATCAATCTATTAATTCTGGATTTCATATCGGGTACAGTAGGGTCGGCCAAAATAGACCTGTGTCCTAATGCTCTTGCCCCGAATTCGATTCTATCTCTATACCACCCAACTACTTTACCTTCATGAATTTTTGTCGCAACGTATTTTATTAATGTATTGTAATCGTGAATTTCAAAAAAGTTCAAATTTTTGATGTGTCCCAAATAAAATTCAACATCGTACTTTGGCCCCAAAAAAGGATTCTTAGTAACTCTTTTAGTTAACTTTTTATTTTGTACAAGGTAATGAATACAAGCTCCAACACAAGATCCAGCATCTGAGGGTGCAACTGGTATCCAAATTTTATCAAAGTTAGAATTAGAAACTATCTTTCCATTTGCAGTACCATTGTATGCCGAACCACCTCCTAAGCAAAGATTATTACTACCAAGATTTTTCAAACTTTTGATAATATCGAATAAAACTTCTTCGTATCTTAGTTGAACTGCGGCGGCTAAATTTTGATGAATTGTAGTAATTTCTTCTTCAGTTAATCTTGGCGAAATATCCAAATGTTCTATTAGTTTTTCGTTGAACATCAATTTTTCTGACTTATCCCAACAAAAAACATTCATATCACAGATTAATTCTCCATCTTTGAATTCAATTAAACTTCTAACTTTTTCAATATACTCTTGAGGGTCTCCGTATGACGCCAATCCCATTAGTTTGTACTCTCCCTCATTTGGTTTGAATCCCAAATACGAAGTCATTGTAGAATAATAAAGCCCCAATGAATGAGGATATTTCCCCAAATCATGATATTCAATTCCATCATCATCCGCCAAACCAAAAGATAATGTATCAATTTCACCAACACCATCAATAGACAAACAGATTGCCCTTTCAAAATCGGAAGTGAAAAAAGAATAATACTGATGAGCTAAATGGTGTTCGGAGTAAAATACTCTTCCCTTAAATGGCCTCAAATGTTTATTTACATCTGAGATATTCTTTAAGATCTTAACTAAAGATTTCAAAGAATATTTCGGTGATGTAAAAAAGTTTTTCTTGATGTTACTCATCACTCTTTTCAGTTTTAGATTGAGGTCTTCATAGTAACAAACCATTTCAATATCATCATAGGTTATGTTATAATAACCAAAAATATATTGAATCGTATTAATTGGAAAAGAACTGTCGTGTTTAATTCCCGTAAATTTTTCCTCTTCGCAAGCAAACACCAACTCCCCGTCTTTAAATAAACATGCTGAAGAATCGTGATAAAACGATGAAATTCCGAGTATGTACATTACTGAAAATTTATTAAACTTTGAAAAAAGTTATAGTCTGTTTTATCATCATATAAACTTGTAACTATATCTTTATTATGTTTGAACCTTTTTTTTGCACTTATATAAAATCCCTCTAATTGGTCTTTTTTCTTATTAACTCTAACAATTTCATCAATAATCATTCTCATTCTTTTTTGTGGATTTGGCTCATTATCATAACTTAAATCAAAGAAATCTTCAAAAAAATCGAATCCATAGAGTTCTTTTGTCTTTTTAATGTGTTGATGGGTCGCAACAATTAATGGAAACTGTGAATAATAAAAAGGAATAAATGTCTTCTCAGTAATATGAATTAAATTATCTTTTTCAAACTGAGACTCATTGACAATATTGATGTATGAATGTTTGTATGGATTATTTTCAAACATTGAATTCCAATCTTGTCCTCCACCATGGGTATCCACGTCATAATCCTCAAACTCACTTTTTTTAATATCAATATTTTTAAAAAAGTTTAAACTACTTTGTGTTTCATTGATTAAATCTTGGTCAAATACGGTCAATAAAATATTAGAATCGATATCGCCATTTTCTAATTTCATTGCGGACAATCTATTTCCTCTTAGAAAAGACCAATCGGTATCATCTAATAAATTATGGTGTTTAAGTGCCGTTAGAATACCTAATCTATGCATAGTTAGATTCCTATTATAACACGTAAACGTTTTTTCTTTATTGGGTTTAAACAGATATCCATCACACATATTCACAATATTTCTTGTAATCACCAATGGAAGTCTGTTTGACACATGAACATTTATTTTAGAATTTATCTCGTTTTTTAATTGTGGTAACAACTGATTACCATTTATAATAAAAACTTGGTTTTCCGGTATTCCAATAATTCTAAGTAAGAAATCCGTGATTTTTATAACATTTTCCATGTCACATTCATGCTCTGTTACAAAAATAACTTTGAAGTTTTGATTTTTCTTTAGTAAAATTTTAATTTCTTCTGAGATTGGTAAATCTTTATGCTCTAAAATATATAGAGATAAATAATAATTTACATGTACCAAATGGTAAAAATTTTCTTCTTTTCTTTCTGATATTTCACTAACATCACATATTTTATAATTTTCAATTTCATACCAACCTGGCATCATAAAATCTTGGGCCATGAGTATGTTAGTGTTCTCACTCGATTCATCGGTTATAAGATTTAAAATTGTCTTATTATGATATAATTCCGGATACTCATTTATAATATACACCCCAACATTATCTTTAGCGAATTGATAATATAATTTTAAATCCTCAATAGTTTTACAATCAAAAATTTTAACATTTTTACACAAAGATTTGAATTCTTCTATGTAATTTGCTTTATGTTGATGTCCTGGATCTAATGGCGCCTCAGACCCTTTACCAACCCTAATTATGATATGAACTTTATCACCCGTCATCAATTCATATTTGTCCACATGGTTTACTAATTGATTTGAAGCAGATATTAAAAAGTCCCATCTTGGATAAAATGTAACAACTCTTTTACCTGTCATCGCCAAACCCAAACTCATCCCCATTTGTGTTTCTTCCATTACTGGAACCTCAATCATCTTTTCTTTGGGTACATCATCAAGTGTCGTACTCATCGGATTCCCCCTGTAAACTATTTGCTGACCAATAAAAACGGTATTATCATCATTAGATAAATCGGTCATAATTTGAGAAAGTGTTTCTTTATATGTCATATTTTTTAAATTAAAACGCAACCCATTTGCCACTCCCATAATGAGGATATTTGGATTTGTATTGATACCAAATTACATCGTTTGGTATATCTCTTTTTATGTTATTCCATGTCTCCTCTGTCGGGGTGTAGGTTGAAACCCCATTATCTTCAACAACAAAATAAAGTGGTAAATCGAAGTTTCTGGCATACTTATGTATTTCATAAAATATTCCACTTTCAAAACTCATGTCCCCAACAAATACCCACACCTTTTCATCACCACCATTTTGTTTGATACTCATTGCAACACCTAAGGCGATTGATAGTGTTCCTCCAACAATTGCCGAGGAGTAAAACTTATCTTTTGGATTACAAATTGTAATCGATTTACCTTTTAAAATTTGGTCTTCTAACCAAATGGGACAAATGCCTTTCACTAAAGCATGATAATGTGATCTCCACGTAGAAAAAACCCAATCAGATGGACCTATTCTTTTAGAGATTTCTATCAACTGTTCTTCATTACCATTTGATAAATGTACTGGTCCTCTAATTTTACCACCTTCCCAATGACTAACAATTAAATCTTCAAAATTTATTAAATCTTGTGAAGTCAATTTTTGTTCTCTAACTATTGGATATTGTTCTAAATTTTTAATCATTTGTCTTTCATTTGAAGTATCGGGTTATTTGACGGCCACTCTATATTCCATTTTAGGTCGTTCCATTTTGCCACTCCGTGGTTTATTGAATCGACATACTCTCCTTTATAAAACATATTGTAATGAAACACACAATCAGTTAATGCGTAGTGTCCGTTTGCAAAACCTGGAGGAACTAAAACTTGGTCTCTATTTTTTTCTGAAATTAAAAACCAATCCCATTTTCCATAATTAGGTGAATTCTCCCTTATGTCCAACACAACTAAATATATGTCACCAACTAACGCTTGTACTAGTTTCCATGTTTTATCATCGTAATGTAAACCCCTTAAAACTCCTTTGTATGATTTTGAGAATCTTCCGTGAATTGAGAGTTCGTTTTTATCGTGGTGAATTTGACTCATAACAGGATGGTCCTCAGAATGATAAGTTGTAAAAATTTCACCCCTAAATTCTCTGAATATAGATGGAGTATAGACAGGAACTTCATATCCAAAAATTTTAGATGGCCTTACGTCAAAATCGTTCCATTTTTTTTCATTCATAAATTCCAGTATTTTTTTCTAATTTCATACACATCAAATGGTTCTCTTTTCATTTGTCCACCCTGTCTTAGGTTTGACCCAATTGTTTTATAACTCATAACAATTGATCTTCTATAATTTTCACTATTATTATCCTCGGAACCGTGAACTAAATAATCGTGAGTAAATAAAATATCGCCAGATTTACATTCGTGATATATTTTTTTAAAATTATGATTTTGCGGCATCACACATCCCTTACCTCTTTCGTTTTTCCAAAATGTTGGATTTGTTTTTATTCTTTCTTCATCAATTTCAATGGGTAGTATAGGTAAAAAGTGTGATGATTCATATGACCACAAACACCCGTTTGACTGGTCGCTATCATCTAAACAAAAAATTACATTTATTGAATTTCCCCAACCAGATTCAGTATAAAACCCATCTTGATGTGCGTCTCTACCCAATTCACCAGGTGGTTTAAAATATGCCTGACTTTGTATCCCTTCAATTTTATCATTTAATATAGTCTCAAGAATTTCAATCAGTTTAGGATATCCAAAATATTTTAAAATTAACTCAGATTCTTTATGTGGGTGTGAATAAATTCCATATTCACCCCATGAGGAATCTTTTTTATTTCTTTGAATTCTTAAATTATTTAATTCATTATTAATCTCATCAATATCATTTTGTGATAAGATATTATTTACTAAATAACCCCTATATTTCCAATCAAAAATTTCTTTTTCGTTTAACATAAGATATTTTTTATTCCCAACTAATGCCCCAATCTTTAAATTCTGAGGCTAAACAATCTGTTTTATAATCTTTTCTACCGCCAACGATTTCTTGTATTTTGTTTTTGGCAGTATTTCTAACACCGTTTAATCCGTGAGTTAATTCCAAATTAATATTCTCAGTTTTACCATATTTTCTATAGTTGGACTCGTTGTGCCAAATGTGTAAGTTTGTTTGTGCCAAAACAACAATCGAACGAATCGTTTCAGCATCAACAATTCCTTTATTTTCTTGAAGTATCAAATCAATATCATGTTTAATATCTCTAATTTCTTGAGCGTATTCCTCTTTGTGTTCAGGAATAAAAACTTCTTTTAGTTGCGAAATGCTCATTCTATCAATTAACTCCGCTAGGGTAGGCAAGTATTTTCTTTTCTCCATTTTATCTATTTAGAAATTTACGACCTTTATTTATTCTATCTCTCCAATAATCCAACAGGTCGTCCATTGTTTCATTGAAAGGTATTTTTGGTTCCCATCCAGTTAATTCTCTGAATTTTGTTGTGTCAGGTATTTGTAAATCCGCATCTATTGGCCTTAACCTGTTTGGGTCAACAACAATTTCAATTTCATTTTTCATAAATGATTTGGATATAAGATATTTCAAAGTGTCTTCAACTTTACAAGTATAATCTCCCCCAATATTATAATATGCACCAGGTGATGGATTAATAGTCAATAACATCCAATACGCTCTGACAGCATCTCTTACATCGGCATATGTTCTAAGAGAATCTAAATTACCAACAAATATTTTCGGGACCTGTAGTCCGTATTCTATCATTGCAATTTGTTTCGCAAATGTAGATTCATGAAATACATCCCCTCTTCTCGGACCTGTATGTGTAAACATTCTGGTTGTCATTACATTCATTTTATACGCCTCTCCATAGTATCTACCAATCAAATCAGTTCCAACTTTAGAAATAGCATATGGAGATGCCGGATGTAATGGACACTCTTCATTAATCGGTAATTTATCTTTACTAACCCTCCCAAATATCTCACTTGAAGCACAAACATGTATCATTGCATCTTTATATGGCGACTTTCTTAACGCTTCTAATAGATTAGCAGTACCGATGATATTTGTTTGTAATGTTTCGATTGGAGAATCAAAACTTGTTTGAGGATAAGATTGTGCCCCAAGATGAAAAACATAATCAGGTTTAGAAATGTCTATAGCATTAACAATTGAACTAAAATCATTCAGGTCTCCATAGATTAATTTAACTCTTTCGGTATTGTTGATGATTTCAGTCAAATGTTCGATGTTATCCATAGAGTCATTCCATCTACAAAAACCATAAATTTTTACATTCGGTTTCTCTAAAAGAAAATCAACCATATGGGAACCAACCATACCCAAAACACCTGTTATTAATATATTCATATCATAAATTTTTTATACAAATATTCGGAAAATAACTCGTTCATTCTATAACTCCAATGTATGTCATTCTCTAAACCATATTCACCATTGGATTGATAAAACACGTCCCTATGTGTTTCCCATTCACCAATTTTTTTTGTTAATATATCTTTGTCTTCTATAACATAAGATTTAAAATCCATATTATCCCAAGAAAATATAAATTTTTTTCCATTAGTCAACGTATACAGTGATTCAATTATTTCGATTTGATTTAATTGGTTTGCTTTAGAACCATTTATTATTTCTTGTGTCCTTAACTCTTTTTCAAATTTTTTCCAATTATACTCTTTACCAAAAATTTCAATTTCAGTATCTACATTATTATAAGACGCGGTTCCAACAAATCTATTCACATAGTTTACCTCATTCCTTTCAAAAAATTGATAATCTTTTTCAGATAGTGGTAATCTAGTTCTATTAAAAAAAGGAATACAAATAACTAAATAATCTTCGGATTCAATCAATGATAATATTTTAATCCAATTATCTATAATAGTCTGCACATCTCGGCTTGGCTCTCCATCACATATTAAGTTTGTGTTCAATTTGTTTGAAAGGTCTTCCGCCCAAAAACATTTGTTTTGATTTGATGGAGGGTTAACATAAAAACTATCTCGACAAAAACTATCCCCAATAATGAATAGATTATTCTTTATTTTCATTATACCATTCAATAGTTTCTCTAATACCCTCTTCAAAAGTATATTTTGGATTAAATCCTAATTCATTTTTTATTCTATCTACACTAACCGCTCTAAATGGTATTGTAGTTGGTTTTGAGTCATCCCATATAACATCAAGGTTTTTACCCGTAACTGTTAATATGGTATTAAATATTTCGCCAATTGTAATTCCGTTTCCATATCCTAAATTATATGGTTTCATAGATTCTCCTTTTTCCAAAATCAATAAGGCTCCATTCACAACATCCTTCACATATAAAAAATCCCTTACAACATCAGGGCTTCCCCACGCGGTAAATGGATTCTCATCACTAAGTACTCTTTTAATTAATGCGGGAACAACATGACAAGTTTTTAAATCAAAATTATCATGTGGGCCAAATATTGCCGTACATCTTGCAAGTGCAATTTCTAAACCTGAGAATTTTGATACATGTTCCATTAACTTTTCCCTATATCTTCTCATCCAACCATATCCATAGTATGATGTGTAAGGTTCATCAACCCAATATTCATCTTCAGTTATTGGTTTTCGTATATCAGGGTATCCTGTTGAACTATTTAAATCCAAAAATCTTTTTACTTTATTTTTTGCACAAGATTCTAATACATTACCAATTAGATTTAATTGTTTAAGTGATATTTGTACATCTGTTGGTACTGATGATGGGTGAGCCACTTCTCCAGCACAATGAATTACATAATCCGCCCCTTCTGTTAATTTAACACAGTCCTCCAGTTTCATTAAATCTATATCATGAAGAACTTGAATGTGGTCATGTTCATATTGTAATGGATTTTTATGTACATGTGTTCTAATATCCGCTCCCATTTCCACTAATTTCATTAGGAAATGTGTACCAATAAATCCAGATCCACCGGTAACAACAACTTTTTTACCTTTTAAAAAATTTTCCATACTAATGATTTACAAATGGATTATATCGTTTATCTAAAATGTCTTTGTTGTTCAAAAACCACTCTGTAGTTTTTTTAACTCCCTCTTCTAATGAAGTATAACTTTTGAATCCATATTTATTCATCTTATTCATACTCATTAATCTTTTTTTATCTCCACTCGGTACGTCTGTCAGCCACTTAACATCAATATCTTTTCCCGAATGTTTGATTACTAGTTCAACAAGTTCTTTAATTGAATTTCCTTCACCCGAACCCAAGTTAACAGGTTCAGTGATTTTGTTTTCAACAGTAAAAATCATCCCTTTTGCAACATCTTCAGCATGAATGAAATCTCGAATTGGTGACCCATCTCCAAAAACCTCTAAAACATCGTTCTCCTGAGCTTTACGTATCAATGAAGGTACAACCATCGCATTAGCTGGATTAAAGTTGTCATACGGTCCATAAACGTTTGCAGGTCTAACTATAGATATCCTGTCCCATCCATATTGTTTAGAATATGTTTCAGTCTGTAATTCTCCGATTCTTTTTGCCCATCCCGCATACATATCATTTGGTGATGGAAATGACCCCCATACACTTTCCTCATAAAAAATTTCAGATGGCGCATATACCCCCACTGAACTTGTAAACAAATACCATTTGACATCAGATTCAAACGCCGCTTGAGTCATGTTAGTATTGAATTGTAACATAGGAACCATAAAATCAACTGGTTGATTCATACACATCTGAGGAGAACCTTTTACACCCGCTAAGTGAAATACATAATCTTTACCTTTACAAATTTCCAAACAATTATCAAAGAATCTTAAATCTGTCTTAACAAACTCAACATTTTCAGGTAAATCTTCTGGCTCTGTCAAATCCGCGATAGTGACTTTGGCCCCTCTCATCATTAACTTTTTAACAAGCTGTCTTCCAATCATTCCTGATCCGCCTGTGACTAATACTTTTTGATTGTTAAACATTGTTTAATACTTTAGTAAGGTTTATAATTTGTTCATCGGTCAAGTCCGTGTGATTTCCAATATACAATGAATAGTTGTGGACATAATTAACATTATCCAATTCCCCAACAACTCGATAGTCACATTTCTCTAAATAAGGTTGTAACACTTGATTTCCACCACCCGAAGTTCCTAATCTATACTCGACATCCTCTAAAAATAAAATGTCACACACTCCATTAAAATCATCATTCTTATGAAATCTATTTTTGTAATCTTCTTTAACAATTAAAGGTAATGCAAAATTACTATTACCGTCTAAATCAAAATCCGTTTTAAATTTATTTTTATCTAAATTAGTTAACCATACATTAAGATTGTGTCTTCTTTTTTCAACATTGTAATCAATTCTCTTCATTTGTTCGATACCTAATACAGCATTCATTTCCGTACTTCTCATATTAAAACCAGGTACAACAAAAGTGAAAAGAGGATTTAAATTTGGATATTCGTTTCGATATTGGATTTGTGTTTCCTCTGAAACTTCTCTAGTCATTCCATGTGATCTGAATAGTTTAGCCAATTCATTTATTTTTTCATTGTTTGTAGATATCATTCCACCTTCAACGGTTGTTATATGATGTCCAAAGAAAAAAGAAAAAACAGAAATATCACCAAATGAACCAACCTTTTTCCCGTTGTAACACGCTCCATGTGATTCACAACAGTCTTCTATCAAAATTATATTTTTTTCTTTTACAATTTGTAATAACTCATCATCAATCGCATTAAACCCTAAACAATGTACAATTACGATTGCCTTGGTATCATCCGTAATAGCCTGTTTAATGTTTTCTGTTGTTATTGAAAGATTTTCTAATGAGATGTCAACAAAAACAGGTTTCATTCCAAGTTGTACTATGGATGAAACATCTGATACCCAACCAAGTGGAGGCACAATAACTTCACCAATACCAAGTAATTCTTTTACTATTGCAATTGAAATATAGTTTCCTGAAGATCCAGAATTTAACATGGTTGAATTTTTTACCCCCAACCATTTTGACCAAATTTTTTCAAATTCTTTTACCTTTTCACCATTAGTTAGTCTTTGATTTGATAATAAAAACTCACTGAGGGCAACTCTATCTGAATTTGAAATATTGTCGTTTATAAGTGGCCATTTATAATTTAGCTTCATATCTATAGTATAATAAAAAAAATTAGGTTTCAAAGGTTATTAATTGATTTATTTAAAATCAAATCTAACAAATGTGGAGAAATATTTATCGGATTATGTAATCCAAACGAATTAGGATGAAATAAAATTTCAGTACTAAATTTCATTGCAGTTTCAATATCAGGTAAATTATGTTCATCTATCCATTTAACAAAAAAAATATCTTCCCACCTTGGCTCATAGTCTTTATGATTTTTGGTTATTTCTAACATAACATCTTTGGTTCTCAATGATAGTCCTCCGTTACCTATAAATCTATTTTCTTTTGGTTTTGACCATGGTGCTCCTATATAGTCATAGTCTAAAAATTCATCAATTCCGAATCGTAGTAGTAAAGTATCTAATTGAAATGTTAGTATTTTTTCCCCCTCAACAAGTGACCAAAAATCATTAGATTTTATATATTGGTTATATTCTATTTTAGTAAAATCTTTGACCCCTGTATTAACATATTTTACATTCTTAATATCTTTTAAGATATCGTATACATACTCTCTATTGTCAATACCATGAAAAACTTGTAGCCCCCATTTTATATTTGAATTAGTTTCATTTAGAAAAAATAAATGATTTTTTATAATTGATAACATTTTGGGGTCAATTCTTGGCTCAACTATAACGGCATAGTAATTGGTTTCAGATGGCAACGTGGGATTATACTTACCAATTTTTTTTATAAAATCATTCAGATATTTTTCAATTAAATAATGTTGAGTTGTCATAATTTATCGGTAATACTCTCATATATGTATTGTCCAATTATTTTGTATCCAAGAAGATTTGGGTGGTAATCTCCTTCGTAAAAATTTTGTTCGTCATTCCATACTAATCTACTATTGTGTTCCCAAACAGATATATCATTATTTAGTTCATACTCTTTTAATACGTCTGAAACGG
>Ga0247843_1003617_pt1 | contig 24869 bp, 19 predicted proteins | sample LaCruzMarch2017__FD_192420 | JGI IMG/M metagenome (GOLD analysis project Ga0247843, IMG submission 192420) | Freshwater microbial communities from meromictic Lake La Cruz, Castile-La Mancha, Spain - LaCruzMarch2017_8m | ecosystem: Environmental > Aquatic > Freshwater > Lake | place: Spain...
AAATCTTGATACTACCGAGTTACAACGCATCAACATCAATACAGCCGATTTTAAACAGCTCATTCAAAACCCGTATATCAATAAAAATCAAGTAAATGCAATTCTAAAGTATCGAGAACAGCATGGCCCATTTCGTTCAACTACAGACCTACAACGTATTCATCTTATAACTCCAGAATCGTTTGGCAAGCTTTCTCCTTATTTCAAAGTGAACTAATGCTCCCATAAAAGGGGGCGTACCTTATCAAGCACAATCTTTCCTGTAAAGTCATTTGTTCAGCGCCTATAGTTGTCGTAAAATTGCGCCCGCTATTTTAAAGACAGCAATGCTGCAGCAACAACTCAAATCTGCCATTCGTGATGTGCCCGATTTTCCTAAACCGGGTATCCTGTTTAAAGACATCACTCCAATCTTGCTCAATCCAGAGCTTTGTCGACAAACTGCAGAGGCCATGGCCAATCTGGCCGCCAATTGGAAGGTAGATGCCATTGTTGGAGTAGAAAGTAGAGGATTTCTTTTTGGATTAATGACCGCTCAACATCTTGGCGTACCATTTATCCCAGTGCGTAAAGCAGGTAAACTTCCCTATCAAACCATATCGCACAGCTATAACCTCGAATACGGAACTGCCACAGTGGAAATGCATGTAGATGCCATTCAATCCGGTTGGAACGTGCTCATTCATGACGATTTGCTTGCTACGGGTGGTACCGCAGCAGCTGCAGCGGAGTTGGTGCTTAAACAAAATGGTCATATCGCAGGATTCGCCTTTCTAGTTGGCCTCGATTTCCTCAACGGAGCACAATCGTTGGCTCCATATTCTACCAACGTTGCTAGTTTAATTAACTATTGAACACATACTAATGAACTTCGAACAAAACGAAAACCAGAAAATGATTGCGGACATGTGCCGTGATTTTGCTGAGAAAAACATTCGCCCAAATATTATGGATTGGGATGAGTCTCAAACATTCCCAGTTGAGCTCTTTAAAAAATTGGGAGAACAAGGTCTTATGGGCATTCTTGTTCCGCAACAATATGGTGGAGCTGGTCTTGGATACCTCGAATATGTCACTGCTCTCACCGAATTAGGAAGTGTTTGCGGTTCAATTGCACTTTCGGTTGCAGCCCACAATTCCCTTTGCTCAGGTCATATTTATCAACATGCCAATGAAGAACAAAAGAAACGTTGGCTTCCTAAACTTGCTTCAGCAGAATGGATAGGAGCGTGGGGTCTCACCGAACATAATACAGGTTCTGATGCAGGAGGAATGGCTACTACAGCTGTAAAGGATGGAGAGTATTGGGTAATAAACGGAGCTAAAAACTTTATCACACATGCCATTTCTGGCGATATTGCAGTGGTAATAGTGCGTACAGGTGCGAAGGGCGATTCTCGAGGCACCACAGCATTTGCTATCGAAAAAGGGACGCCAGGTTTTTCTTCAGGAAAGAAAGAGAACAAACTTGGAATGCGTGCTTCCGAAACGGCCGAACTGATATTTCAGGACTGCCGTGTGCACGAAAGCAATATGATTGGCAACGTTGGTGAAGGGTTCATTCAAGCAATGAAAGTACTCGATGGTGGACGTATTTCCATAGCCGCTCTTTCCCTTGGTATAGCTAAAGGTGCTATAAAAGCAGCCACTAAGTATGCCAAAGAGCGCGAACAGTTTGGGCAAGCTATAGTAAATTTTCAAGGCATTGCGTTCAAACTAGCGGATATGCACACAGAGTATGAAGCTGCCGAACTGCTTACCCTTCAGGCAGCTGATATGAAAAACCGTGGAGAGAACGTCACCGTTAAATCAGCAATGGCAAAGTATTTCGCATCAGAAGTTTGTGTTAGAGCAAGTACTGAGGCCGTTCAAATTTTTGGCGGCTATGGCTATACAAAAGATTTTCCGGTAGAAAAATTCTACCGCGATTCAAAGCTGTGCACCATTGGAGAAGGTACCTCCGAAATTCAAAAAGTAGTAATTGCTAAGAATCTTTTGAAGTAGTTGGTTCATTCAATCAAACGATTATCTTTGTGCCCCGTTTTCAAATAAAGGAATAGAAAGACATGCTTATCATTGATGTAAAAGAAGGTGACAATATCGAAAGAGCTTTAAAGAAATTTAAGCGCAAATTCGATAAAACAGGAACAATGCGCCAATTGCGTGCTCGCAAGCAGTTCGTAAAACCATCTATCGAAAGAAGAATGGAAATGCGCAAAGCTGTGTACATTCAAGGTCTTCGTGTTAATACAGAAGTAGGGTAGTACAACCCAGTTCTCGTTTTCTCATATTATCCGGCTGTGTTTTCTAACATGGTCGGATTTTTTTATTTCCTAAACTCAAGTATAAATTATCTTCTAACATTCCATTCGCACTACAATGAAATGTAAATTTGAGCCTGATGCAGGAGACAATTTCCGATTTTCTGGAATATGTAGGCAAGGAACGTAGGCTCTCTCCGCACACCGTGCTTGCCTACAGCAACGATCTCGCTCAGTTTGAGCATCACATGGTCAATCACCTTGGCATCGAGTCCATTACCCAAATCGACCATCATGACATCCGCACATGGATAATCTCTTTTTTGGAAGATGAGAAAATCCTACCTCGAAGTGTAAACCGAAAGCTTAGTTGTCTGCGTTCCTTTTACAAACATTTGATGCGTAATGGTATTGTGACCCGCAATCCAATGGAGCGTATCTCCTCACTCAAAACCAAAAAGTCGTTACCGCTTTTTCTAGAGCAACGCCAAATGGATCAGCTATTAGACGATGTTACATTTGGGGATGGTTTTGCTGGAAGTAGGGATAGGCTAATTATAGAACTATTGTATAATACAGGAATGCGCAGGGCTGAATTGATTGGTTTGCGCACATTTGATGTTGATTTTTATAATTCTCAAATAAAAGTTCTTGGAAAGCGAAACAAGGAGCGATTTATTCCGTTCACGCACTCCATAGCGCAACTGATAGAATTGTATCTTAAACTCCGAGAACAGCAATTGACTTCACTAAATAAGAATGAACAATTGCTTCTTAATGATAACGGTATGCCAATGTCAGAAGGTTTTGTCTACCAGAAAGTGAATAAATACCTTAGACTCGTTACAACGATTGAAAAGAAGAGCCCTCACATTTTGCGCCACACGTTTGCTACGCACATGTTAAACAATGGAGCCGATTTGAATGCGATTAAAGAAATTTTGGGTCATTCTAACCTTTCAGCCACACAGATTTACACCCACAATTCCATAGATAAACTCACCAAGATTCATAAACAGGCTCATCCGAGAGCATAATTAGAAGCACCATGAAAGTGAAAATTCAATCCGTCCATTTTACTGCCGATCAAAAATTATTAGATTTTATTGATGGCAAGATAAACAAGCTTGCTACCTTTAACAGTATGATTATCGACTGCGAGGTGATACTGCGTTTGGACAAAAGCAGTTCTACAGACAATAAGTTGGTTGAGATTAAACTGTTGGTTCCTGGCCCAGACTTGTTTGCAAAGCGTCAAAGAAAAACCTTTGAGGAGGCCACAGACCTTGCTATAGAAGCATTGCGCAGACAATTGAAAAAGTTGAAAGAGAAGTCAATGCCTTAGTCAGGCTTTGTTTTCTCTGCAAAAATCCGCTTTGAAAAAATTTCTTAGCGGATTTTTTTGTGGCTCATTAATTTGTTTACATTTGCAGTCCTTTTTGGGGAGGGTACAATCGAGTAAAATCGCTAGAACTCAAGCCAGTTAGGGGATACAGACGATTTTTGCCGGTGTAGCTCAGTTGGCCAGAGCAGCTGATTTGTAATCAGCTGGTCGGGGGTTCGAATCCCTCCACCGGCTCTGGGGGGGTTGATGACTTGGAGGATTTATCCAATATGAAGTCAACAAAGGTTCTTTGAAGTAATAATTTTTGTGCGGGGAGATACTCAAGTGGCTAACGAGGACAGACTGTAAATCTGTTGGTTCATACCTTCGCAGGTTCGAATCCTGCTCTCCCCACCACATAAGTATTAAAAGCGGGAGTAGCTCAGTTGGTAGAGCATCAGCCTTCCAAGCTGAGGGTCGCGAGTTCGAGCCTCGTCTCCCGCTCATTTCAAAGCCGATGTAGCTCAGGGGTAGAGCGCTTCCTTGGTAAGGAAGAGGTCAGGGGTTCAATTCCCCTCATTGGCTCTGGACGCAGTAATGAATGAAGTAAGTAATAATAATAAGTAACTAATAATTAACCACTTTTAACCTTTAGCCATGGCCAAAGAAAAATTTGATCGCTCCAAACCACACGTTAACATCGGTACCATTGGTCACGTAGACCATGGAAAGACAACCCTAACTGCTGCTATTACTAAGGTTTTGGCAGATAGAGGTCTTTCTGAGGCTCGCAGTTTCGATTCTATCGACAATGCACCTGAAGAAAAAGAACGTGGTATCACTATCAACACGTCACACGTTGAATACTCTACTGCTAACCGCCACTATGCTCACGTTGACTGTCCTGGTCACGCTGACTATGTGAAGAACATGGTTACCGGTGCTGCTCAAATGGATGGTGCTATTCTAGTATGTGCTGCTACAGATGGTCCAATGCCACAAACACGTGAGCACATTCTGCTTGCTCGTCAGGTAAACGTACCACGCGTTGTTGTGTTTTTGAACAAATGCGACATGGTTGATGATCCAGAATTGTTGGAGCTTGTAGAAATGGAGGTTCGTGAACTTCTTTCGTTCTACGATTACGATGGTGATAATAGCCCAGTAATTCTTGGTTCTGCGCTTGGTGGATTGAATGGTGATCCAAAATGGTCTGACACCATCATGCAGTTGATGGATGCAGTTGATAGCTGGATTGACATCCCGACACGTGAAGTTGATAAGCCATTCTTGATGCCAGTAGAGGACGTGTTCTCTATCACAGGTCGCGGAACAGTTGCTACAGGTCGTATTGAGCGTGGTGTTATTAATTCTGGTGATCCAGTTGAAATTCTAGGTATGGGTGAGGGTAAATTGACATCAACTGTTACAGGTGTTGAGATGTTCCGCAAAATCCTTGACCGTGGAGAAGCTGGTGACAACGTTGGCCTACTTCTTCGTGGTATTGAGAAAACTGACATCAAACGTGGTCAGATTATCGCTAAGCCAGGAAGCATCACTCCACACACTGATTTCAAAGCTGAAATTTATGTGTTGAAAAAAGAAGAAGGTGGTCGTCACACACCATTCCACAACAAATACCGTCCACAGTTCTACTTACGTACCACAGACGTAACTGGAGAGATTTTCCTTCCAGCTGGACAAGAAATGGTTATGCCTGGTGATAACGTTACAATCACTGTGAAATTAATTGTTCCAGTTGCAATGGATCCAGGTCTTCGTTTCGCTATCCGTGAAGGTGGTCGTACAGTTGGTGCTGGTCAGGTTACTGAAATCATCAAGTAATACGAATTCTTCCAAGGGAAAATAAAGTACATGGGAAAGGTGTTTCAGAAATGGGACACCTTTACCCATCAATAAACGGGAGTAGCTCAGCTGGTAGAGCACCGGTCTCCAAAACCGGGTGTCGGGAGTTCGAGCCTCTCCTCCCGTGCAAATAAAGATTAAGTAATGTCAAAAATCGTCAATTACGTAGAAGAATCCTACCAAGAACTGGTGACCAAAGTAAGTTGGCCATCATGGGCTGAATTGCAGAATAGCACTATGATTGTGAGTGTAGCATCTGCTATGATAGCAATAATGATTTTTCTGATGGATTTTGTCTTAGGTATAAATGGCGGCAACTCAGCTTGGAAAGGTTTGTTGGGCTTTTTTTATGAGCTATTCTGATTATTACAACGATGAGCGATAGCAGTAGTAAGAAGTGGTATGTTGTTCGGGCCGTTAGTGGTCAGGAAAAAAAAGTTAAGGATTACATTGAAGCAGAGATTCAGCACGCCAAAATGTCGGAGCATGTTTCTCAGGTTTTAATTCCAACCGAGAAATTTTACCAAATCCGGAACGGTAAGAAAATTAGCAAAGAGCGAAATTTTTTTCCTGGATATATCATGTTAGAAGCTGATTTGATTGGTGAAATTCCACACATCATTAAAAGCGTTACAGGAGTTATTGGTTTTTTAGGAGAGACGAAGGGTGGAGAACCAGTTCCACTTCGTTTATCTGAGGTTAATCGCATTCTTGGTAAAGTGGATGAACTTGCCGAATCTGATGAGGAACTGAACAACCCATACATTGTTGGAGAAACTGTCAAGGTAATTGATGGTCCATTCAATAGCTTTAGTGGTGTGATTGAAGAAATTAATGAAGAGAAGAAAAAGTTGAAGGTGATGGTTAAGATTTTTGGACGTAACACTCCATTGGAACTTAGCTACATGCAGGTGGAAAAGGAAGCTTAGGCTTTTAAATTAACGGATTCTTTGAATGACTAAATAAACGGATACCACAGCGCGATGATTTAGAAGCTTCCCTTCTGCGCTGACTATCATAATTAACAGTTCAACTAAATAAAACAATGGCAAAAGAGATAAGCGGGTTTATCAAGCTTCAGGTGAAGGGTGGTGCCGCAAATCCATCCCCGCCAATCGGGCCTGCATTGGGCGCCAAAGGAGTCAACATTATGGACTTCTGCAAGCAATTCAATGCGCGCACACAAGATTCTCCGGGGAAGGTATTGCCGGTGGTTATTACAGTATTCGTAGACAAGTCGTTCGAATTTGTAATCAAAAAGCCCCCTGTAGCTATATCTATTAAAGAAGCGATAAAGTTGAAATCTGGTTCTGCAGAGCCTAACCGAGTTAAGGTTGGTGTTCTAACAGTAGCTCAGATTAAAACTATTGCTGAGGAAAAACTGCCTGATATGAACTGTTTTACCATCGAATCGGCTATGCTAATGATTGCAGGTACTGCAAGAAGTATGGGGGTTACGGTGAAAGGACAATTACCTGAAAAAGTTTAAGACATGGCCCAACTGACAAAAAACAGAAAAAAGGCTCTTGAGCTTATAAAACCAGATGTGACGTACACGTTAAGTGACGCTGCAGCTTTGGTTAAGGAGATGTCCTCCACTAAATTCGACTCGTCTGTTGACGTTGCTGTGCGCTTGGGTGTAGACCCACGTAAGGCAAATCAAATGGTGAGAGGTGTTGTGAGTTTACCTCACGGCACAGGTAAAACAATTCGTGTTCTAGTGCTTTGCACTCCAGATAAGGAGGATGAGGCAAAAGCAGCCGGTGCTGATTTCGTTGGTCTTGACGAGTTTATCGAAAAGATTAAAGGCGGATGGACCGATGTAGACGTAATTGTGACTATGCCTACTGTAATGGCTAAAATTGGTGCCTTAGGACGGATATTAGGACCACGCGGTCTTATGCCGAACCCTAAGTCTGGTACTGTAACCATGGAAGTAGGTAAAGCGGTTACCGATGTGAAAGCAGGTAAAATTGATTTCAAAGTAGATAAGTATGGAATTATTCATGCAAGTGTTGGAAAGTCTTCTTTTGCAAAAGAGAAGATTGCTGAAAACACTCAGGAATTGATTCAAACCCTACTGAAGTTGAAGCCAACTGCTGCAAAGGGAACCTATATTAAGAGTGTTTCACTTTCGGCCACAATGAGCCCAAGTGTAACAGTAGATGTTAAGTCAGTACAATAATTCGGAAAGGAAATCATGAACAAAAGCGAAAAGAATCAAGAAATTGATGCGCTGGTAGCGAAGATCGACTCTACCCCGAACTTCTATTTAACAGACATCTCTACTCTTAATGCTGAAAACACCTACAAACTAAGAGCATTGTGCTTTAAGCAGTCTGTAGGCCTTCAAGTAGTAAAGAATTCACTTCTTAGAAAAGCTTTGGAGCGGGCATCAGCTGATTACGATCAACTGTATCCAGTTCTTAAAGGAAGCACCTCAATTATGTTTACTGAAACGGGCAATGTGCCTGCTAAGTTGATTAAGGAGTTTCGTAAGAAGAGTGCTAAGCCAGTATTGAAAGGTGCTTGGGTTGGTGAAGGGGTATTTATTGGAGACGAAAGTCTTGCGGTACTTGAGAATATCAAGTCACGCGATGAGTTGATTGCGGATGTAATTGCATTGCTTCAATCTCCTGCCAAAAATGTCATCTCTAGCCTTCAATCACCTGGAAGAAAGCTTGCTGGTATACTACAAACCCTTGCTGAAAAGGCCGATTAAGCCCAATCAGAACATTTTTAACTAAAACCAAATCGTACAGATTTTTAATCAAAAGTAAAATGGCAAATCTTAAAGAATTCGCAGAAACATTGGTCAATCTTTCCGTTAAGGAGGTAAATGAATTGGCTCAAATCCTAAAGGATGAATACGGTATCGAGCCTGCTGCAGCAGCTGTTGCAGTAGCTGGTCCAGCTGCTGGTGGTGGCGAAGTAGTTGCTGCTGAGCAAACTGAGTTTACTGTAATCCTAAAGCACGCTGGTCAATCTAAATTGGCTGTAGTTAAATTGGTGAAAGAACTTACTGGTCTTGGCTTGAAAGAAGCTAAAGAATTGGTAGATGCTGCACCAAAAGCAGTTAAGGAAGGTATCTCTAAAGAAGAGGCTGCAGCAATCAATGCTCAACTTGTTGAGGCTGGTGCCGAGGTTGAGGTTAAATAATACCTTTCCTATTGCCTATTAAGGTTGAGACCTCCCCATTGGGTGTAGGTCTCAACCTATTTCTGTTTGCAATTAGTTGAATTCATACATATTAAAGCATAAAGACCTTGGCGCTGAACACCACACCCACTGGGCGAATCAATTTCGCATCAATTAAAAATCAGGTAGCATATCCTGATTTCCTTGAGATACAGCTCAAGTCATTCAAAGACTTTTTTCAGTTGGAGACTACTCCAGAAAATCGTCAACACGAGGGACTTTTTAAAGTGTTCTCGGAAAACTTCCCAATTACTGACGCACGTAACAATTTCGTGTTGGAGTTTTTGGACTATTTCGTTGACCCACCGCGCTACTCTATAGATGAGTGCATTGAGCGCGGTTTAACATATAGCGTGCCTTTGAAGGCAAAGCTTAAATTGTATTGTACAGATCCCGAGCACGAGGATTTTGAGACAATCGTTCAGGACGTGTATCTTGGTACTATTCCCTACATGACGCCAAAAGGCTCATTCGTAGTTAATGGTGCTGAGCGCGTTGTGGTATCACAGTTGCACCGCTCTCCAGGCGTGTTTTTTGGACAAAGCTATCATGCCAATGGTACGAAGTTGTATTCATCTCGTGTAATTCCCTTCAAAGGGTCGTGGATTGAGTTTGCTACGGACATACATGGAGCGATGTATGCGTATATTGATCGTAAAAAGAAGCTTCCTGTAACTACGCTTCTGCGTGCTATCGGTTTTGAAAGCGACAAAGACATTCTAGAGATTTTCGGTCTTGCTGACGAAGTGAAAGTAAGTAAAGCTGGTCTTAAGCGCGTAATTGGACGTAAGCTTGCTGCAAGGGTTTTGAAATCTTGGATTGAGGATTTCGTGGATGAAGACACTGGTGAAGTTGTTTCTATCGAACGTAATGAAATCATTATCGATCGTGAAACTATTCTAGACAAGGATCATATCGAAATGATTTTTGAAGCGGGTGTTAAGAGCATTATCTTGCACCGTGAGGAAGTGAACTCGGCTGATTTTGCCATTATTTACAACACTCTTCAGAAAGATACTTCTAACTCTGAGAAAGAGGCAGTTGAGCACATTTACCGTCAGCTTCGTAATGCAGAACCACCCGATGAGGAAACTGCTCGTGGTATAATTGATAAATTGTTCTTCTCTGACAAGCGTTACGATCTTGGTGAGGTTGGAAGATACCGTATCAACAGGAAACTTGGTTTGTCTACACCTCAAGAACAAAAAGTTCTTACAAAAGAGGACATCATTTGCATCATTAAGTATTTGATTGAACTTATCAATTCAAAAGCTGATGTGGACGATATTGACCATTTGAGTAACAGACGTGTGCGCACAGTTGGTGAGCAGATGTACGCCCAATTCGGAGTTGGTTTGGCTAGAATGGCTAGAACTATTCGTGAGCGTATGAACGTGAGGGACAATGAGGTGTTTACGCCTATCGACCTTATCAATGCTAAAACGTTATCGTCTGTAATTAATTCTTTCTTCGGAACGAACCAGTTGTCTCAGTTTATGGACCAAACTAATCCATTGTCAGAGGTAACGCACAAGCGCAGAATGTCTGCTCTTGGGCCAGGTGGTTTGTCTCGCGAACGTGCTGGTTTTGAGGTTCGTGACGTACACTACACACACTACGGACGTCTTTGCACAATCGAAACACCTGAAGGACCAAATATTGGTTTGATTTCTTCGCTTTGTGTTTATGCAAAAGTGAATAAACTGGGCTTTATCGAAACTCCATACCGCAAGGTGAAAGAGGGAAAAGTAGAGCTAAAGCAAGACGCAATCTATTTGAGCGCGGAAGACGAAGAAAAGAACATCATTGCTCAGGCTAACGCAAAAATTGAGGATGATGGTAAATTCATAGGCGATAGAATTAAAACACGGTTTGAAGGTGACTTCCCGGTTACTGAACCAATGGACATCAATTTGATGGACGTTGCTCCTAACCAAATTGCATCTATTGCAGCTTCTCTTATTCCATTCTTGGAGCATGATGATGCGAACCGTGCATTGATGGGATCTAACATGATGCGTCAAGCGGTGCCATTGTTGCGCCCTGAAGCACCAATTGTGGGTACTGGATTGGAGCCACTAGTTGCTCGTGACTCACGTGTTTTGTTGAATGCGCAAGGAGATGGAGTTGTAGAGTATGTAGATGCTACCACAATCCGAATTCGTTACGAGCGTACCGACATGGATCGTTTGTTGAGTTTCGATGACGATTTGAAGTCTTACAAGCTTATCAAATTCCTTAAAACCAACCAAAACACTACCCTAAACTTAAAGCCAATTGTTAAAACTGGCGATAAAGTAAAATTGGGTCAGGTGCTTTGCGATGGCTATGCTACAGACAAAGGTGAATTGGCCATAGGTCGTAACCTTATGGTTGCATTCATGCCGTGGAAAGGGTATAACTTTGAGGATGCGATTGTGATTTCTGAGCGTATCGCCAAGGAGGACATATTTACTTCTTTGCACATCGATGAGTATTCACTTGAAGTGAGAGATACAAAACGCGGATTAGAAGAGTTGACTTCTGATATTCCAAATGTTAGCGAAGAAGCTACTAAGGAATTGGATGAAAATGGCTTGATTCGTATTGGAGCTGAGGTTAATCCTGGTGATATTCTTATTGGAAAAATCACACCAAAAGGTGAAACAGACCCATCTCCTGAAGAAAAACTACTTAGAGCCATCTTCGGTGATAAAGCAGGTGATGTTAAAGATGCTTCGCTAAAAGCACCCCCATCTTTGAATGGTATCGTGCTCGATAAAAAGCTTTTCTCGCGCAACATCAAGGATAAGAAAACCAAAATTGATGAGAAAAAGGTGCTTGCTAAAATTGAGGATGACTACGAGAGAGAGTTGTCTAAAATTAAAGGCATCTTAGTTGAGAAGTTGTTTACACTTGTCAATGGCAGAGCTTCTCAAGGTGTGGAAAATCATTTCCGTGAAGTGCTAATTCCGAAAGGAACTAAGTTCACACTGAAGATTCTTCAAGCTACGGAATACATGAGCATCAACCCTGGCAATTGGACAACGGATGATGACAAGAATGATCAAATAAGAACATTGTTCCACAACTATAATATCCGTATGAATGATATTATCGGTGATTACAAGCGCAAGAAATTCGCAGTAACCATTGGTGATGAACTTCCAACGGGCATTATCAAACTAGCCAAAGTTTACATCGCTAAAAAGCGTAAACTCAAGGTTGGTGATAAGATGGCGGGACGTCATGGTAACAAGGGTATTGTGGCTAGAATTGTTCGCGAAGAGGATATGCCATTCCTTGCGGATGGAACTCCAGTAGATATCGTTTTGAATCCGCTTGGTGTGCCTTCAAGGATGAACCTTGGTCAGATTTACGAAACTATCCTTGGATGGGCAGGTAAGAAGTTGGGAAGGAAATATGCCACTCCAATTTTTGATGGAGCAACCTTAGATCAAATCAGCAGTGAGGTTAATGAAGCGGGTATTCCTTCATTCGGACACACCTACCTGTACGATGGAGGAACTGGTGAGCGATTTGACCAACCAGCAACTGTGGGTGTTATCTACATGTTGAAACTTGGTCACATGATTGATGATAAGATGCACGCTCGTTCAATTGGACCGTACTCTCTTATCACTCAACAACCGCTTGGTGGTAAAGCACAATTTGGTGGTCAGCGTTTTGGAGAGATGGAAGTTTGGGCGTTGGAGGCTTATGGAGCTGCCAACATTCTTCAAGAAATCTTGACAATTAAATCGGATGATGTTATGGGACGTGCGAAAGCATACGAGGCCATCGTTAAAGGTGACCCAATGCCAACTCCAGGCATCCCAGAATCATTCAACGTGTTGATGCACGAGTTGCGCGGCCTATGCCTCAACGTGACTTTGGAGTAATCCAACAATAAATAAATCAAACCTAGAAAGCTGGAATCTGACAATCAGATTCCAGCTACTAGAAAAACTAGTAAGAGCTCAATAATCCAAATACTATTCGATGGCACTCCAAAGAGAGAATAAAATAAAGAGCAATTTCAAAAAGGTAATTATCAGCCTTACATCCCCAGAACGAATTCTGGAGGGCTCGCGAGGTGAGGTACTGAAGCCAGAAACAATCAACTACAGAACGTATAAACCAGAAAGAGACGGTTTATTCTGTGAGCGCATTTTTGGTCCTGTAAAGGATTATGAGTGTCATTGTGGTAAATACAAACGCATTCGTTACAAAGGAATTATTTGTGATCGCTGCGGTGTAGAGGTTACTGAAAAGAAAGTTAGACGCGAACGTATGGGCCACATTCAATTGGTGGTTCCAGTAGCGCATATCTGGTATTTCCGTTCGTTGCCAAACAAAATTGGTTATCTCCTTGGGCTTCCAACGAAGAAGCTTGACATGATAATTTACTACGAGCGCTATGTTGTAATTCAAGCGGGTAGTGCTACGAATAATGAAGGAGCTGGTCTACAATACATGGACTTCCTTACGGAGGACGAGTATTTGGATGCTTTGGAGCGTCTTCCAAAAGAGAACCAGTATTTGGATGATCGTGACCCTAATAAGTTTGTAGCGAAGATGGGTGCTGAGGCACTTGAGTCGTTGCTTATGGGTCTTGATTTGGAGAGCCTGAGCTATGATTTGCGTCATAAAGCTAATACAGAGACTTCTCAGCAACGCAAAAATGAAGCACTGAAAAGACTTCAAGTAGTTGAGGCATTCCGTGCTGCTCAAGAGCATATCGACAACCGCCCAGAATGGATGGTTGTTAAAGTTATTCCGGTAATTCCACCAGATTTGCGTCCGTTGGTTCCATTGGATGGTGGTCGTTTTGCTACGTCAGATTTGAACGATTTGTACCGCAGAGTTATTATCCGCAACAATCGTTTGAAACGCCTTATTGAGATTAAAGCTCCTGAGGTGATTCTTCGTAATGAAAAGCGTATGCTACAGGAATCTGTGGATTCACTTTTCGATAATAGCCGCAAATCAAGTGCTGTTAAAACGGAGTCGAACCGTGCCTTGAAATCTCTTTCAGATAGCTTGAAAGGTAAACAAGGTCGTTTCCGTCAAAACCTTCTTGGTAAGCGTGTCGATTACTCTGCACGTTCGGTTATTGTTGTAGGACCAGAATTGAAAATGCACGAATGTGGTCTTCCAAAAGGAATGGCTGCAGAGCTATACAAACCGTTTATTATCCGCAAGATGATAGAACGCGGTATAGTGAAAACGGTGAAGTCTGCTAAGAAATTGGTTGACAAGAAGGATGCAGTTGTTTGGGACATTCTTGAGAATGTGCTTACCAACCATCCTGTATTGTTGAACCGCGCCCCAACGCTTCACAGATTGGGTATTCAAGCCTTCCAACCAAAGTTGATTGAAGGTAAAGCTATTCAGTTGCACCCATTGGCTTGTACGGCTTTCAACGCTGACTTTGACGGTGACCAAATGGCGGTGCATTTGCCCCTTGGCAATGCTGCAATTTTGGAAGCGCAGTTGTTGATTCTTGGTTCACACAACATTCTTAATCCTGCAAACGGAGCGCCTATCGCGGTTCCATCTCAGGACATGGTGCTTGGACTGTACTACATAACGAAAGAACGTTCAAGTACAGCCGAAGTGAAAGTGAAAGGGGAAGGAATGACCTTCTATTCACCGGAGGAAGTGGTTATCGCTCTGAATGAGGGTAAAATCGACCTACACGCAAAAATTAAAGTGCGCATTACGCAAGGGATGGAAGAGGGTAAAACCAAAATCATCGGTACCACTGTGGGTCGCGTATTGTTTAATCAAGTTGTGCCGCAAGAAGTTCAGTTTATCAATGAACTGCTTACTAAGAAAGCACTTCGTGATATTATCGGAAACATCATCAAAGAAGTTGGTATGGCCGAATCTGCTCGTTTCCTTGATCGTATTAAGGATCTTGGATTTATGAGCGCTTTCAAAGGAGGTCTTTCATTCAGCTTGAATGACGTTCTTATCCCGAAAGAGAAGGAGCCGATGATTGCTGCTGCTCAGGCGCAGGCCGATGAGGTAAGAGCCAATTTCAATATGGGCTTTATTACCAACAACGAACGTTACAACCAAATCATCGATATCTGGACTCACGTGAATACACGTTTGACACAGACGTTGATGAAACAAATGACTGAAGATAAGCAGGGCTTCAACTCTGTTTATATGATGCTTGACTCTGGTGCAAGGGGTTCGAAAGAACAAATTCGCCAGTTGTCTGGAATGCGTGGTCTTATGGCCAAACCTCAGAAATCTGGTGCTTCAACACAAGACATTATCGAGAACCCAATCCTTTCTAACTTTAAAGAAGGTCTATCGATTTTGGAGTACTTTATCTCTACCCACGGTGCGCGTAAAGGACTTGCGGATACGGCTTTGAAAACTGCCGATGCTGGATACTTAACACGTAGGTTGGTTGACGTAACTCAGGACGTGGTTATCAATGAAAGTGACTGCGGAACGCTTCGTGGCCTTCAAGCAACAGCGTTGAAAAAGAATGAGGATACTGTTGAATCGTTGTATGACCGCATCTTAGGTCGCACATCAGTGCACGATATTATTCATCCAGATTCTGGTGATATTATTGTGGCATCAGGCGACCTTATTACCGAAGATGAGGCCAAGGCAGTTGAAAGTGCTGGTATCGATACCGTAGAGATTCGTTCGGTATTGACGTGTGAAACAAAACGCGGAGTTTGTGCTAAATGCTATGGTCGCGATTTGAGCACCGGACGCATGGTGCAACGCGGTTTGGCAGCAGGTGTAATTGCCGCTCAAAGTATCGGTGAACCAGGAACGCAGCTTACACTTCGTACCTTCCACGTTGGTGGTGTTGCGCAGCACATTATCAGCGAATCGCGTATCATTTCTAAGTCAGAGTCGAATGTTGAGTTTGATGATTTGAAAACCGTTCCAAGCTCAGAAGGTAGTCACCTTGTGGTGATTGGTCGCTCTGGCGAAATGCGTTTGGTGAATCGCGAAACAGGTGTTTTGGTATCTACTCACAACATTCCTTACGGTGCTAAGTTGTACAAAGGCAATGGCGATAAAGTGAAGAAGGATGAGCTCATTTGTGAGTGGGATCCGTTCAACGCTGTTATCGTTTCGGAAGCTGATGGTACCATCATGTTTGAAGACTTGGACGAAGGTGTTACCTACCGCACAGAGTCTGACGAACAAACAGGCTTTGAGGAAAAAGTAATTATCGAATCGAGAGATAAGAAAAAGGTTCCGGCTATTGCAGTTGCTGCAAATGCTGACGGACTTATAAAGAGCTACAGTGTTCCAGTTGGAGCCCACATGGCTGTTGCCGATGGCCAGAAGGTGAAAGCTGGAGATACCTTGGTTAAGATTCCACGTGTGTCAGGTAAATCTGGTGACATCACCGGTGGTCTGCCACGTATTACCGAGTTGTTTGAGGCACGTAACCCTTCTAACCCTGCTGTTGTTTCTGAAGTTGATGGTATCGTTACTTATGGTAAAGTAAAACGCGGTAACCGTGAGATTAGCATTGAAACACGCACAGGCGAAGTGCGCAAGTATCTTGCTCCGCTCAGCAAGCACATCTTGGTGCAAGAGAATGATTTCGTGAAGGCAGGCGCTCCTCTATCTGAGGGTGCTATTACTCCGAATGACATCTTGATGATTAAAGGCCCAACTGCAGTTCAGGAGTATATCGTAAACGAGGTGCAAGAGGTATACCGTTTGCAAGGCGTTAAAATCAACGATAAGCACTTTGAAGTTATTGTTCGTCAAATGATGCGTAAGGTGCGTATTGTGGACCAAGGCGACACTGCTTTCCTCGAAAGAGATTTGGTGAACCGCTATGAGTTCCGTGAGCAAAACGATTGGATTTACGGCAAAATGTATGTAGAAGAATCAGGTGATTCTGAATCATTGAAGCCAGGTCAAATTGTGTCTGCACGCAAATTGCGCGATGAGAATTCGATGCTGAAACGCAAAGACTTGAAGTTGGTAGTTGCTCGTGAGGCTGTACCAGCTACTTCAGAGCCAGTGCTTCAAGGTATCACACGTGCTTCGTTGCAAACAGAAAGCTTCATCTCTGCGGCATCGTTCCAAGAAACAACTAAAGTGTTGAACGAAGCTGCGGTTCGCGGTAAGATTGACGAACTGAGAGGTTTGAAAGAGAACGTAATTGTTGGTCACCTTATACCAGCAGGTACTGGTCTGCGCGACTACGACAAGTTGGTGGTTGGTTCAAAAGAAGAGTACGATCTTTTGATGGCTGCCAAGCTAGAGGAGGAGGCTGCTATCTAATTGAGTTAAGCCCTATGGTTAACGAATAGAAAAGGCGGGTCGGAGAATTCCGACCCGCCTTTTTCATTACAGCAAAGAATACCCCAAGTAAGAGCGATTAGTTTTTTTAAGTATTGATTTAGAACCCGAAATAATGGCAGACGAGAAACCACAAGGAAACCAGTTGAGCATAGAGTTGAGCGAAGAAATTGCGGAGGGAGTATATTCTAACTTGGCCATTATAACGCACTCTACAGCCGAGTTTGTTATTGACTTTATTAAGGTGATGCCCGGCATGCCAAAGGCCAAGGTGAAATCGCGGGTGGTGCTTACCCCAGAACATGCCAAGCGCTTTTTGCGCGCCTTGCAAGACAACGTGAGCAAGTACGAAGCCGAACATGGCACTATAAAGCACACAGAAGGCCCACCACCGCTTCCAATGAATTTTGGAGGCCCCACAGCGCAAGCATAGCCTTTCGTTGCTGTAATGCAGCCGCAAGGCGTTTTACGGGCGCTTTAACATCTGGTGCAGCACCGAGCTGGGCACCTCCTTCACGTATAGATAGACCTACCCAACCAATTCTGAGTGTGTAAATACAGCGCAGTTCGCGGTGTGTTGGGATGTTGGGAGTGGGAGAGAGGCCGATTCAATGAGTGGCATGGGAACACTTGGGTGGGTTGGGGAAGACGCCACCGAATAATAGGCAATGCTTGCCGCGCCTATGCGGGGAGGGAAAGACCCTACGCGCCTGCTTTGGTCGCCCCTATTGGTATTCAGCGCACGAAGCATTACACCAGCAAGTCAAGGCAGTGTCTGATTTATATATTATTAAACTCATGTCATTTCGCCTTTTGACTATACTATCTCCAATCTCAGCCATATCGTAAGCCCGCCAAAAGCAACTGAGACTAACCATTGTATCACCCACAAATAACTGCCCTATATTATGCCCCTCTGGTAACCTGCGTTTGCCAGTAATTATCCCACCCCACGATTCTTCGAAGTGTCTTGTTGCGACACTACAGGCTTGATATTGTTATCCCCATGGAGTTTCTGTCCAAAAAACGTACACCCACCCAAGGATAACCAGTATGACTGGCAACCAACCTAAACGCTTCAATCTGTACAATAATTATTTCGACTTCCGATCAACTTTGATGAATTTCCCCGCCAACACGCTTTTGCACTCCATCAACCCCACCTTCAACCAACCCCAATCCCATAAAATCTTCCAGTGTAGGGCGTTGCAATGGTGTGAAAATAGTGAAAGGGACGGTCATGGGCTTAGCGGTGCAGGGTTCCGTAGCTCCTCTACCCATTTCAGGCTATCAGGATAGTTCAACCCAAGATGCTCAAAATCATATTTAAACAGCAACAGTCTTGGTACGCTTGGATTTTCAGGAACATAAATAACGGGAAAGTTCTTGTAAATAATTTTACTCCTGAGTCCTGCAATATGCGGAATTGATTCGTCATATTCAAAAAGTGTGCTGTCCGCATAATATCTATATAGAAGGACTTCACCACGGGTGTCATTTCGAATCTCATAAATATATCCCGTGGTATAGACTCCATTTTCTATATACTCCGAGTTGCTTACGCATGAACTCAGATTAAATGACAAAATGAGAATGAGGCAGACTAACGAATAACTTCTAATCCAACTCATCGAGGCTCTTTTACTCGCTTGTATTATTTCGCTGATACTCGCCATACTTTCCGCACTTACAACCTCACCAAAGGTGAACAATTCTCTGTTCACGGGCTTGGTAGAAAGGTGGCGAAGACGCCACCGAATAATAGGGACGAGGGAAAGACTCTACGCGCCTGCTTCGGATACCTTGGGTATTCTATGTGCGGGGTGTTTCAATGACACCCTATGTTTGTTGTACCTCAACATGTGCTTGGGAAGAGGGCAAGTCAGTTTGTTTTACCTCAACATGTGTTTGGGAAGAGGGTAAGTCTGTTTGTTTTACCTCAACATGTGTTTGGGAAGTGGACAAGTCTGTTTGTTGTACCTCAACATGTGTTTGGGAGGTGGACAAGTCTGTTTGTTGTACCTTAACATGTGTTTGGGAAGAGGGTAAGTTTGTTTATTTTACCCCAAGATGTGTTTGTTTTTTCCAAACCAGTGTTTTGGAAAAATCTCCCATAAATTCGGAAAAGACATCAGTAGATTCATTCAGAAAAGATGGAATTGCAAAATAATAATCACCTGCGCCACCTGTTCCATAACAGTCGGCCTTGCCCTTTGCGGCCTATCGTTCAAAAGCCTTGGCACACCCTATGTGTCAAGGCTTTTTTTTGGTATTGCTTTTCGTCTTGCACATGGGGGAGGCAGTCGCGGAGGGATGATAGGATTGGTGCACAGGCCCGATGCAACAGCTTTGCAAACCCCGAAAGGGTGTAATACATCTATGCCACCCCTTTGGGGTTCATTTCTATCCCTTTGCTGGTCGATGTTCCAATCATTTCACCCCTTTGGGGTTCATGATGCACTTCACCGCACAAGCGTTACATGGCCCACCAAATAGCGTTCTTGCTCGGGATAGATGTCGGACGTGTAGCTAGCCTTGTAGGTATAAACCCCCTGCTGCGCATCCGACCCGTTGAAGGTGCCATCCCAACCTTGCTCTATGTCGTTAGACGTGAAAATTTCTTGTCCCCAACGGTTGAAAATGGTCATGCTGAAGGTGCGTATTCCAGTGCCAAAGGCAAGAAACACGGGGTTGATTTTGTTTCCAGTAGGGGTAAAGGCATTGGGAATGTAGAGTGTGGGGAACACATAAACCACCACCGAATCGGTTGAAATGCAGCCAAAACTGTTCGTTATTTCTAAATAATAGGTAGTGGTTTCTTGTGGAAAAGCGATTGGATTAAAGCAACTTGTGCAACTCAATCCTTCGGCTGGCGACCATTGCACAATGGCATCTGGGGGTATGTCTGCCTGAAGTTGCAAAGGGTTCATGGTTTCCAGATAAATGTCCTCGCCCGCTTCGGGGTCTATGGGCTCGGCCACGTAGATTGTGACACCCGATGTGTTTTGACACCCAATGGAGTCTGTCACCGTGACGAAATATTCGGTGGTTACCTCGGGCGTGGCAATGGGGTCGAGGGCAGTAGGGTCGCTCAGGGTATGTCCTGGTGCCCATGTGTAGGTAAGGCTGCTGTCTGAAGCCGTTGCCCCCAGCGGCACCGATTCGTTGGCACAAATAGTGTCGGTGCCAAAAGCTTGCACTTCGGGCGGCACAGGGATGGTGAAGTCTACAAAACCTGTATCGGTGAGCAGGCAGCCGGTAGAGTCCATCGCCACAAGGCTGATATTGTAGGTTCCGGGGGTGTCGTAGGGGTGGGTGAAATTGGAAAGTGTGGTGATAGTGCCATCACCAAGATTCCACTCGAAAGCGTTGGCTCCAGTACTCGTATTGGTAAAGATAACGTTGAGCGGATAGGCGCACCCGTTCAGTTGCACATCAAACTCTGGCACTGCTACAATTTGATTGAGGTTAAATTTGAAAACGCCCAAATTGCAGTCTGCCCCATTTGTAGGCGACCACACACCCGGAGTGGTTGGGAAATCGTCATGCCCACCGCATCCGGCACACACCGCTTGATATACGATACCATTCTTGTCGAATCGGCTGGTGCCACCGTCCACATGCTCGTCACTCGTTCCTCCTCCAAAGAAAGTGGCATACACTAAGTTCGAAGCGTTTGCATCAAGCACCATCAGATAGAAATCGTGACCATCTGTAGTGGGTTGAAAGGCGTCAATGCTTACGGGCAATGAGGTTGTTGTGCTGTTGTTGGTATTGCCATTGGCGTTGTTTGTGCTACCGCCCCAACCCGAGAGGTAAATTTGCCCGCAGATGCTGACAAGGAATGCCGTGGGCGATATGTCAACCTCGCCAGTGCCTCTACCCACGGTGGTCGACATTAGCAACGAATCGAGCCCATTGCTCAGTTTTTGAATGAACTGACCGCTGCTTGGGTTGGCGTATACATTGGAAGGAATGAGAGGAATGGAGCCCGTGGTTTGCCCCAGCACATAGATGCGGTCGTAAAAGTCAATCTGCACGAAATAGACTTGATCATAGGACGCAGACCCAATGTAGGTCGATGCTGTAACCGCACCATTTGCGGCTGCCAGTTTCATCACCCAGCCATCGGCCTGCCCGTTGGTAATAGTGCGATAAGCTCCAGGAGTGGTTGGGAAGTTGCTACTCAGCGTGCCGCCAGCAGCCACCACTTCTCCGGTTGAAGTGAATTGAACGGAGTAGGCGTTGTCGTTCTGCACCCCACCAATAAACGTGGCCCACAACATCTGCGAAAGGTTTGGATTCATCTTAAAAACCACACCGTCTCTAGCACCTCCAATCACGGTTTGGGCTGCACCGTTGGTCACCGGAAAATCGGACGATTCTGTAGAACTGGCCACCAGCACATTGCCAGCCCCATCAATGTTTATCTCTCCGCGAAAAGGGTCACCATAGTTGTAGTCCAAAATGCTGCCAACGTTTACGCCATCATTGTCTGAACCACCCACAAACGTGGAACTGAGCAGAGCATCGCCATTTGGTGAAAGTCGCGCCACCACCATGTCTGTGCCATCAGGATAGGTGATGCCGTAGCCGAGCGACCATGTCATGTTCTGCCCCAAGTTATTGTTCGGTTGAAATGCATTGCCCGAAACGGGGAAGTCGGCACTGTTCGAAGTTCCTAGCACATAGAGTTCGTTATTAGCGTTAACAATGGTGCTGTGAACCGTTTCATTGGAAGTGCCTCCCAAGTAGGTGGAATAGATTAATGTGGAGCCATCGGCAGCAAACTTGCTGATGCCAATGTCGCATGGGCCGCCTGCAAATCCCATGGAGGCCGTTTGAAACGCGCCCATCGTGGTGGGATAGCCCACTCCGAAGGTGGTGCCCGCTCCATAGAGGTTGCCAGCCGCATCGTAAGTAGCCGAGCTTCCGAAGTTGTTGGTGGTAGAACCGACATAGGATGCGAACACAATTTCAGGGTCTATCACCAATGCATAATCTTCGTCATACCCCTGCGGGAAATGGAACGACACTACTTGTCCGTCTAGCTTAAATGAGCAGGGCACTTCCCTCCGCACTCCATTCACCTCTTGAAAGGCAATAGGGCTACGCTCAATGATTCCCAGTAGCGAGGTGGTGATGCTCAGGTCGCCATTCTCCAAGATGCGGATGCCGTCCACACCGTCATACTCCATGCGTATGGCGTTTGCTTCAGCATGGGGCGCAACCATCATGTCGTACTTCAGATGCCCGTTGTGCGCATAGACCCGCATGTCTATACCATTATAAAGAGCGGTATAATTCACCTCCTCGAAGGAATGGACGTGCGATGCCCAACGTGCTGAATCGTTACCAATGAAATAGTTGCTGTAGTGCGATGATTTCCCTTTACCACTAGTTGGCACGCGATTATTGGCCCCAACGAACGACATGCGGAAGGCGTGACCACGGATGGAATCAGGAAGATGTTCGTGGGTGGTATGAGTGCGCTTGTACACCGACATATCCAAAAGCGAGTAAGTGATGCGGGTTTCTTCAAAAAATATGGCCCCCAGCGAAATATCAACCTTATAGCGGACGTCATCGCCCCACTGCCCCCGATTCTCTATGAATGAAATTGGCCGTTCATTTGCAATGGCTATAGATGCAAAAAGCATCAAGACTATTGCAAGCACAGTGTTTAAAAAACGGGTCATTGGTACGTCTACTACACTGCCACATACAGCGCGATGAATGTAGAACTTTTTTGACAGTTATTGAAAGATGCAATATAACTGAGTCCAACGCGTGTTATTTGTCAAGCCAATCAAAAAGATACTGCTCGTCAAACTCCACCTCGAACTTCTTCAGCATGTCAAGATATTCTTCCTTGAACGGGCGTTTACGGTGATGCTCCTCCTGATTGAGGATGTATTGATAAACGTCTTCCACCTGCGAACGGCTATGCGAGAATGCGCCATAACCTTCTTGCCATGCGAACTTGCCGCGTATCCATCCTTTACTATTGATGAAGTTAGTTGTGTTGTTCTTCACCTCACGGATAAGGTCTGAAAGGGCCATGGATGGATTGAGACCGATGAAAAGATGCACATGGTCGGCCATACCGTTTACGATGATGGGTTTCTGGCCCTTATTGGCAATGATGCCTGCCATATAGCGAAATACCTCATCACGCCATTTGCGGTCGAGAACGGATTCGCGGCCTTTCACCGCAAACACGCAATGGATATGAATTTGAGAATATGTTCCTGCCAGGATTTAGAATTTGGACACCCGAAAATGGCGATTTTATTGAAATCATTATTCCGAGGGGATGAAATGATTGTAGAAAGAATCCCGTGAAGTTTTATTCGATTAGAACCCCGAAGGGGTGAAATGATTGTAGCAAGATCAATGCAACGAGATTTTATTTCATAGGAACCCCGAAGGGGTGGCATAAAAAGGAACGGATTAGACTTTGTCCCTATGCCACCCCTTCGGGGTTTATCGATAATGATTCCGCTAATGCGCCATTGCTACAATCATGGCATCCCTTCGGGATTGTTACTCAATTGGTGTCAATGGTATTGCTATTGTCTATCTATACCTTCAATAAAATCTTCCTCCGCTTTTCGCCATATCTAAAATAATTTGGGGAGGTAAGAAGCGTTCCCCGTGCTTCTCAGCCAAGCGGTTGAAGATGTCTACCGTTTGCTGCGCGCCCAACGTGTCCATATAACGGAACGGCCCGCCACGGAAAGGAGGGAAGCCAAGGCCGAACACCGCCCCAACGTCACCGTCCAACGGAGTGGCGATGATGCCTTCTTGCAGGCACAGCGCGGCCTCGCTCACCATGCTCATGCCGATGCGCTCGTACATTTCTTTCGGGTCGAACTGCTTGCGGGTGTTGCCACCGAAGAAGCTGTACACGTTCGGGTCAAGCTCGCGTTTCTTCTTGCCATTCTCATCGTAGGCATAGAACCCTTTCTTGTTCTTGCGGCCGTGGTAGCCCGCCTCGAACATCTTTTTCATCGCATCGCTCACCTTCACGCCTTTGCGGGTGGAGATGAAATGCTGCATCAGTTGACCGCTCATGATGTGCGCACCCACATCGATGCCCACCTCGTCCATCAGGGTTATCGGCCCCACTGGGAAACCGAACTTCTTCAGCACTTTGTCTATCTGCAAGGCATCTGCACCTTCTTCCAGCATGTTGAGCGCTTCGCCCAATAAAGGTGCAAGGATGCGGGTGGTGTAGAATCCTGGGCCGTCCTTCACCACAATCACCGTCTTGCCTTGACGCACCCCGAGGTCGTAACATGTTGCCGTCACCCAGTCGGCCGTTTGGTCGGTCACCACAATCTCTAACAGCGGCATTTTTGGCACTGGACTGAAATAGTGCATCCCAATCACCTGCTCTGGCCGTTTCGATGCTTTGGCAATCTCGTGTATCGGTAGGGCAGAGGTGTTGCTGGCGAAGATGGCCGACTCACTCATGTGGCTCTCGCATTCGGCAAGCACCTTGTGTTTCACATTCAGTTCTTCGAAAACCGCCTCGATTACCACCTGTGCCTTCTCGAAATTGTTGAAGTCCAGTTGACCCACGATGCGGTTCATCATGCGGTCGGCATCCAACTGTTGCATCGCCTTACGCTGCACTTTCTTACCGATGTCGCCCCAAACCGTTCTGCGCGCTTGGGTCAGCGTTTCCTGTTTTATATCCTTTAATAATACGCGTATGTCCTTGGCCGCACTCACCTGCGCAATGCCAGCACCCATGAAGCCCGCGCCCACCATAGCGATGGTGTCCACAGGGCGTACCACACTTTGCAGCGGGTTCTTCTTCTTGTCCGTCATGGCGAAGAAAATGCCTCGAAGTTGGAAGCTCTCCGGTGTAAGAATCAACTTCTCGAAACGCTTCACCTCTTCGGCATAACCTTTTTCCAAAC
>Ga0247843_1003618_pt1 | contig 24866 bp, 24 predicted proteins | sample LaCruzMarch2017__FD_192420 | JGI IMG/M metagenome (GOLD analysis project Ga0247843, IMG submission 192420) | Freshwater microbial communities from meromictic Lake La Cruz, Castile-La Mancha, Spain - LaCruzMarch2017_8m | ecosystem: Environmental > Aquatic > Freshwater > Lake | place: Spain...
CTGTTCTAAAGAATGTAAGACTGAAGCTGCTAATAAGCTTAGAAGAGTAGAGTCTAAAACACCTGAACAAATAGAATCTCTTAGGGCTAAGAAGCGAGAATATAAATACAAAAATATTGAAAAAGTAATAGAGAACAAAAGAAATTGGAAGAAAAATAACAGAGATAAAGTACAGAATAGTATGTACAGAGAAAAAGGTTACTTACTAAACGGTGTACAGTTTACGTATAATGATTATTTAAATTTACTATCTATCCAGAATAATAAATGTGTTGGATGTAACGTGGACTTTAGTATGTTAAACCCAAAGCACATTCATGTAGACCATAATCACCTTACTGGAAACGTTAGGGGAATTCTTTGTAGTTGTTGTAACCTTGCTTTAGGTAACGCTAGAGATAATGTACAAACTCTTTTATCTTTAGTTAAATATCTGGAAGCCAACAAATAACTCCTCTAGTGTAATATGGCTACTTTTTTCTCAGGTTCAATTAGTGCTTTCACAGTAGGTGGTTCTTCGTTCCTTTGTGAGGCTAGAAATGTTTCTTACACATCTGATGCTGAAATTGTTGATGGCAGTTGCTTAACTAACCTCTCTGAGTCGCCTCAAGAGGTTAAAAGAAGCGCATCATTACAGTTCTCTAACTTAACTACGATTTCTAATGCCCTTAGAGTTTCACACCTTGATTTAACAGGTTTGACGCTAGATGGGGATTCTTTCCCTGGACAGATTAGGGAAGTTTCTATTACTCAAAACTATGCCTCTGAACCTACAGCTGGTATTGGTGCCTCATGGGTTGCCCCACAAGTAGTTAAACGAGGAATTGAAATTTCTATCCAAGCTGATGCTGTAACTGATGGCTTTGCACAGGCTGCTATGGTAGATTTCCATTCTGGTACCTACGCTAACAGAAATGTTACTTTCTCAATGGTTGTAAATGGCTTAACTATTACCATCCCTTGTAGAATTACTGGTGTAGAATACTCAGTTGCTGAAGCTTCCCTTCAGTCAATGACACTTAGCCTTCAGGGATTAGCACCAGATTCTGGTACTTACATTACTTCACCTACCACTTCTACAACTTTGCTGGGTAAAGCATTTAATGCCTTTACGACTCCAGTTTCAGTGGTATTTACTCCTTCGGTTGATAACTTCTCAATATCTGGTGACTTTATCTTCTCTTCTGCTGCTATCAGAGTAGCTGATAATGAATTAGTTACAGAAGATTATACACTAAGTTCAACTGGTACAATAACAGTTACAGCCAACTAAAATAGAAATAACCCTTATCCAGAAATAATATGAAAGAAGAAATAAATAAAGCAATAGAAGAAGTTCTTGTAGAGGTAGAAGAAGGCGACCCAAAGGTTGGGGAAACAGTAGTAGTTACTTATCAAGTAAACCCTGATTTTGTACCAAAACAGCCCAACCCAAAAACTCCTTGCAAGTGTGGATGCCAAGAATGTGTAGACTCAACCCCCTCTGGTGGTTTTGTACCAGAAGATGGATTCCAAGGCATTCATCCTAGACTAGAAAAGACATTACGACCTAAGAATAAGAAGCTAACAGAGGCAGATACAAAATGAGTATAGTACAAAGAATTCTATCCAAGAATAAAATAAAATCAGAGATTGAAGTAGTTATTGGAGACGAGAAACTTATTTTTCGTTACTTTAAATCTAATGGTGAACTGCTAGAAGCAACTCAAAAAGCATCTGAATTTGGAGAAATGGTTATAAAGCGGCCTTCAGGTCCATTTAAAGCCCTTGGAATTACCTACAAACAGGATGCAATTACTGCATATTTAATTCATTATTTATCAGTAGAACCAAAGATTTCTGAACTAGAAGCACTTCAGATTACACAGAATCCTGATGTTTGTGCTGAAATCTTCAACGCTATTGAGGCTAATAGAATTGAAATAGAAAATACCAAAGCAGAAGAGGTAATTGAAGAAAAAAAAGACAGCAAGAAGATTCCTACTACAGATTAAAAGTAACTGTATGTAGAACCTGTTTCTCAAAACTACCTGATGAACTTAACGAAGAAGAAGAAAGAAGACTACCAACATTTCTAGCCAATTATATTCTAGAACTAGAAGATAAAGCTAAAAGCCTTACACTATAAGTGATAAAGCTAAAAGCCTTGGAATGTGAGACACAAAATAGCCCTTAGGACAAATCCTAAGGGCTATTTCTATTTAGAATGAGGCAACAAAAAGTCTCTTGTTAGTTACTAATTCGTTGAAGGCCAAAGCTGAGGCATCAACCATATCGTCATGTCGGTGTCTATTATTAGTAGTGAAATTATTATGTTCCCTAATAAAATCCCCATTCCATTCAGAATTAAGAATATATAGAGAAGTATTAAATCTTTCAGCATAAGCTAAGGCTTTATTAGCTTTAGAACCTGATTGGCCTACAGTTTTAGCGTTATATTTATTAGCATAAGTATTAGCCACCTGAATTCCAGCTGCACCAGGGTCTTGTGGTACCACCATAGTATAATTTTTATATATTACTTTATCATTACTGAATACAGAGTCAACCATTTCTGTTACTTTATCAGGACCCCATTGACCTCGAATACAGTCAATAACATAAATATTCCCTTGCTTACACATACCGACTAACACACCAGCAGTATAATCACCAGCACCTTGAGTAGCTGCAAAATCCCAACCACGAACTGTCCTAACCATTTCAGGTAATGAATCAATAATAGTTAAGTTTGCACTATTGAAGAATGAACCATTTTGTAATGGGAATTCATGTTGGCATTCTTCTAGGAAACTATTAATTCCCCTTTCATATACAAATCTTTGGCATACATCTAAAGGCTGCCCTTCCCAAGTGGCTATACCACCTATTCTTTTCTCTTCTGGACTGTATTCTAAATTCTCAATAGCTTTTTCTATGAAGACTTTACGATTAAACATATAATCAGCATTACCAATTAACTCACTGGCTATGCCACTAGGGTTAATTAGGTTCTGAATGAATAAAATAGAAGTATCATTGCCACCCATAGGTAAAATCTTCTTAACTATGTTATCTCTTTTCTTCTCAACTGTATATTCTGTATCGTCATGGCTATCAATATCGTCAAATACAATTAAATCAGGCCTTGTCGTATCTACTTTTACACCACGAAATTCTTTATCAAGCCCAATTGCCATAATAGTAAAACCAGTATTAGTACGAAGAATACTTTTATTCCAGCCTTTCTGGTTACCAAATTCACCTTTTAATGGTTCCATTCCTAGTGTTTCTAGTAATGAAGCAATAGAAGCTAAATGACTCATAGCCTGAGCTTGTGTATTTGACACATAAAGTACAAATTTCTTCTTGTTTTCCTTAGCTAACCAGCAAATACCTAACTGTGCCGATGTAGATTTCCCACTGCCTCTAGGAAGAATTTCTACAGCTACATAATCAGGATTCTCAAACCAATTATATAGCCTTTTATGTCTTTCACCTAAAGGTGCAGTAAGAATATACTTAAAGTTTGTATCTAAGAAATCAAAAATACCTAAAGATTCATTAGCTGAATCTTTAGGTTGTTCTACAGCCCATAAATTACTTAACATATTATTCTTTTCTGGATAACCTTTCTAATACAGAATATAAATATTCACTGATTTCTAAGGCTTTCATAGGTTCAGTTTCTACCAAATCCTTAGCTTTCTCAGAGAGTTTTTCAGTTGTATCTAAAGTATTTAGAAGAATTCTATCAATCTGCATTCTAATTAATTCAGCTTTCCGTTCAGGAACCATAATTTCAATACAGTTTACAGGATATTTATTTACCCAGCTACAAACTGTATTATAATTAATATTATACTTCTCAGCAGCTTCTTTATTAGTTACCTTATTGAAGTATATATCATGTAATACTTCTGCAATTTCTACCATACTATAATTTCTACTTTTAGTTAATTCCACTTAAATACCCCACCATAAATGCACTGCCATATCTAGTCAATGCCAGTCTCCAATCAAATTTAGCCACTTTATTAAAGCTTTTGGCCTTAGAGAATGAATGTAAGTCTACTAATATAGCACCTACCATCACTGTTAAACCAGCTTTTACTTTTAATGTTTCTAATATTTCCATTATTTTAACTCCTTATTTTTAAGTAATAATTCAACCTTAGCATCAATAGCTGATAGCTTAGTTTTCATTTCTACTATATCTTCCTTAATTTTCTTATCGTCACTGGAACCAGAAGTAGCATCTCTTTCTAGATGGGAAACTTTACTTTCTAGCCTCCAACCCCAACCTATCACGATGAGAATATACATAATAATACCCATTAAATTGCTTACAACCCAGTTTACCCAATCCATAAAGTTTTAGAGGAGTCATTTAAGGGGTAATTGAAGGCAAATTAGTGCTAATAGTAGTAGCCAGACAATGGTGACTATTGAACCTAGATAGTATAAAGGAGGATACTATTTAGATTCAAGGAGTACTATTATAGATATATTATTCCACCCCGCCCCTACATATCTTTATATCTATACTTCCTTATCTATAGAACCACTCTTGTGATTCATTCTAGTCCTTGACTAGCTAGTCCACAAGTTATTCTATCTACCTCTATTAAAATATGACTGAGAACGTTATTGTAAACTACCAGCTTAATGATAAATTTACTGGCCCAGCAGCTAAGATACTAAATACTCAGCGAAAGTTAAATAATTCTACTTTGTCAGGTAATACTGGTAAGGAGAATAATAAATCATTAGGTGGTGCTTTAGGTTTACTTACAGCTTCTATATTTGGCCTATCGTCTTCCACCAAGAAAGCATCTAAAGCCCTTGATAAATTAGCTAAGAGTTCTTCTGGTACAGCTAGGAAATTTGGTGGCGTAATCAACAACCCAAAAGTGGGAGGCGTAATCAACAACCTAAAAGGGGGAGTTGTCAATAAAGGAGTTCAAGGATTTGGTAGCACTAAATTAACCAACCTTCTATTGGGCCTTAAGGAGGGGCAGTTTCCTGCTTCCCCCGGAAAGGATTTAGTTACTGCCCTAGAGAATCAGATAAAAGTAAATAATAAAAATATTACCAACCCTAATCTTATCAGTAATCCAGGAAAACTATTAGTTGATAATATAGCACTAAAAAAAGCTATTGATAGAATCAATAAAATCAATAATCTAAAGACTAATCTAAAGAATTCATATAATACTTTTAGTAAAAATCTTGATAATACTAGCCCTAATTTTATTGGCCCACAACCAACTAAAGGGTTAGCCAGAATACAGCAAGGAAGAAATGCAGCCCAGAATTTCTTACCAAACGCTTCTAAACACCTTTCAGGATTTGCATCAGCATTAGGCCCTGCAATCCAAGCTGTAGCTGTATTTGCTATTGCCCTTGGTGCTATTGCTACCCAAGTAATTCCATCATTGCTTCAAGCTGGTGCCAGACTTGAGTCATTAGAAAGAGGTGTAACCAATGCAGGTCCTGATGGTGAACGTAACCTTGGTAGGCTACGAGAACTTTCCAAGCTTCCTGGTATAAACTTTGAAGGTGCAGCTTCTGCTTCTGTGCAGCTACAGGCTGTAGGCTTTGATGCTATCCTTGCAGAGAGGGCCATTAAAGGCTTCTCTAATGCGCTTCTACGTTCCGGTAGAAGTTCTTCTGAATTAGAAGGCATTGGAACTGCTTTATCTCAAATCGTAGGTAAAGGTACTGTCTCTGCTGAAGAAATCAACCAGATTGCTGAAAGACTTCCTTCAATTAGAAGAACTATTCAAGAAACTTTTGGTACTGTATCTGGTGAAGAAATTACCAAGAAAGTTGGAGTTAGTGGTTTCATTACTGGTATCATTGATACCTTAGAAAAGCAGACTAAATCAATTCCAGCTGGATTAGGTGACATTTTATCACAATTAAATGACTCATTTAACCAGGTTACTGGAAAAATAGGAATTGGATTAGGTAAAGTACTAATACCAATCTTAGATAATGTCTCAACTGCAGTTGATAAACTGTCTTCTTCTGGTTTCTTTGAAAGACTTGGTGCCCTATCAATTACCAATTTCCTTCCTGCACCTTCTGAGATTAATGGTATTATTGCTAATATTATCGCTGGCGTAGAACAGATTCCTTCTGCCCTTTCAACTATCAGTTCAATTGCTGCAGAAATAAGTTCTATATTTAAGTCAATTGCTAAGACTATCCTTGCAATAGAAAATTCACCAATAGGTAAAGCAGTTAATTTCGTTTCTGATAAAGTTGGTGGCTTAATTCCTGGTTACTCACAAACCAAAGCTGGTGTAAAATCAGTTCTAGAAAATATTGCTGGTTCTAATTCACCTGATTTTGAATCAAGAAGAAAATCTATCTTAGAAACACTAAATAAAGCTGCTGCACCTTTAGAAGATTTAGGTAAAGGTAAACTAGATGTCCTTCCTAATGAGATTACTAAGGTAGCTAATAATACCAGCGAGCTTGTAGAGTTACAGAAGAAAGCTATTGATTTAAATAGACAGATTCTTGGTGGTGGGCAACTAGCCTCAGAAGCAGTTTCACCAATGAACCTCAGTTCTAGGTACCCTTCAACTAGAACTATGGGTGACCAAATCACCAGAGTAATTTACACTGGTATGGCAGCTTACAATACAGGCTACAGAGGTAGAAAATAATGTACCCAATTAAAGTAGAAATCAACTCTTCTCAGAGTAGATTAAGTAGATATAGATTAGGCTTCACTGCAGATGACACTGATTTCATAATTACAACTGACACCCTCATTGTCCCCCCAGATAACACCTTAATGCTTCGCCCTAATGCACTATACCCTGAATTTGATACTACAAATACTGGTATTTATACTCGTTGGACGCTAGCTAACTTCTCATTAACTGCTGGTACTTATGAAGACGGTGGTTGGAGTACAAAGCAAGATAAAGCTGCTGGTGCAACCAGGTTAATTAAAACTTCTATGTCTGCACCAGTCCAGACGAATTTCAACCTCGTAGCTAACGAAGGTGTCTATATTTCTTACTTCTGTTTCTCTGTTGCAGATAACGCTGATACTGTTTACTTTGAAGCAGGCTGGGGTGATGTTGCTACTGACCCTTCAGAGGGCGTACAATTGCGTTTCTGGGCTTCTGGTAAACTAGACGTGTTTCTTGATGGGGACTTATTTGAATCCACAGAAGTAGGGTTAAACCAAGCCAATACCTACCAGTCATATTTACTAATTCCTTACAGACAGACTGAGTTACTGGTTTACAATATTACTCAAGGGCAAGCTGTTTCTATAAAGCTTCCTAATAACCCTTTTGAAATTACACCAGCAAAACCATTCTTCTTTGAGGTTCCAGAAGGTACAGTAGATGTAGAATTAGCACCAGTCAGATACAAATCTACTGGTTTTGCCTATACTGAACCTTTTGTCTTTGCAGAACCACCAGATGTTCTTGATACAGAAGAGACTTGGACTAATGATGCTATTTCTCCTATCACAAATGCCTTAATCTCAGGTGATGGTGGCATAGCCACCTCTGGTGGTGAAGTATCTGCTTTTTCATTTGTTACTTCAGCATACAGTGCATTTACTCCAAATGGCACAGATTCCACAGTTCGTGGTAAACTAACTCTAACTTCTGCCTCATCTGGCAAATATTCACCGTTTATTTATGGTGTACAAGCTGGTTACATGCCTACTTTTGCCACAACTGCTAATGTTCCAATAGATATTACAGCTACAATTCAACAAGCTAGACTAGAAGTACCAGATAATCCTTATGATACTAAGTTTATATTTACCTGTAGATACGATTTATTAAACAGTACTGTATCTGGGATGATAAATTATACTTCTACATCCATCCCTATCCAGGTATCATTAAATAATAAAGTATTCTTTAATGGAAGATTATCAAGGCCAAATTACGTAGACGGACTTCATGATGGAGTTAGATACGTAGAATTTGAAGCTAGAGATGAATTCTATAATGTAACACAGCAGATGTTCAGAGAAAGACTAGCTTTTGATGGTCTAAATGTATCTTCATCAGGTGCAGGTTACTCTGGTGCAATTAATATTCTATTAGAACAGACAGGTTTACCCTATGAGGTTCAAGCATTAGCTGTTCCATTACCTCAGGTTCCAGTAGAAGGTTCACAATGGGCTTATATTATTGATATTGGTGCTACAATTGGTGATGAATTAGATAAACTACATGATACTTTTACACCTGGTTTATATTACGGTACAAAACCAGCATCAGGTTCTGTTAAAGTTTATTTTGGTGATGCAGATGCTAGGACATTTACCCTCAATCGAGAAACTTACCCTGTATACTGGGAAGCTTCACTTAAAGCATTAGAAGTAGAAGCTAACGAAGTTCGTATTACTGGTTTTAATCCTAAACTGAAAAGGACAATACAGGCTTTTAAGAAAGACAGCGCTTCACAAGATGCTACACTTTTACCTTCATTACGCCCTACTAACTGGTTAGGAGAACCTAGAGTCTTTGGTTATGCTGACCCTATGCTTACCACACAAGCTGCAGTTAATTCTGCTACTGATTTTGTATTTAGTTACATTACACAGTTGAATACAGTAGCTGAATTCTCTAGTGAATGGATAGTAGACAATGATGTACCAGCTTGGAGAGGTGATATTGTGAATCTTACTGGACTCGTCTCTGGTTTAACAATAAGTTCTATGTCAGTTGATTTTATTCTAGAAGAAGAAAATCTACAGTACAGAAAAGCTACTTACACTGCAGGAGTTTTAACTAATGCGGGTGGCTTATCCAATTCAGAAATTTATTGGAATAATTTAAGACGAAGTAAAGAGAAATATGTATATAGAAGTAGGAATCCTTTGGCTTCCTTGTCAATAGTAGCGGTGGAATCAAGATAATGTTAGCTGGTTTGTCATTTAAAGCATCAGATATTCGTATTGGCTTAGCCTATGATGGCACAGATAGCCACACAGGTGATGGTACAGGTACCTTTCAATGGGATGCACAGCTAGCATCTTACAGTATTTTTAACACTGTAAGCTTATCTGATGGTATTCAAATGTCTATCGAATCAGGTAATATCTCAGGGCCATTATATATTTATAGCTTTGCCATACCAGAATTATCTATTTCTGATTCAGTTTCAGCTGCATCTTATGAAACATCTGTACAATCTTATGTTATTCTTAAAGACGTAAAGCTTTTAGAACAGGCTGCATCACCTTGGAGATTAATTATAGGGGATGTTGAATGGTACATCGATGGTTCTTTGGTTGGTTCTTATGGTGGTGGTACTTTAGATGGAACAGGATTGGGCCCAGGTTATGTTCCATTACTAGGAATTCCACCAAGAGTTACTTCTGCATTGAATCCTGGTGCAACTGGTTACCCTTTACTAGATGTAACTTCATGGCAATCTTCAACTACTGCTACTATTACAGCTTCATACGAATTCAAGATAGAATCTACAGATTCATGGCAGAATCTTCCTATTTCTATAATTACTCCAACTACACCAAGCTGTTTCTCAGCTTGTGTGCTATGTTCTAGTGTTAATGGTATAGTTTCTGGTACTAATACTGCAGGAATTGATTTAAATCTATCCCGTTCTACTGGATTGGAGACTATTGAAGCTGGTGGTAAGTATTTTACCCAAGGAAATGTCTCTTCTACTGAAGGTTCTTTCTGGATAATCCCTAATCTTGATAAAGGTGTAGTTAAATTAGGTGACTCATATGCTGCATTAATTCAGAGATATGGTTTACCATTTACAGAATATCTTGGTACTAGAAGCTGTGGACCTGCAACTCCACCACCCGGTCCACCAGTTCCTTCACCTTATATAGAAACTCAGACTGTCAGTGGTGAAGTACACCCAGAATATACTGCATTTTTAAGTACAGTGCTGGCTTCAGGTGATGTAATTGAAGACCCGTTAGCTGAAATTACATATTTACCTATGATAGTTTCTAATAATGCTGAAACTACACAGTGGGTGGATATTGGTAATTCTGGTGAACCTATTAACCCTGCACTATGGCCTGACCCCTTAGATGGATTCTTTGTAGAAACAGTTACTTACAGTTTCCCATCTAAAACACAAAATAGAACAAGATATACCAACCCTAATCCAGATATGCCAGCTTATTTAGATTGGAGTGATACTGAAGCTACGCCTACTGAGTTAAATAACGTTGTTACTTATGTCCAAACTATAGTTCATCCTCATTGGAGTTATTGGTACCATGTCCAAGATTGGGATGTAGATGGTTCACCAACTTCTTATGATGACTATTGGGGCTTATTATGTGACCAACAGCTTTACAATGCTGCGCTACCACCAGAAGATAATCTTTTATCTAGAACTTCATTAGTATCTGCACCATTGAGATTTGGTGGTAACCAGTCATTTATAGAAACTTTCGTAGCAGGAACTAAGACTTCCTGGTGGGGAACTCCTGGTACCAATCTTAGAGTTGATAGGCCAACAGTTCCGACTTCTGTTATAGCTACAGGACCAGATAGATGGATTCTGTCTGGCTGTACAGCTACTTTTGCACCAACTACAGTTACAGCTACTTCTAGTGGTGCTGCTACTATCAAGCTTAAATATGATTTAGCTGACTGGAATTATTCCCCAAGAATGTTAACTTCTCTTACTAAACAATTTATACTGGATTGGAGTGGGGTAAATATTAATTCTGTTTCAGTAAATTTAATAGGTATAGATAATACTAGTTACGAATTAGCAACTATTCCAGGAACATATGATTTCCCTGTAGGATTATTAAATATGGAGTATGCTGGTAGCTGGGCACAAGATTTTGGTGCTACTGTAATTACTGATACAGGTGTCGATACACTACCAGATGGAGATTCTATAGCTGCAAATTCTGATAATACTAGGGTTGTTGCTAGTCAATATCTATCAGCCAGAGGTGCAAAATACCTAGAATTTGTTGTTACAGTTGCTAATACTGCATCATCAGTTATTCTAGATTTACCAGTTCTTGTAATGCCTACACCTGATTGGACAGTAAAGTACGAAGGTAGTCAATTTGGAACTGCTTTAGACCCTGATGGCCCTGCAATTAGATTTGGTAATGTTAATTACTGGAACTATCTATTTGATATTCTACAGTACCCACCACCTGTACTAGCACCTACTTCAAAGCCTACCGTAATTGATTGGTTAGCATTCCGTGAATCAGTACTTCTAGGAAATGACCCAGCAACTAATATTGATAGTTTGATAAGTGATTATTTTGATTCTGGTACAGAATATACCTTACGTAAGCATTTAGCTTATGAAACTGTAAGCTGGTTGATGGCCTATGGTTCTGGATTACAAGGAATAATGGTAAATACTTATTGCCCACCACCATTAGCCCTGTTTCCTGGTAAGGCTAGGAATAGTGAATTAACTGAAATAACTGGTTGGAATCAGAAAGTATACAGCTTTACACAGCATAAGCGTAACCATATAACACCTTATAATGCAGATTTACAGGTACTTTTAAAGGCACCAGAATCTAACTGGCTTACAGCTGATAGCGCACCGTCTGGTTGGAGTATAGCTTCACATACACACCAACTAGATAATGATGAAACTGACTATCTACTATCATTAGGAACCCGTACTTGGGGTAAAATGAGGCCTTGGCATGGTCAATTCTGGGTTCAGGGAGTAACATTCCTAGCTTCAGGCTATCTTGACTATACTATTTCAGCTAATAATATGCATGTAAGGGTTAATGGTTCTGCTTCTGGAATGAATGTATCTTATTCAGATAATACTTTAGGCTTCAATGAATTTATTAGTGACACACCAGATATAAATTTAGCTAGGGTATCTTTTGGTACTAACTCTATTTTATTAATACTATATCAGGTTTCTGGAACGACTTATCTTGGTTACAGTACCAATCTAGGAAAAACAATTAACATGGCTACAACTATTTCATCTTCTGCCACCTATGGAGATTTCTGTGTATCAGGAAATAATATAATTTGTGTATATTACATTGACAGTGGAGTAGTTAAAGGCCAGTTATTTGACATTAATTATAACCAAATTTCACCAGAATTTGCTACTAATGTCACCTGTGATGATGCACAGCTTACAGTAGTTGAGAAATCTTTTGGTGCTTCATCTCGGTTGATAATGTCTGTCTTTCAATCTGGCAGCTTGGTGACACTAACTTCTACAGGATTTAAGAATTTTAGCTAAGAAATTGTAACTTGACGAAAATGAAAATTGAACCTAAATTGCAACTTCGTACCTATGATTTAGATTCAAGGAGTACTATTATAGATATATTATTCTATCATGCTAAAATCTATATCTACATATCCACCACTTCTACTCCTCTAAGTATTCATATGTTCACTACTAACTATACACCAGTCTCAGCTACATATAGTTTCACTTCTACAGGTGAAGTTATTGCAGTTGACTTAGGTACAGCTGTTCGTGATGCTGTAATTATTAGGAATCTAACTGCTAACACCTTGATGTATGTTTCTAGCACTGCTTCTGGTGCGATAGAACTTAATTCTATCTTCGAACCTGTATTAGGTGGTGAAGAGAAAACTTACCCTAACAGAACTGGAATAGTTTATATCAAGCCATATGCTTATATTGGTGAATCAATAGCCGTTGCTTCTGGACTAATAAGTGCAGTTAGAGAATCTTCTGCTGAGTTACGAGGAATCCTAAATACCATTTCAGCACTCAATAGTTGTGACGACACCTGTGAATCTTATGATGCTGAGATTTCATTGGTTCGTAATTCTGACTACACATATCTTGACACACCAGCACTCAGCCTAAACATAGGTTCTTATGATGTTGAAGGCTATAGCAGTGTCATATTCACTAATTCAGCTAATGTAGAATTTACCTGGATTTCTGGTGTAATCCTAAATGCTGGTGCAGCTGGGCAGCAGTCATTAGGTATGTCAATAGAAGAATTACCTGCTGGTAATTATACAGTCTACCCTTATGCTGTAATTGATGGTTCACAAGTATCACTTGGTAAAATCAAGGTGGTAGGAAAATAATGTTACAAAATACTATTTTTAGAATCGGTGGTTCTGACTCACCAACTTTGGCTGAAGTTGAAAGCCTTATTGACGCCTCTGCTGATTTGCTGCAGGCTGAAATTGATGCCCTTGATGTAGCACTTAATGCTGAAATAGATGCACTAGATGCTTCCCTGACTTCTGATATCAATGCTTTAGATATATCTCTTTCAGCTGAAATTGATGCTTTAGATACATCATTGAATGCTTCTATAGATGAAGTCTCAGATGATGTATATTTACTTACTCGTGGTGGATTATCCAGAACCTTATCAGAAAACTTAATTAATTTTAATTTATTAACTGGATACCAATCTAATTATACTTTCCAACCAACAGCTTTCACTGCTATAGGTTTTTACCGAGATGCTAATGGTTATTGGAGAAGTGATGCTTCATTTAATACTTTAGCTGGTGACTATTCTGGGTTTACTGTAACTTTTGTTAATGCTACTGCTACTGGTGACGGTGGTGATGGTTTAACAACTGCTACAGCTAAGAAAAACATAGGTTCACTAATGACAGATGCTACTAACAGGCTTCTGATTGTAAAAGATTGTGGATATAATGTCACAGAAGCTATTAGAAATGGTGACTGGGAAACATTACGACTAGGACTTAAGTCTGGTTTTGCCCAACTTAACTCACAGTCAGCTGGTGGAAATGATATTGGTGCCCATAAAATTATAGTACCTTGGGTAGCTGGAAATACTGTACTTCTAACTGGTTTCTATTCTACATCTGATATGACTTGGAGTACAGTTTCTTCTGGTATCTATAAGTCAACTTCTGTAACTTCTACTCCAGGTGGTATGCTTGACTTTGGACAAAGAGATGTATTTAACCAACCTCTTCGTGCTTTGGCTGTAACTTCTACTACTTATACAGTAACTGGAGTTGCTTCTAATGGTTCTGGTGGTTCTAGAATCACAACTACAGCTGCACATGGCTTAGCCACTGGTAACCAAGTTGTAATTTATAGCACTGGTGGTGCTACTTATATCAACGGTGAATGGAGTGTTACAGTAATTTCTTCTACTACCTTTGATATCAACGTAGCTTTTGGTGCCTCAATTACAACTCCAGGTACGTTAGTAAACCTTTCTGCCTTGGTTGCACCTCAAGTTTCATTGGTTAACTCAGTGCTTTACTATGCTTCGACTGTAGCCCCTTCAGGTTCTAATACATTCGTCTCAGTTAACAGTACTCGTTACAGAAATGATAACCCTGATAGAAGATTAGTTTGTAGAAATACTGCTTTCCTTGGCGGTTCTGTTACTTTCTCTTCTGTATGCGGCCAGTTGATTACATCTGCTGCTAATGATGGTGGTAATTATAGAATTACTACTTCTGCTGCACATGGTTTCTCAGTAGGTGATACAGTTCTTCTAGAATCAATTGCTGGTGCTGCTTCTGGACTAAATGGTAGCCATACAATCGCTACTGTACCAACAACTACTACTTTTACGGTTCCTGTAGCCTACACAACTACTTCAACTAGTAATACTGGAATAGCAAATAGGCCAACTAAACCAATTCTGAATGGATTCTTTGATTGTGTCTTTGGCTTTGGATTCTCTTCTACTTCAAACGTAGCACAGTTTGAAGGGCATGGACTTACGGTGCTGAAAGGAACAGTAGCTATAAGTTCTTCTACTGATATAGTTGACTACCGCTGTAGACGATATGCAATTGAAGATAACTGCTGGATGCAAGGTGCTGGTGCCCAAACTAGCGGTTCTAACCTTAACCAGAATAGCACAGGCCACTCTGGTTCTAGAGTTATTTCTGTTGGCTGTGAATATAACGGTGCTTATGGCCCATTGATTCAAGATGTACGTGAATATGGTGCAGATAGCTACAGAGTTGTTGCTGGCTGTTGGCTATATAATTCCTTAGCTTCTTCTACCTCACGGGTTGGACTGCTTATTGGAACTAACTCTTCTACTACTGATAATTCTATCTTCTGGTCATTAGATAATCACTTCAATGACACTCTTGGTGGAAATGTAATGGCAACTCGTTACACAGTTTGTACAGGAAGTAGCTATTACACCAATGAAATTACAACCCTGAAGAATGTACTAGGAACACCTACAGCAGACTCGATTGCAATTATCTAAAAGAAATAAAGCCCTTAGGAGAAATTCTAAGGGCTTTATTGTATATAAATTGTACCTTTTTGTTACAAAATAGCCCTCTATTGTAGTTACTATGCCAACTACAAACCCTGATATGCAAAGCCATGAAGAACTTCAGCAACATGTTACTTCTTATTTGCAAAACAAAGGATGGAAAGTTGTAAATACAGGTTACCATGATTATCTTAACGAAACTGATACAAAATATATTGCTAAAAATTACAGCCCTAGTTCCTTACTCTACAGAACCCAACCTGACTTGTTTTGCTGTAATGCTAATGAAGCATTTTATGTAGACTTGAAAACTAATAATGGCCCCCATGAGAACCTAGCAGTAGAATTATTGCCATTGCTAGCATCAGCAATGAAAGATAAACTATTTAATAGTACTACTTATTATATATTTCTGGATAAAGGAATAAATCGTAGAACTGTTAAAGAAATTAGAATAGTCACCGCTACAGAGTTATTGGATTCTGTGGCTATTTTATTTTTAGATGATAGAATGGAGAAAATAATAACTTCCTATCCAGAAATGAATAATATAAAGAAGAAACCTTACATCAAAGGAGATAGCTTTGCTGTTATTCCTTTCGATAAAGTTAATTGCTTTAAACTACTTGAGGAAGTCCTCTAAAATATTATGAATGTCTCAGAATTACTTGATTTCCTTGGCTGTAGTGATATCAAAGACTCAGTTGCTTCACTTTATCTTCAAGCTGCTGAAGCTGCCTTTGCTAAGGACTCTGGGTGGCGTCCTTTTGTAGCAGAAAATATGCTTCAGACATTACTGGTTAAAAGCTATTTAATACCTTTGCCAGTGCCTGTTTATGACATTTACAGTGTTACTGCTTTTGTCCAATTTGGTTGTAGTGGGCAAATACTTTCTGCAGGTGAGTATGAATTACTAAATAAACAGGCTAATGGTGGTTGGTTGACAATGAATACTTCATTTTGGGCTTGCAGTAACTATGTAATGGAAGTTTCTGGTAATTTTGGTTACTGTTTAGAGTATCCTTCTGATGTAAAATTAGCTATTTTACAGAAAGCTGCTAGTAATTACTACATGGCTGGAATGAGTCAAGTAAAACGAGAAAGGGCTGGAACTGTAGAAATTGAATACTTTGATAATTCTTCTTTAGCTAAAAGTTACCTTGAAGGATATAATGCCACAGTTAAGACTTACAGGCGGGTATCATTATGAAATTATTGACTAGGCATTCAGTTGTGGTTTATAGATTAACTGATACAGAAGATGGAAATGAAATACTTGATGCAGAAGCTATTGAGTCTCGTACTGTAAGGTGCTTAGTTTCGCCTACAAACGCCTCTGTGGCATTTGATTCCTTTGGGGTAAATTCTATGCAGCCTATTATTATAACCTCTGTACCAAGTAATTTATTTGAAGTAGGGGGTAGAGTGGTTTGGCAGGGAGATTCTTATGCTATCAAAGGAATTAGTCTACCTTACCTTACTACTATTTCTGGATTGGAGAATATTACTATTCTTTGTGAGAAGATAAATGACTAATTATAACGTATTTAAAGAACAAATTATAGCTGATATTGATGAAGTTTGGGGCTTTAATACCTATTTTGGTAAGCCTGTTAAGCCAATTACAGTTGAACATGCAGTAGTTTCTACTGAGATTCAAAGAAGTTATGGCTTACGACAAGTAGAAGAATTGTATATTTTTACCATTCGTGGTTCATTTACTACTTCTGGTTCAGTTGAAGGTTATTTAATGGATAAAATTGACTTATTGATGCAGAAACTATCACCTTATAGCTTAAATATCAATGATTTGCCTGAACCAATTCATTATGCTGGAATTGGTTATATGAATTATGTAAATACAATTCGTAGCATTGATAGAAACGATTCAGATAAATTTAATGATATTGAATTGGTATTTGAAGTACGTTCTATGGTTTATTCGTAATGTTTGATATCAGAAAAACTAAGCAAAGGCTAGATAAGTATAAAAATGCTACTATCAATTCCTATTTTACGGCTATTAATTCGTCATATGAAGAATTAGGTAAATTAACCAAAGGTAATTTTATCTCTGGCTTAGCCACTAAGAGTAATTATAGTTTACCTATAAGACGAATCACTGGTGGCTTAGCCAATAGCTTGACTAAAGATAGAATTAATACTAATGTAAAATTAAGTATTGGGGTAAACTATTGGAAGTATTTGAAAGTTTACCAAGAGAAAATTACACCTTTAGTAGTTAGGAAATTTAGTAAAGAATTTAACTTTTCACTCAGAAAAGAATTTAATAAAATTCGCTGAAGGTTAATCTAAGTATTTAATCAATTCAGCTAAGGTTTCCTTGTTATCTTTTGCATACCCTATAACCAAATTGCAGTTTCTGCATAGTATTCCCCTAACGTTTCCTGTAAGGTGATTATGGTCTATATGAATTTCTTTTTTTGGTAAATTATCGAAATCAACTTTACATCCTTTACATTTATTTTCCTGGATAGTTATTAAATCATTAAAATCAGAAACGGTAAACTGAATGCCATTCAGTTTGTAACCAGCTTTTCTGTAATTAATATTTAGTACTTTTTCTGGGTTTTTCTTTCTCCATTTAGTAAGAAGATTTTTTATAGATTCTGGGTTGTTCTTTCTCCATTTTTTACCAGCTTCTCTCATCTTTTCTGAGTTGGTTTTATAATATTCTTTTCTATATTTTCTTTTATACTCCGTATTTGCTTCAACTTTACAGTTATTACAGTATTTTTGGTTGGTTTTAGGAATAAACTCTGCTTTACAAGTTTTACAGGCTTTAGTTATTTGTTTCATTCATCACTAGAGGAAAAATAAAATTACTTAATTTCTGGATAGGAAGATAAATATAATAGAAAAACCCCTTTAGGATTTCTCCTTCAGGGGTTATTTTTGCGCCAACAGTTTTGCTTCACTTACTTCAATTATATTGTAGTATCAATTTCAGATTTAGGGGCTTTCTTAACGTATTTCTTAGAATATTCTTTAGCGTATTTTAGTCTAATTTCAGCTTTACAGGTTTTACAGTATTTTTGATTAGCACCTGTAGGAATATATTCATTGCTGCACTTAGTACAGTTTTTGATTTTAATTATAAAGGGTAAAGTTAACATAGTTTTGTATCCTTTTACCGGGGTGGGATTGGCTTATGAGTCCATGCTAGGCCCCGGTAAATATTTTCTAGCCTAAAGATAATGTGGTTATAGTTACTAAATTAATTTCTTACTAAATTTCTCTATTCTAGGGCTTAAAGTACTCTAATGCGTGTTTGGAGTGGTTTAAGGTTGTAACCCTTCTAGAAACGAATTGTAGAGGCAAGAAGAGGTATATGTGGAGAGAATCCTGTCTCAAGGACAGAGAGTATCACAGAGTCAAGAGATAGGTATCTTCAGGAATAGCTTTACCTGGTTACAGGTTTGATACCAAACCAGGTAAGAATAACAGAAGTGGTAGATAGAATAACTTGTGGACTAGCTAGTCAAGGACTAGAATGAATCACAAGAATGGTTCTATAGAATATCAATAGAATATATGAAGAGAAGGACTTAGTTATAGAATATATCTATAATAGTCCTAATTGAATCTAATAACTCTTATGAACGCTACTACTTAGCTTCAATTTCCAGTTTCAATAGTTACAATTATTTCTTCTAATTTCTTATGGAATATCCTCCTCTATATATTCAAATCTGCAACTATTAACTACAATATCATTAAGCTTTCGAATATCATGACAAAAGAACTTTACACCTCAGCCCTAAATACTCTTCTTACCATTTCTAACTCTAAGAACGTAAAAGAAGAACTTTCTTTTATGCTAACTTTACTTATTCCACCCCACAAAGTCAAAGGTGAATTTGTTTCCTTAGAAGAAGAGTCTATTCCTTGTACATTTTTCACTAAGGAATTTATCAAACAGACTATAGGTGTAAATGTAAAGTCACCCCTTTCAGTTGTGAAGTCTTTATCTAGTACTTACGGCTTTGGTTTTGATGTGTTAAAATATAAAGAATCTAAAGCTACCGTAATCAGAATTACCAGCCTTCCAGAACCATTATTAAACTTAAAAGAAGAAATCTACGCTACCATGCCAAAAAATATTAAAATGAAAAATCTCGTAACCTATTCAGGGAAAGCAACCACAGGTGCTAAAATTTTCGAGTCTCTCGCCACTGGCGAAGATAAAATCTTGAAGAATCTAAATACCTATAAGAGACATTATCTCACTTTAAATGATGATGCAATTTGCGCAACTTATAATAAAGTTCAAGAAGATATTACCAATGGCGTTATCACCAAGGAAAATGCAGATATGGTACTTAATACTCTCCTACAGATGAAATCTATGCCACAGCCTAAATATAAAGCAGTAGAAGGTTCGCCTAGATACTATGCTTTTAACCAATCACCAGCTGCATTACCAAGAGAATATAGAAAACTTTACGCAAAAGAGATGAAGTCGGCCTCATTTGACCTCAAATGTGCCCAGTATTTTATTGCTGTAAAAATTCTTAACCTTGATACAGCCCTTGCAGACAGAGTTGCTGCTGGAGAATCCCTCTGGACCATTCTTGGTGATAAAATGGACAATAAACTCCAGAAAACCCACCTTAAAACTGCACTTTATGCACTTCTTTTTGGTGCTTCTGGTAAAGAATCTGGTGGTAGAGATAAAGTTATTATCAAAGAATGGCAGTCAGAAGGTGTTACTAACTCAGAAGAGTTGTTTAAAGAATTCCTATCTATTCCAGAAATAAATGAATTAGTAGAGAAGAGAGATGCAAGAATCAAAGAACTATCTAAGGCTTACAAGGTAGAAACAGTATTTAAAACTACTCATTATGGACTCAGTGGTGCTTCATTGCTTGCTTATGAGATTCAGTGTTATGAAGTTGCTTTAATGAAACCAATTCTTGAGTATATCTTCGGTTCCTCCAAATACGAAGTTGCCCTTTTCCTTCACGATGGAGTTTACATTCACTGCGCCTACAAAGATATGTATGATGGCCTTTACACTTCGCTTCAGAGAATCCTAGCTAAGACTGCTAAGAAACTCAACGTCACTGCAATTCTTGAAAGAGAATTCTAATAACCCACAAAGGATAAAAATTATGAAAACAAAACCAAGCACCCGAATCTATCTAGTTTCCCCAGACTTAGACACCTTAGCATTAGAATTAATTGATGAAATTAGTTTCACTAAAGTCCATCCACATGACCTAGAAGCTTACAAAAACAATATGTCACCTTACCAAATCAAACTACGAAACGAGGCGATAAAGGCTGAACTCTTTAGATTAGTTCAAGAACTAGGAAAAACCTTGAAATGAAAATACTCCCTTAGCCAGAAAAGGGGAAAGAATGTTAAAAAAAGTCAAAAATTTTTTCATTTTATTCTTATCCTAACTCCTCTACTTATCTATGATTCATAAATTTAATTCTTAACTTTGTTTTTGTCCCAAAAACAGAAAACAAAGTTAAGCTAATAGCTTATGAACATTCTATAAGATACACTTAATGACTAAGTGTATCTTTTTTTCTGGGGGAAAAGCAGGCTACGCCTTGAAGTTGCCCCAGATAAGGTAAACTATTTTTTAATTTTCTGAATAAAGAACATTACTAATTAAACTAATTCCTAACCCAATAAGATAAGTCTAAAGACTGTCTAAAGACTGTCTAAAGAAATAATTATTTTAATTTTGAACCTAAAGATGGACTAAAGTGGACTAATTTAGGGGTAATTTAATTAGTTAATTTAGAATTCTGTCCCCCATTCAGAAATAAGTTATATAGTAAAATATAATCACTTTTGAAATCTCCCCTATTTCCATGTCGTAAGACATGGAAATAGTTATTTTTATACTAAATCATTTCCTCTAGGTTACTATGAACTTCTTTGGCTTCAACTTATTCAATAGAACCATTAATTCAAAAACTCCATTACTTACTGCTGGTGGTTCTAATGCAGCGTCTAGGGTTACGAGGTTTAATACAGTAGTTGCCGCCTTAGCTAGATACACACAGGATGCATTTGCAGAACCTGAATTGAAGCTTGTAGATAAAACTACAGGTGAATATATTTATGATTCACCTATCATTGAATTACTTTCATATCCTGACCCAGATAATAAAGTTTCTTATACATCATTTATGCGCCAATTGGTTTTAAGCTATAAAATCTATGGCTGTGTTTACATTGAGATAGTAGAAGACCTAGCAGGTGACCCTTATTCCCTTTTCATTCACCATCCAAATTCAATTAAAGCAGAGTACTCTAGAAATGGTTTACTAGAAGGGTATGAAGTAGGGAATAATAAAGAACTCCTCAATCCAGAAAATATTATATATATAACAGAAAACTCATTTGATAAATCCTACACAGGAAGTAATTGCCTTGAAGCTGCATATAAACTTATTTTAGCTGATACAGCTATTGATGCATATACCCTTGAAGTAATTGAAAACCCAGCTGTCGCAGGTCTTGTGTTTTCAGGTATAAATGCTACCAGCCAAGAAGAATTAAATGCAATTAGAGATGAAGTCTATGCTAATTTTGGTAAAGGTAACAGGGGTGGGACTCTGCTTCTAAACTCAGAGATGAAAGTATCTCAGGTTGGTTTTAAACCTTCTGATTTAGATATTCAATCAATGTCAGAAAGACTAGAAGAGAGAATCTGTGCAGCTTGGGGACTTCCACCAATTGTAGTTGGACTCCAGCAGAGAGATTCTAAGTTTTCTAACTTTGAGGAAGCCCGTAAATTAGCTACAGAGACATTCTTACTTCCACTTTGGCGTTTCGTTGCAGAAGAAATTACACTTCAACTTGGTCCCAAGTTCAATCTACCAAAATCCCAGAAGCTTCAATTTGATATTTCACTTCTGAAACCATTACAAGAAGATGAAAATAATAAACACCGCCGAGTCCAAGACGACTACAAAGCTGGAATTATTACAAGGGCGGAAGCTAGACAGATTCTTAATTTCCCTTACTCAGATTCCGATAACGTCTTTATAGATGTAGCTACCGTTCAAGGAGATAAAGTCTTATGATGATTCCAGAACAGCTAAGAATAGCACCAGATGATGTAAAAGAGAAATTACGTCTTGGCCTTGAACAAGTAGAAAATAGTCTCCAAGGTGATGGCCTAGAGACACAAACTATAGAAGATGCTAAGTATTTAGTTTCTTCCAATCCAGTTAATAATGATAAGATAGAAAAAGCCTACCGTTGGTGGGCTAGAAATGAAAGGTTCCTAGATGCACCAGAAAACTCTCCTGCTGATGTAGCTGCTAATCTCTGGGGCGGAAGACCTGGGAAAGATTGGTTCTATGATTTGTACCAACTTCTGCAAGAGAAATCTAGTGCCTCTATTGATAACATGTCGACAAAAGAAACTCATTACAAGGTTTTAGATGGTAACTATATCCAAGCTGAGGAATCAGAAACCCATGGATTCATCAAAGCAATAGTCAGTGTCTTCAACAATATTGACTTAGCTAACGAAGTTGTGCTTCCTGGTGCTTATTCTAAATCAATCCAGAGAAAACTTCCTGCTGCCGTTTGGAATCACAATTGGTCTTCTCCTATCGCTAAAACTATCGAAGCTATTGAACTCTTGCCTGGTGACCCTAGACTACCAGAAGAGTTATCCCAATATGGTGGCCTGTTCATTTCAGCTGAGTTTCCATTAGAAGTTGAAGAATCAAGACAAGCTTACCTTAAACTGAAGAATGGTTTAGTTGACGAATTTTCAGTTGGTTACAGAGTCGTTGAAGCTTACGAAGAAAACGATGTAATCTACCTTAAAGAACTAGATTTACTGGAATGGAGTGCAGTCATGAGGGGCGCTAACCCTATCACCAAACTCATTGAAGTAAAAAACCTTACATTCCAAGACCATACAGATTTAACCTTATCCCAGTTAAATAATTATATAGATAGATATGAATCATTAGCTGAGAAACGACAGAAACTATCAAGCAACCATATCAGTAACTTAGAAACTCTCCTTGGCAGAATTTCTACTCTTATTGATACTAACAAGCCGCCACAAGAAGAATTACCAACTCCTGATGTTGTTAAACCTTCCAAGAAAGCTTACGCAATCGAACTACTCAATTTCCTTTCAGAGGATACAGAATAATATGAATATTAAAAAAGAAATTAAAACATTACGCCAAGAAGCAGCAGACTTGAAAGCTTCTCTTATCTCAGAAGATAGAGAACCAACCGAGACTGAACTTTCGCGCATGGTGGAACTCAAGTCACTTATTGACCAGAAGGAAGCCGCCCTTGGTGTTATTTCTGCTTTTGACGACAATGATGCACAATTGAAGTCCCTTACCACTCCAACACGAACCCCATCAAGAACAGAAAATATGAACAACTCAATCACTAATCTCCTGCTTTCGGACCCAGAATTCAAGTCTAATTTAGACGCTGCAGCTAAGTCTGCTAATTCTCTTTCTAAAATTGGTACTTTTGGAGTCGAAATTTCAAAGTCACTTATCTCAGCAGGTTCTAACGCTAACGGCGCTGGCCTTGCCCCTAGAGGTTACTCTGGTGTTCCAATAGTTGGCATGAGACGGGCTAGAATTCTTGATTTTGCTACTATTGTTCCAGTATCAACCAATATTGTCCAGGTTGCCATTCTTAGTTCAATGACTAACAATGCTGCTTCACAGCTTCAGGCTACAACAGCCACTGCTACAGGTAGTTCGTTTATCAAAGCTGAATCTGATTTAGACTGGGCAGCTTCTGATGTAGTTGTTAATTCCATCGCCCACTTCATGAAGGCTTCTAAGCAGATTCTTGCCGATGTGCCACAACTTGATGGTTTAGTTGAATCACAGGCTGCTGCTGGTGTTATGAATAAGTTTGAGAACCTGTTCTTCACTGCTACAGCTGCTGCTAACGGTTGGAATGGAGTTGACAATGCTACTGGTATTCAGACTCAGGCTTTCTCAGTATCGGTTATTCAGTCGATTCGAAAGGGTATCACCAAGCTTCAGACAGGTTCTGACTTGGGTAACTACCAGCCAACAGCTATCTTTATGCACCCAGCCGACTGGGAAGGACTTCAGCTTCTGACCACGACTGCTTCAGGTGGAGACTACGTTCTCGCTAACCCATCGTTTGGTGGAGTTAACACTCTCTTCGGTGTTCCTGTAGTTGTTTCTGCTAACGTTCCACAGGGATTTGCCTACGTTGGAGAATGGACATACGCACAAATCTTTGATAGACAGTCAACTGCACTTTACATCTCAGATAGTGATGGCAACAACTTCACTCGAAACCTTGTTACCTTGCTTGTTGAAGCTAGAATGGCAGCTGGTTTCAACCGACCCCAGTCGATTTGTAAAGTCGCCCTTAGCTAAGATTAAGTAGCAACATTAACCCCTAGAGAGAATAACTCTAGGGGTTATTTTTATGGATAAAATTATGAAAACCTGTCAAATATGCAATAAAGAATTCACACCTAAAACACATTCAAAGAAATACTGTTCTAAAGAATGTAAGACTGAAGCTGCTAATAAGCTTAGAAGAGTAGAGTCTAAAACACCTGAACAAATAGAATCTCTTAGGGCTAAGAAGCGAGAATATAAATACAAAAATATTGAAAAAGTA
>Ga0247843_1003620_pt1 | contig 24851 bp, 16 predicted proteins | sample LaCruzMarch2017__FD_192420 | JGI IMG/M metagenome (GOLD analysis project Ga0247843, IMG submission 192420) | Freshwater microbial communities from meromictic Lake La Cruz, Castile-La Mancha, Spain - LaCruzMarch2017_8m | ecosystem: Environmental > Aquatic > Freshwater > Lake | place: Spain...
GGCTGAAGCCCACGGCACGGTGCAGTGAAGGCCGCCGAGCGGCCTGTTCGATGTCATCGCCAGTGGTCAGCCCGCTTGCGGGCTTCACTGGCGGTGCCGTGGGCTTCAGCCCGCGGCGACGAGCAGGACTGGAAAACCAGAGCTTTTGAGGACGCCGCCCTGGGAAGCCCCGTGAGGGGCGCCCACGATCGCTTGCCCGGGGTGCAGGCGCGGAACGCGACCAACCCCGGTCCGAGGCGAGGACGAGACCCCAAAGAATGCCGAGAAAATATGATGAAAATGAGACCAGAGGACAGCCATTCATGGAGAGGGGCATCGCGGCAGCGGGGGTGAGGTCTCCGCCCGCTTCGACGGATCGCTGCACTGAGGGCCTTCGCGAGCTCGCTCCCGTACCTTCCCGAGCGTGCTCCCGGGGTCTCCGAGCGCGCTCCCGGGGTCTCCGAGCGTGCTCCCGGGGTCTCCGAGCGTGCTCCCGGGGTCTCCGAGCGCGCTCCCGGTGTTTGCTGGCGTCGCTCCCGGGCTGTTAGCGTCGACTCCCTGGAGGAGCGACGCCGATGCCCACACCGCCGAAGAAGAAGACCGCCCCGATCGCGAAGAAGAAGGCCGCGCCCGCCGCGCCGAAGCCAGAGTCCCTGCTGGCCGAGGAGATCCGCCGCCCCAACGCCGACCTCGACGTGTACCTCGACTGGGCCCGCGCGCTCGTCGCCGCCGCGCGCGACCACCGCGCGACGCTGCTGGCCACCCCGATGACCCCGGAGGCCGACCTCAGCGCCGCGGAGATCACCGACTTCGAGCGCGCCGTCGCCCGCCTCGCCGACGTCCAGGACGAGCAGGAGCGCCGCCAGGAGGCGACCGCCAACCTCACCCCCACCCAGCGGAAGAACTACGCCGCCGCGCGCGCCGCGCAGAAGACCGCCATCGACACGATCCGCCACGCCTACCGCGACGACCGGGCCGTGCGCTCGTGGTGCGCCGAGGTGCTGCTGGGCGTCGGCGTCGCCGACCTCCACGACGACGCCCGCAAGCTGTCGGCGTTCTGGGCCGAGCACGCCGACGCCCTCGCGCGCTTCCCCGCGGGCAAGGCCGCCCTCGACCAGATGGGGCTGCTGGCCGAGCAGCTCCCGGAGGTCTCCACGCCCGACGCCGAGTCGGACAAGCGCCACACCCGCCTGCGCAACGCCGCGTGGACGCTGGTCGACCGCACCGCCGACCGCCTCTGCACGGCGGGGCGCTTCGCCCTGCGCGGCGACCGCGACGAGCGCAAGCGCTTCCGCCGCGTGCCCGAGAAGCGCCGCCGCAAGAGCGCCTGAGCGGCGCCGCCACCGTCGCGGAGCGCTACGCCGGCAGCGTCGTGCCCACGAAGCCCAGGCGGCGCGCGACGGCCATCATGTCGTCGGGAATCTCCGCCTCGTAGTGCATCACCTCCCCGTTGTCGCGCGTGGGGTGCACGAAGCCCAGCGTGCGCGCGTGCAGCATTACCCGCGGCGCCGGCGGCATGTCGTCGCGGTAGCGCGCGTACACCCGGTCGCCCAGCACGGGGTGGCCCAGCTCGGACAGGTGGATGCGGATCTGGTGCTGCCGCCCCGTCTCCAGCTTGCACTCCACCACCGTCGCACCGCCTTCCCCCGCGAGCTGCAACAGCGGCCGCACGTGCGTCACCGCGCGCTGCCCGATGTGCGGCGCCGTGCGACCGCGCGCCGAGCCCCGCAGCCCGTCGCCGCGGTCGTCGAGGAGCACCGTCTCGATCTTCCGGGCCTCGTACATCCGGCCCTTCACCAGCGCGACGTACACGCGCTCGATGTCGTGCTTGCGGAAGAGCCCCGCGAGGTGGCGCTTGGCCACCCAGGTGCGGCCGAACACCAGCAGCCCGGAGGTCTCCCGGTCGAGCCGGTGCACCACGAAGAGCGGGGCGTGCGCGGGCGCCAGCTTCCACTTCGGCAGCATCGCGGCCACCCGGTCGGACAGCGCCCCGCGCTCGCCCACCTCGAAGGGCACGCTGTTCACCCCCGGCGGCTTGTCGATCACGATGATCTGCGGGTCGCAGTGGACGAGCCGCCAGCGCTCGAGGAAGAGCGCGTCGGGCGCCCCGGCGTCACCCTCCGCGGGGCGCGCGCTGGGGTTCAGCTCGACCACCACCCCGTTGCCGGGGCGCGTCGCGGGGTCACGCTCGACGACGCCGTTGAGCGTCACCTTGCCGCGCGCGCACCAGTCCTTCGCGGTCTTCCACGGCACGTTCTTCCACTGCTTCAAGACGGCGCTGAGGGTCTGGCCAGCGTGGCTGGCGTCGAGGACGAGGCGTTCGGTGTTCATGGGGAGGAACTTGGGGAGACAGAGAGGGGGGTGCAGCCGCGGATGGTGCGTGACGGCGGGCCGACGGTGTGATGTTACACTGCCCACCGCGGGAGAGCCTCGATGAAGCTGTGTCCCACCTGCAAGCTGCGATACCCCACCGAGGCGACGCACTGCTTCGTCGACCGCACCGCCCTCGTCAGCGCGCCGGACCCCTACCTCGGCTCGGTGATCGCGGGGCGATACCGCGTCGAGGAGGTCATCGGGTCGGGGGGGATGTCCACGGTGTACCGGGCCATGGGCAACGCGGGCGACCGGCCCGTGGCCGTGAAGGTGTTCCGCAAGGAGCTGGTGGGCGACTCGAAGCTGCGCGAGCGCTTCCGCCGGGAGAGCACCAACACCCGGCGCCTCGCGCACCGTAACGTCATCGAGATCCTGGAGGAGGGCGACCTCGACGACGGCGTCCCCTACCTGGTGATGGAGTACCTCCACGGCGCGACCCTGGAGGTGGTGCTCAAGCGCGCCAAGGGGCCGCTGCCCATCGAGCGCGCCGTCGACCTGATGCTGCAGCTCGCCGCGGGGCTCGCGCGCGCCCACGACTTCCAGGTGCTGCACCGCGACCTCAAGCCCGAGAACCTCTACGTCTGCCCCCTGCCCGACGGCTCCGAGCTCCTGAAGATCCTCGACTTCGGCATCGCGCGCTGCCTGCTCGACACGCGGCTCACGGGCACCGGCGAGATCTTCGGCACGCCGCAGTACATGGCCCCGGAGCGCATCACCAGCACCGAGGCGGGCATCCCGGCCGACCTGTACGCCCTCGGGTGCATCATGTTCCGCTGCGTGACGGGGCGGCTGCCCTTCAGCGCCAAGGACGTCACCAGCTACCTCATCCAGCACCTGCGCGAGCCGCCGCCCTCGCCGCGCTCGCTCAACCCCGCGGTGCCCGCCGACCTCGACGCCCTCATCCTACAGTGCCTGGAGAAAGACCCGGGGCACCGCCCGGTCGACGCCCACGCCATCGAGCGCGCCCTCGTGATGCTGGGCACCCGCCACCCGCGGCCCCGGCGCGCGTCGGGGGGCTTCGTCGCCCCGACGCCCCCCGCCCGCTCGCTGCCGCCCGCGCACTCGGCCTCGCTGCACGGGATGTTCGCCACGGACTCGGCGTCGCGCTGGGGGCGGCGCTCGGAGATCCTCTCGCAGATGTTGTCCCGGGCCTTCCCGGCAGGCACCACGCCGGAGCTCGCCGGCGCCTTCGGCCGGCTGCGGGCGACGGTCACCCTGATGTCCGATGTGCACGCGCGCTGGCTCCAGGAGCAGCACCGCCTCGACCGGCTCGCGGGCGCCGCCAGGGAGGCCCAGGGGCGCTTCGGCCGCGCCATGGACGCCCTCGGGCAGGACCTCTCGCAGTCGCGCCAGCGCACCCAAGGCGCGCTCGCGCAGGCCACCGCGGCGGAGGCGGCGCTCAAGGCCCGCGGCGAGCCCTTCCGGCAGTGCCACGCCGCGGTGGTGGCGCTGGGCCCCGGGGCGGCGCCGACGGTGGAGGTCGCCGACCGCTACCGCGCGGCGATGGCGGCCCTGGAGGCGCTGCTGCCGCAGGCCGAGCTGCTGCGCCGCGCCCAGGAGGAGGGCCGGCAGGGCGACGACGAGGTGAAGGACCTCGAGTTCCAGATCGACGCGCTGCGCTCGCAGCTGGAGCGGGTGTCGCAGGCCAGCGAGGCCGAGACCGCGGAGGTGCAGCCGAGGGTCGAGCGCCTCGCCGCGCATCTCGCAGAGATGGAAGGGGTGCTGGTGCGCGCCGCGAGCGAGCTCACCACCGCGATGCGCGGGCGCCATGAGCTCGACGCGCTGTTTCGCGAGCTGGAGAGCGACGCGGCGTAAGGGGGGCTCAGCGTAAGGGGGGCTCAGCCCAGCGGGGCGTCGGCGCCGCCGGAGCCGTCGATGGCGGGGAGGTCGATGGTGGGCGCGTCGACCAGGCCCGCGTCGGTGCCGCAGGTCGGCGACGACGAGTAGATGCACAGCCCCGAGAGGCAGCAGTAGGTCGAGCCCGCCGGGTCGCTCGACGTGCGGCACGTGTTGCAGTCGGCGCTCGCGCCGCAGCTCGACGGGCACACCCCGGTCATGGTGCCCGTGCAGCGCCCGCCCTCGCAGCGCTGCGACGAGGGGCAGCGGTTGTCGCACGAGCCGCAGTTGGCCGGGTCGCTCCGGCCGTCGACGCAGCGGCCGCCGCAGGCCGTGGGCAGCGAGGCCGGGCACAGGCAGGCGCCGCGCACGCACGACGTGCCGCCGCCGCACGCGATGCCGCAGCCGCCGCAGTTGGCCGGGTCGCTCTGGAGGTCGACGCACCCGGCGCCGCAGCGGGTGATGCCGTTGTCCGCCACGCCGTCGCAGTCGTCGTCGAGGTTGTTGCAGGTCTCGACCCCGCGGGGGGTGCACCCGCACACCGGGCCGAGCCCCGGGAGCGCCGTGCACGACCACCCGATGGCCGTGGGGCAGTCGCCCGCGCCCGCGCAGCTGCGGGAGCAGCGCCCCGACGGCAGGCACACGCCGGTGGCGCACTGGTCGAGCCGGGTGCACGCCGCGCCGAGCTCGCCGGAGCCCGTGACGCCGCGGTCGATGCCCACCGCGGGGAGGTCGGTGGTCACCACGCCGCGGTCGATGCTCACGGGGACGTCGCGCCCGCCGCCGAGGTCGTCGCCGGGGACGCCCGCGTCGACGCCCGCGTCGACGCCCGTGCAGGCGCAGGCCGTGAAGTAGAGGTCAGCCCCGCACGAGCGCGTGCCCATGCTCATGGTGCCCTCGCAGACGCACTCCTCCTGCTGCCCTTCGGTGCACCGGTCGCCCAGGGAGCTGGTGTTGAAGTCCCCCCGCGCCCCGCACGACGCCGCCAGCACCACCGCCACGCACCCGATCGATCGAAGCCAACGCGCCATGATCGCCGCACCCTATGCGAACCCCCGGTCGTTGCAAGTTCCCCTGCGGGCCGCCGTCTCCCCGGCGATGACCGGCGCTTGACCGCCGGGCTCCGATGTCGCGACCCTGCGGCGCAAGCCCAGCGATGACCCACCGCGCCCTGCTGCTCACCACCGCCGCCGTCGCCCTCAGCGCCTGCGGCGCCGACGACCCCCCGCGCTTCGTCGCCGACTCCGGGGTGCGCCGCGACGCAGCCGCCCTCGACGCGGGGACGCCCCCTCGGACGGACGTCCCGCTCGTCGACGCAGGCCACTACGACCTGCCGCCATTGCTCGACGACGTGCGGGTCTTCGCCCACACGGCCAGCACGCTCTACTCCATCAACCCCCGGGGCTACGCCGTCACCCGCATCGGCGACTTCACCTGGTCGGACGGCGGCGGCCAGATGACCGACCTCGCCATCAACGCCAACGGCGACGCCTGGGGGATCACCTTCAACGCCCTCTACCGGGTCGACCTCGCGACCGCGCGCTGCACCTTCCTCGCCCCCTTCGCCGGGGCCAATTTCAACGGGCTGTCGTTCATCCCGGGGGGCGAGCTCGAGCCCGGCGAGGTGCTCGTCGCGGCCAACCGCAACGGGGCCTACGTGCGGGTCGACCCGGCCACCGGGGCCATCCGCCAGCTCGGGGTGTACGGCGCCGACGTGGGCTCCTCCGGGGACATCGTCTCGGTCGCCAGCGGCGGTACCTTCGCCACCATCGTCGACGTCGGCCTCGACGTCGGCCCCGGCGAGGAGCCCGTCGAGTACCTCGCCCGCATCGACCCCACCAACGGCCGCGCCACCCGCATCGGCCCCACCGGGGTCACCCGCACCTGGGGCGTCGGGTACTGGCGCTCGCTGGTCTTCGGGTTCACCGAGAGCGGCGCCGTGGTCACGCTCGACATCACCACCGGCCGCGCCACCGAGGTGGCCCGCACCAGCGTCGCGTGGTGGGGCGCCGCGGTCACCACCATCGCCCCCGTCGCGCCGCCGTAGGGACCACCGCTGCGCTAGAGTGCCGGGACCTATGGCGTTCTTCCAGACCCCGCCCTCGATCGGCAACCAGTTCGACGATGACCGCGTGCTGCGGTCGTACCTCGCGCGCGTGCTGCCCGACGAGGTGCGCCGCGACGTCACCCCCGCGCTCGCCGAGCTCGGCGCGCTCGCGGGCGGAGAGCTTCACGCGCTGCAGCTCGCCGACCGACTCAACGAGCCCGTGCTCACCCCGTGGGACCCCTGGGGCAACCGGGTGGACCACATCGAGGTCACCGCGGTGTGGAAGCGCGCGGCCGCCCTCGCCGCGGAGTACGGCCTCGTGGCGACGGCGTACGAGCGCCGGCACGGGGCCCTGTCGCGGGTCGACCAGTTCGCGCGGGTGTTTCTCTTCAACCCGTCGACGGACGTGTACTCGTGCCCGCTGGCGATGACCGACGGCGCCGCCCGCACCCTCACCCTGCACGGCAACGCGGGCATCTCAGGGCGCGCGCTGCCGCACCTCCTCAGCCGCGACCCCGCGCAGATGTGGACCTCCGGCCAGTGGATGACCGAGCGCACCGGCGGCTCGGACGTCGGCCTCACGGAGACCCGCGCCGCCCAGGACCCCGACGGCACCTGGCGCCTCCACGGCACCAAGTGGTTCTCCAGCGCGACCACCTCCGAGATGGCCCTCACCCTCGCGCGCCCGGAGGGAAACCCCCCGGGCGGCCGCGGCCTCGCGCTCTTCTACGTCGAGACCCGCGACGCCGGCGGGCACCTCCAGCGCATCGCCGTCAACCGCCTCAAGGACAAGCTCGGCACCCGCAAGGTGCCCACCGCGGAGCTCACCCTCGACGGCACGCCCGCCCTCGCCGTCGCCGGGCTCACCGAGGGCATCCGGGCCATCAGCCCGATGCTCAACATCACCCGCACCTGGAACGCCGTCTGCGCCTCCTCCCTCATGCGCCGCAGCGTCGCCCTCGCCCGCGACTACGCGCGCCGTCGCCGGGCCTTCGGGGCCGCGCTCGCCGACAAGCCCCTGCACCTCGACACCCTCGCCGGGCTCCAGGCCGAGTCCGAGGCGGCCTTCCACCTGACCTTCCGCGCCGTGGAGATGCTCGGGCGCGACGAGGCCGGCGAGGCCACCGAGGAGGACGCCTCCCTCCTGCGGCTGATCACCCCGCTGGTGAAGCTCACCACCGGGCGCCAGGCCGTGCAGGTCACCAGCGAGGCCATCGAGTGCTTCGGCGGCGCCGGGTACGTCGAGGACACCGGCCTGCCGACCCTGCTCCGCGACGCGCAGGTGCTCCCCATCTGGGAGGGGACCACCAACGTGCTCTCCCTCGACGCCCTCAAGGCCATGGGCCACACCGCCGCGGTGCAGGCGCTGCACGCCGAGGTGAGCACGCTCACGGGGGCGCTGGTCGACCCGGCCCTGCGCACCGCCGGGCGCGCGGCGCTCGCGGGCGTCGAGCACGCCCTGCACGCGGCGCGGTCGCACATCGGCGAGGCGTCGTCGGGGGCCGAGGGCCTCGCCCGCCTGGAGGCCGACGCGCGGCGCATCGCGCTCACCCTGGGGCGCTCGCTGGCCCTGGCCCTGCTCACCCGCCACGCGGACTGGTCGCTGGTGCGCGAGGGCGACCCCCGCGCCCGGGCGGCGGCGCTGCGCTTCGCTCGCAACGGGATCGACCTGCTGGGCCCGGCGCCCGACCTGGCCGAGGCGCGGCTGCTCGCCATGGACGAGGGCTGAAGGTCCGCACAACCCTGCGGCGCCCGCCGATCCAGCGGTCGGATGCGCTCGAAATGCCGCGCGCATGTCTCGCGCGGCCTCCCTCGTCTCGGGGTGCTCGCGACGGGTTGTGCGGACCTTCTGACCCTTCATCCGCGGAGGCCAGGCTACGAGGCACACTCCTTGCGGCTCCGTCACAGCGATCACTGTCCCTCCAACCCAGGAAAGCGACAGCCATGAACCAGCTGGACCCAACCGCGGTTCTCACCGACGCGCTCCAGCGCGCCGTCGCCCAGGCGGTGCTCGCGCCGTCCTCGCACAACTCTCAGCCGTGGCTCTTCCGTGTACGCGGCGCCACGCTCGACCTCTACGCTGACCGCTCGCGCGCCCTGCCCATCGCCGACCCGGAGGGGAGGGAGCTCGTGATGAGCTGCGGCGCGGCGCTCTTCCACCTGCGCGCGGCCCTCCGTACGCAGTCGCTCGACCTCTCCGTCCGCCGCCTCCCGGAGCCCGCGGACCCCGCGCTGCTCGCGCGCGTCATGGTGCGTCCGGGCCGCCCCCTCACGCCCGAGGAGCGCGTCCTGGCCGAGGCGATCCCGACGCGCCACACCTCGCGCGCGCCGTACATGGGCATCACCCTGCCCGAGGAGTTCATCACCCGCATCCGGCGCGACGCCGAGGCCGAGGGCGCGTGGCTGGTCGCGCTCACCAGCGAGGCGGCGCGCCTCGACCTCATCGCCCTGGTGATGGAGGGCGACCACCAGCAGCTGGGCGACCCGAACTACCGGCGCGAGCTGGCCTCGTGGATGCGCCCCAACCACAGCAAGGCCCGCGACGGGCTCTTCGGCTTCACCGATGGGCTCGACAACATCGCGTCGCACCTCGCGCCGCTGGCCACGCGGCTGCTCGACCGCAGCGCGAGGGAGTCAGTGCACGACCGCGACCTCGTGAACACCACGCCGACGGTGGTGATCCTCTGCACCGGCTTCGACACGCCCCTCGACTGGCTGCGCGCCGGGGAGTCCCTCGACCGGGTGCTGCTGCGGGCGGTGACCGAGGACGTGCAGGTGTCCTACCTCAACCAGCCGGTGCAGGTGGCGGAGCTGCGACCGCGGCTGCGTGAGCTCGCGGGCGGAGTGGGGTACCCGCAGGCGGTGCTGCGCCTGGGCTACGGGCCCGCCGGTCGGGCGACGCCGCGGCGGGCGCTCGGCGACGTGCTGCGGTAGCGCCTCGCGGGCGAGGGTCTCGCGAACCCCGATGCGGAGCGCGACCGTCTTCCCGAGCGTGTCCGAAGGCATGAGGCGCGGCGCGGCGCGGTCGCCGGGCGCCCCACCCCGATCGCCTCAGGTGGGGCGCGCTTGTCGGCCCCACCCCCGCCGCTCACCCGCCGCCGCTCGTCCCGGTCGGGCCCTCGTCGTCGGGCGGCTCGTCGGGCGCCTCGACCCGGCACAGCGAGCGGTACTGGCAGAACTGGCAGTCCCTCGGCCGCGGCTCGAAGCGCCCCGCCCGCAGCGGCGCCACCACCGCGCGCACCGCGTCGCCCAGCCGCCCATCGCCCGCCGCGCCGTCGGTGATGAGCGCGTCGATGTCCCACGGCGCGTCCGTCGCCCGCCGGGGCTTCGCCAGCGCGTCGCGCAGCCCGTGCTCGCTCAGGTCGCGGAAGCCCACGTAGGTGCCGTCGACGCTCGCGGTGTTCGCGTCGCCCACGAGGCCCGCGGCGCGCGCCCGCTCCAGCGCCGCCGCGTACACCACCAGCTGGAACTGCGTCTCCAGCGCCCCCTGCTGCAGCCGCCGGCGGTACCCGTCGCCGCGCCCGCTCTTGAACTCCACCGCGCGCAACACACCGCCCATCCGCTCGACCCCGTCGATGCGCCCGCGGATCGCCACCGGGGGGCCCTCCGCCATCGCGATCTCCACCGCGGGCCACGGGTGCTTCGGCCCGAAGCCCACCTCCGAGGCCAGCATCGTCCAGCCCTCCGGCGCGCTCAGCCGCCGCGCGAGCCACAGCTCCACCTGCCGGCGGATCGCCCGCAGGTCGGCCTCCAGCAGCGACGCGTCCACCTGCCCCGCCTCCAGGGAGAAGCGCGCGCCCGCCTCGTCGAGGGCCTCCTGCACCATCGCCCAGCGCCCCGCCGGGTCCGCCGGGTCGGCCTCCTTCAGCGCGTCCTGCCCCGCCTCCAGCAGCGCGTGCAGCAGGTGGCCGCGCTCCTTCTCGTCGAGGGTCTCGCGCACCTCCGGGCGCTCGTCGATGCGCAGCACCTTCAGCGCGAAGGCCTTGTACCCGCAGCGCGCCGCCCGCTCGAGGGTGGTCGTGTCGAGCGGGTCGCGCGCGTCGGCCCAGCGCTCCAGCTCCAGGTGCTTGCGCAGCGCCGCATCGTGGTCGACCCGCCCGTTGTACGGGTCGCCCGGCGCGTCGACCTTCGCGAAGAAGGCCTCGCGCCGCCACTCCACCGCCGAGCGCTCGCCCACCGAGCGCAGCGCCGCCGCGAGGCCCGCGCCCAGCGCCGCGTCGCCCGCCTCGCGCTGCGTCGCCAGCGAGCGCAGCACCCGCTCGGCCCCGCGCGCCGGCACCCGCCGCGACCGCGCGAGGGGGTCGGCCCCGATGCGCTCCACCACCGCCCCGGAGGCCCGCTGCAGGTCGCCGAAGAACGCCGCCGTCGCCCGCGCCCTCCCGCCGGAGTCGTGCCGCGCCGCGCTCGCCGCCACCGCCCGCGTCGCCGTCGCCAGCGCCGCCAGCAGCACCCGCGACGACTCCTCGCGCCCGCCGCCGCGCGCCAGCGGCAGCTTCTTCGCCTTGTTCACCGCGCGCCGCTCGCTCTCGCCCCACAGCGGCGCGTCGCCCCGCGCCGCCGCCGCGCCCTCGTGCAGCCCCGGCAGCGCCACCGCGGCGAAGCTCCGCCCCACGGCGTCGCGGGCCTCCAGCAGCTGCACCCCGCCGCCCGCGCCCGGCGCCGCCGTCGGCAGCGTGCGCGCCCGCGCCAGGTCGAGCAGCATCTCGCCGAACTCCCCCGCGCTCATCGCCCCGTCGCGCCCCGCCGCGCGCGCGATGGACGGCAGCTCCGCCAGCAGCGCCGCCGCGCCCGCCACGCCCGCCTCGTCGCGCGCCAGCGCCCGGAGGATGGCCTGCGCGCCCGGGTCGATGTCCGCCGTCGCCATCACCGCGCGCGACTCCTCCACCAGCCGCCCGTCGCCGCCCGCCCGGTCGATCCATCGCCCCAGCCGCTCGGCCTGCTCGGCCACCGTGCCGTCCTGCGCCAGCGCCCACAGGTCGCGCGAGAGCGCGTCGATGGAGGCCACCACCGCGCCCGTCACCACCGCCGGGTGGTGCCGCCGCCCGTGCTTGAAGCGCGCCCCCAGCTCGGTGTCGAAGAGGCTCTCCACCCCGAGCACCCGCAGCGCCTGCGACACCCGCCACGGCGCCGGCTCGCCCGCCCGCGGCGCGTTGCCCTGGAGCACCGCCAGCGCCCGGAGCACCTCCTCGCGCTCGGCCCCCCGCGCGACCATCCTGGGCAGCGCCAGCAGCGCGCGCGCCACCGGGGAGGAGAGCAGCCCCTCGGCCCGCGACGCGCTCCACGGGATGCGCGCTTCGTCGAGCGCCTGCCCCACGCAGCGCCGGGTCTCCGGGTCGTCGCCCGCGAACACCACCGCCACCTCGTGGGCACCCACACCCTCGTCGATCCAGCGGGCGACGCGCGACACCACCCAGCGCGCCTCGTCGTCAGGCCCCTGCGCCTCGGCCAGCGTGACGGCCCCGCCCACCGGCGACCGGTCGACCGCCGCCGACGGGTCGGTGAGCGCCGCGAGCCAGCGCCGCAGCGGCTCGTCGGGCGTGTCCGCGCCCGGGTCGCGCAGCCCGTACCGCAGCTCGAGCCCCCGCTCCTCCCCTTCGAGGGTGCGCAGCGCGCGGTCGAGCGGCGGCGGCATCTGCATCCGCCGCGGCTCGCAGATGACCTGCAGCTCGAAGCCCCCGCCGTGCGCCCCGAGCCAGCGGGCGAGCGCCACCGCGAGGCCCACCCGCGCCGGGTCGACCTCCAGCACGTGCCACCAGCGCACCACCTCCGGGAGCCCCAGGGACGCCGGCGAGCGGCCCTCCTCGCGCGCCCGGTCGACGGCCCGCGCGAGCAGCGTGCAGCGCGTGGCGCCGGGGTGGAGGCCCGCCGCGGCCAGCCGCTCGTCCTGGTCGGCCATGACCTCCGCGAGGGCGCGGAGCCGGGTGCGCGTGCCCTCGTCGGGGTCTTCAGTGAACGCGCGCGCCTGCTCGAGGACCGCGGGGGTGACCTCGTGGCGCCGGAGCAGGTCGAGGGTGTGGGCGAAGCCGTCGACGGTCTCCGCCCGCTCGGTGAGCGCGGCGTCGTAGCGCGGCAGCACCGCCCGCGTGGCGGCCGACAGGGTGAGCCGCTCGACCTCCCGCGAGGCCATCGCCCCGTCGCAGAGCACCAACGACCACCCGGTGAGGAAGGCCTCCCAGGTGACCGTGCTGGGCGCGACCGCGCTCGCGTTGTGGGGGCCTCGCAGGGCGCGGCGCAGCCGCTCGTCGAGGTGCCCCCGCGTACCGACAACATCCCACAAGGACAACGTGGATCTCCGGGAAACCGACGCCCATCCTGACACCCACCCACGGGGCGCCGCAACGACGGCGGGACGTTGCCTGTCCCTCCGACGGGCCTGCAACCGCGGCGTGGGCGGCGCTCAGCGAGCGTGGATGGACACGCCCGTCGCGACCGGCGGCGGAGGCAGCGGCGGGGGCGAGGCCCAGGGCGAGCCGGGCGGGGCGGGGGCGGCGGCCGGGGGCGCGGGCGCGGCGGCGTTGCAGTCGTGCGGGGCGTCGGCCGGGCCGCAGAGGGCCATGTGCGCGCGGATGGCGCCGTCGAGGCCGACGTACACGGCCTCGCGGGCGGCGGAGGCCGAGGGGCTCAGACCCCAGCGCCCCACGCCGGTGGCGATGGAGCCCGCGAGCGCGACGCCGAAGCCCGCCCAGAAGGGCGTGCCGAGGCCGTCGTAGGACGCCGAGCTGATGGAGGTGAACATGAGGATGCTGCCCACCACCGAGGCCGCGACGCCGCCCCAGGTGACGCCGGTGGCGGCGGACTGGGCGCTGGTGGCGCGGCGCACCGAGCCGGCCAGGGGGGCGTCGGGCCCGACCATCTGGAGGAGGTCTTCGGGGTCGGAGACGACGGTGCCGTTGGCGAGCACGACGTGGTCAACGGAGGTCTGCATGGCGGAGTATCCGCCGAAGGTGCCGAAGGTGACCTGGGCCATGCCGGAGGTCGCCCGCGGGCGGAACTGCCTATAGTAGCCGACCCGCTCGGCCAGCGGGGCGGCGGCCGGGGGCGCGGGGGGCAGCGGCACGTGGGCGTAGCAGCCGCAGGCCGTGGCGAGGGCGAGGGCGAGGGCGAGGCGGGGGACGGACACGCGGCGCCCTACTCGTCGACCGTCATGTGCGCGGCCTGCGTGGCGGGGAAGGTGCCGAGGGTGCCGGGCGCCCGGAAGACGCTCCCGCAGGCGGCCTCCTCGGTGCCGGGCCGAGGGCGGCAGACGTACTCCGCGGGGCAGGCGATCGGGGAGTTGGCGCACACCAGGGCGAGGCGGATGGGCACCGCGTAGACCTTGCCGTCGACGAACTCGGTCTCCGCCGCGGTGGCGAACACCTGACCCTCGGAGGTGCGCGCCGTCACCTCGATGCGCACGTGGTCGTCGGTGCGCCGGCTGTCGACGATGCCGAGGCGAAACTCCGTCAGCTCGGACAGCGGGACGGGCGGCGGCGGCGCGATGCCCACGGCGTTGCAGTCCGAGCGCAGGAAGGTCTGGTCGAAGGTGGGGATGGTCTCCGTCCCGCGGGATATTCTGATCTGCACGCGGTCGAAGATGGTGCACTCGACGTCGGTGGAGAGCACCAGCATCACCTCCCGACGGGAGAGCACGCAGCCCCCCGGCGCGAGCGCGAACCCTGCCAATCCCAAGCCCAGCAGCACGGCGCGTGGTCCCATCACGGCGGGCACGGTAACCCCCAAAGGCCCGACCCTGCCAGGGGGTTCATCGTGCGGTGCGGCAGGTCGGTCGCTTGTCGCGCCAGCGCCGAAGAGATACCGTCCGCGCGGAGATCAAAGGGAATGCCCGAGGCACGCTACGAGATCATCCGACAGCTCGCCTGCGGCGGCATGGCCGAGGTGCTGTTGGCCCGGCAGAACGCCGACGATGGCTCGCATCAGCTCGTCGTGCTCAAGCGCGTGCTCACGCACCTCGCGCAGAACGACGGGTTCCTCAAGATGTTCGCGCACGAGGCGCGTATCGCATCGCAGCTGCGGCACCAGAACATCGTGCAGGTGCTGGAGGTTGGCGAGCACGAGGGCCTGCCGGTCATCGTCATGGAGCGCCTGGAGGGTGCCGACCTCCTGCGCCTCCTGCAACAGTGCGTGACCCGCCGGCAGAGCCTCGGCACCGCCGTGAGCATGACCATCCTCGCGGGCGCCGCGCGGGGCCTCGGCTACGCGCACCGGGCGCGCTCGAGCGACGGGCGCGCGCTGCGGCTCATCCACCGCGACATCTCCCCCCACAACGTCTTCATCACCCGCGACGGCGGCGTGAAGCTCCTCGATTTCGGCATCGCCAAGAGTGCCGCGCACGTCGGCCTCACCAGCACCGGCCAGGTCAAGGGCAAGATCTCGTACATGTCCCCGGAGCAGATCCGCTCGCTCCCCATCGACGCCCGCTCTGACCTCTGGTCGCTCGGCGTGGTGCTCTGGGAGACCCTCGCGGGCGAGAAGCTCTTCACCCGCGACAACGACGCCGCCACCCTCCACGCCATCCTCCACGACCCGATTCCCCTGCTCAACCGCCGCGAGGCGCCGGGGCTCGACGACCTCATCGCCCGCATCCTCCAGCGCGACCAGGCCGCCCGCATCGGCACCGCCGAAGAGATCGCCTCGGCCCTCGAGGCCATGCGGGAGTCCATGCGCGCGGGCCCGTCGGCGCGGCTCGTGGCGCAGCGCGTGGCCTCGCTGGTGCCGGCCATCAGCCCGGAGTTCGACCTCGCGCGCCCCGCCGCGCCCTCCCACGAGGTGGTCACGCTGGCCGTCGGTGCGAGCGGCCCCGCCCCGAAGCGCGCGCTCGGCCTCTCCGCCCAGGTCGCCCCGCCGCCGTCGCTCAACCGCTACAGCCGGGGCATGCACCTCCCGCACGACCACGGCGACGTGGCTGTCGACGACGAGCCCACGCAGATGGACATGCCGACGGCCTCGGTGCCGCCGCCGGACGACGAGGCTACCCGCGCGTTGCAGTTCCCTGTGCTCGACGAGGAGACCATCGAGCGCGCCCCGTCGCGGCCGTCGCACCTCCCCATCGCCCCGGCCCCGATGAGAATGGCGCGGCCCTCGGCGCCGCCCGCGCCGCCCCGCACCTCCGCCGCCCCGCGACCGCCGGCCACCCCGGGGCCCGCGCGGCCGCCCATCAACCCCCACGCGCGCACCTCCGCGGTCCTGCGCACCGGCTCGGCCCCGGTGCAGCCGGCGCACCCCGAGATGTCCGCCGACGACGCCGATCCGCCGACGGCGCAGCTCGCCCGCCCCGCCACGATGGCTCCGCCGCGCCCCACCGCGCCGATGTCCCTCACCATGCCGCCTGCGGCGCCGATGTACGTCGCGCCCTCCGCGCCGCCCGACGACCCCTTCGGCCCGGTTCCCCACCAGGGCCCGCCCGGCCTCGCGCCGCCGGCCCTGCATCCCCTCCGCACCGGCACCGCTTCGCCCTTCAGCAGCAACCCCCTCGCCGGCTTCGCCGCGCGCTCGCCCGACACCTTCGTCGCCGCCGAAATCGCCCGCCCCGCGCCGCCACCGCCCGCCACCGCCCGCACGGCCCGCTGGCTCGTGGCCGCGGGCTCCCTCGTGCTCGCGGCCACCCTCGGCGTGGTGCTCACCCAGCGCATGCGCTCGCCCACCAACCCTCAGGGCGCAGCGGTGGTCGCGAGCGAGCCCATGCCGGTAGTGCACGTGCCCGAGACCCAGCCCCGGGCGGCCACGGCGCCCGTCGCCGTCCCTGCCCCGGCGCCTGCTCCCGTGGCCGAACCCGTCGCAGCACCCACCGCCGTCGCAGCCCCGGCGCCCCTGGCTGAACCCGTCGCAGCGCCTGCGCCCATCGCGGCCCCGGCGCCCGTCGCCGTCGCCGTCCCTGCCCCCATCGCAGCGCCCGCGCCGGTCGCCGCTCCTCCAGCGCCTGCGCCCGTCGCCGTCGCCGTCGCGGCACCTGCGCCCGCACCCGTCGCCGCGCCGCGCCCCCGCGTCGCCGCCGCGCCCGCCCGCACCGTGCCAGCGCCCGCGCCGACGGCGCCGGGCCGCGTCGCCGCTGCGCCGAGGCCCCGCCAGGGCACGCTGGTCGATCCCTTCGACCTGGGGCCTGCGCCGACGCGCACGACCCCGACGCCCGCACCGCGACCGGTCGCCGTGGCCCCGACGCCCGCGCCCCGGCCGATCGCCGCCCGCCCGGGCCCGCGCCCCGCCGATCCCTTCGCCAACGTGTACAGCGACCCCACGCAGCGGCGGCCCGTCGCCCGCCCGCGGGTGCAGGCGCCGCCGTCGGCCCACAGCGGCGCGATCATCACCGAGTTCTGACATCGGGCCGTCGCCCTGCGATAGCATCCGCGCCATGGGACCCATCCGACGAGACGCCCTCGCGCTCGCGATCCTCCTCGCAGCGCCCCTCACGTACGCGCAGCCGCGTCGCGTGCCGCAGCCCGATCCGCAGGCCCAGGACGAGCCCTCGCCGGACGCGGCCAACCCCACCGCGGCCTTCCAGCAGGCCGAGGCGCGCACGCACTTCCAGACCGGCGTCGGGCACTACCAGGGCGGGCGCTTCGCCGAGGCCATCGCGGAGTTCCTCACGGCGCACCGGCTGTTCGCGTCGCCGGTGATCCTCTTCAACCTCGCGCAGGCCTACCGCTCGGACGGCCAGCTCTCCAACGCCGTCACCACCTTCCGCCGCTACATCGACGAGAACCCGAGGCTCACCCCCACGCAGCGCCAGGACGTCGAGGGCGTCGTCCGCGAGATCGAGACCACCCGCGCCGTGCTCTCCTTCGAGGTCGAGCCCGCCGGCGCCGAGATCACCCTCGACGGCCGCGCGCTCGGCACCTCGCCCCTCCCGCGCGGCGTCGAGGTGCTCCCCGGGCCCCACGAGATCGCCGTCACCCTCGCGCTGCACGAGCCCGTCACCCAGACCATCAACGTGCACGCCCACGAGCGCAGGCTCTTCCAGACCAACCTGCACCCCGTCGAGAACAACGCCCGCCTCGTCGTCAACGTGCTCCCCGCCGACGCCGAGATCACCCTCGACGGCGCCCCGGTCGGCCGCGGAACCTACGACCAGCGCCTGCGCCCCGGCATCCACCAGCTCTCCTTCTCCGCGGCCGGCTACCAGCCCCGCAGCGAGAACGTCACCGTGCGAGCCCTCTCCGAGGAGACCGTGCGGATCACCCTCGAAGCCCGCCCGCGCAGCCTCTTCACGCGATGGTATTTCTGGGCCGCCGTGGGCGGCGCCATCGCCGTCGGCGCCACCCTCGCCGTGGTGCTCAACCCCATCGAGCCCACCGCCATCCCGGGCAACGGCAACCCGCAGGTCGTGCAGAGCGTCGTGAGCTGGTAGCAGCGCCCGCGGGCGATCGCGCGTACCATCCGCGGCACCCGCAATGTCCCTCGCCAACATGACCCAGGCGGAGATCCGCGCCCTCGGCGGCCTCGCGCTCTCGTGCGCCGGCGCCGAGGAGTCCGCCCTCGGGATGCGCGCCCTCGCCTGGTACAACTCCCTCCTCTCGCTGGGCATCAACGTGCCGCTCCACGTCGTGCTCGACCTCGGCGCCGCCCTCCTCGGCGAGCGCGCGGAGTTCGCCCCGCCGCGCGAGCTCCCGCGCCTCCCGGAGGGCGTCAACCCCGCCGACGTCGCCGCGCTCCTGCGCGACTACGCCGCGCTGCTCACCGAGGTCGCGGGCACCGACATCGCCGCGAAGCTCAAGAAGTCCCGCCTCGACGACGGCGTGCTCAGCACCCTGCTCACCCGCGCGCTCGGCCCCGTCGTCGACCGCTGGCGCGGCAACAACCTCTTCGAGCCCATCCCCGTCAACGCCGAGTCGGTCACCCGCGCGATGCTCAACCTCCCGCAGGCCTGGGCCGCCGTCGACCGGCGCCCCGAGCTCGCCTTCGTGCGGCACATCCTCCAGCACCGCCTGCACCTCCTGCTGGGCATCGAGCAGATCGACCTCGACACCGTCGAGCTCCTCGGGCTCATGGGCCAGGAGGGCGGAATGCCCGAGACCGAGCTCGTCGACCTGCTCGCCGTCTTCAACAGCCCCGAGGCCAACGACGTCGTCAACTTCTCCCTCGACATCCTGCCGAGCGTGCTCGAGACCCGCCGCGGCGGCGGCCAGCAGGTCTTCGCCGTCGACGGCTACTCCGGGGTCGTCTCCGCCGGCTCGCTCGACTCGCTCTTCCTCAGCGAGCTCGCCTACGACGACGAGCTCTTCGAGCAGCGCTTCCTCGACAACCAGATGCTCTACTACGCCCACGAGGCGCAGGACCGTCCGCCCCCCCGCAGCTACCAGATCCTCGTCGACGCCAGCGCCTCCATGCGCGGCGCCCGCGCCGTCTTCGCCCGCGGCCTCGCCATCGCCCTCGCCAAGCGCATGACCCTCCTCGGCTTCGAGGCCACCGTGCGCTTCTTCGACTCGCGCCTCTACGAGCCCATGCGCCTGCGCCGCGGGCGCTCCGGGCTCCACGGCACCGGGTCCCTCCACGTCGCCGGCATCCTGGCCTTCAAGGGCGAGCGCGGCCGCAACTACGCCCGCGTCTTCACCCAGCTCGCCTCGGAGATGGAGCGCCTGCGCGAGCGCTCCAGCGTCACCGTCTACATGATCACCCACGCCGAGTGCCACGTGCCCATCGAGCTCATCCGCCGCGTGCGCGAGAGCGCCGAGCTCTGCGGCGTGTTCATGCTCCCCTCCCGCGGCGCCCTCGACCTGGAGTACCTCCCCGCGCTCACCCTCCACGAGGTGGTCACCGACGCCGCGCTGCGCGACCGCTCCGAGCGCGCGACCCGGGCCCTCTCCATCGTCGAGCAGGCGTCGAGCAAGACCCGCGAGGCCGAGAAGCACCGCGCGGAGAACGCCGCGAATATCTGACCCGGTAAACCCTCGGCGCCTCTTCGGGTATGGTCCCGCGCGTGGAGCCCTCCCCCACACCGCCGCCCCGCTGGCGCGCCCTCTTCCCCGCGCTGCTCGCCCTGCTCGCGCTCACCCACGCGCCCCTCTTCGCCGGGCGCTCGGTGATCTACCGCGACACCTGGCTCTGGGTGATCCCCGCCCGCGCGCTCGTCCGCGACGCCCTCCTCGCGGCTCGCCTCCCCCGCTGGAACCCCTTCGTCGGCCTCGGCTTCTCCGTCCCCGCCGAGCCCCTCTACGGGCTCGTCTACCCCTCGCACCTCGCCACCCTGCTCAGCCCCGACGTCGCCTGGGGCGCCTCCCTCGACGCGTGGCTGCACCTCCTCCTCGGGGCCCTCGGCTGCGCCGCGCTCGCCGCCCGCCTCGGCGCGCGCTCCGTCGGCGCCGTCGTGGCCGGCGCGGCGTGGTCCCTCTCGGGGCCCATCCAGTCCGAGTGGAGCTGCGGCGTCCGCCTCTTCGGCCTCGCCTGGCTCCCCTGGTGCGCCGTCGCCGCCGTCGACCTCGCCGCCGCCCCGCCGGGCGCCCCGTGGCGCCGCGCCGCCCTCCGCGCGGTCGTCCCCGTCGCCCTCGCCATGCTCGCCGGGGAGCCCTTCGTCGCCCTCTTCGGCGCCTGCTTCGGCGCCGCCCTCGGCCTCGCCACCGCCGACCGCGACCGCGCGCCCCGCACCCTCGCCGGCCTCACCCTCGCCGCCCTCGCCGCCACCCTCCTCGCCGCCCCCACCCTCGCGCCCATGCTCGCGGGCGCGGCCAGCTCGCAGCGCTCGTCGGCCCTCCCCCGCGAGCTCGCCGAGCAGCTCTCGATGCACCCCTGGCGCCTCGTCGACCTCGGCACCCTCGGCGGGCTCGGGATGGCCTGGTCGATGCGCGTCGACCCCGCGGTCAACGCCATGCTCGACCCGCACCCGCTGCTCGACTCGCTCTACCTCGGCGCCGCCGTGCTCGCCCTCGCCGCGCTCGGCGTCGGCCGCGCCCGCGCCCGCGTGGCCCTGCTCGCCCTCGCCGCCCTCGGGCTGCTGCTCGCGCTCGGCCGCCACACGCCGGTGCACGCGGTGTTTCGCCGGGTGATCCTCCCCTTCGCGTACATGCGCTCGCCGGAGAAGTACCTCGTGCTCACCTCGACGGCGGTGGCCGTCCTCGCGGGCCTCGGCGCCGAGCGCCTGCTCCTCGACCGCCGCGCGGCGCTGCGGGCGACCGCGGGCCTCGCGCTGGGGTACCTCGCGCTGTGGGTCACCGCGCGGGCGTGGATGCCCCGCGGGCTCGCGATGATGATCCCGCAGGGGGCCGTGGTGGCCGTCGCCGCGATGGCCCTGCTCGCGGGCGCGGCGGCGCTCGCCCGGCGGAGCCCGCGGGCGGCGATGGCGCTCGTGGTCGCGGCGGTGACCCTCGACCTCGGCGAGAACACCCGGCGCTTCGGGCGCTGGGGCGACGGCGCGGAGGCCCTGCGTGAGCCCGCCGTGGCGGCCGCGGCGCGCGCCCTGGGGCCGCGGGCGGGCGTGGCGCGGATGTACCGCAGCGACGCCTTCGAGCGGGCGCTGCGCGGGGGCGACCGGGTGGGCTTCGGGCGCGCGACGCTGCAGGCGAACACCAGCGGGCTCTTCGGGGTGGCGACGCTGCCGGGCTACGACGTCGGGGTGTCCCCCGAGGTGGGGCTGCTGCTCGCGCGACGGCGCATCGACGCGCTGCGGGTGCTGTCCGTCGACGCGGCGCTGATGCCCACGCGCGCGGCGGGCGCGCCGGCGGGCCTCGCGGCGGTGATGGACCCGGCGCCGGGCGCGACGCTCTACCGGGTGCTGGAGACCCTGCCGCGGGCCTATGTGGCAAGAGAATCGGTGGGGATGTCGCTTGAAGATACGAGGGCGCACCTGCTCGACGCGGAGGTGGTGAGCGGGCGACGGGTACTGCTCATGGGCGGGCCCACGCGGGGCTCCGCGGAGGGCGGCGCCGGCGTGGCGTGCCGAGCGGTGTCCATGGGAGACGGCGAGCGCGTGGTGGACTGTGACGCACCCATGGGAGGCCACGCGGTGTTCATTGAACAATGGACCCGCGGGTGGAGCGCCACCGTCAATGGACAAGCCACGGGGCCGGTGCTCCAGGCGAACCTGGTGGGGCTCGCAGTGCCGCTCGGAGCGTCGCCGCGGCCGCAGCGGGTGCGGGTGTGGGTGACACCGCCGGGCGAGCGCGCGGGCCTGGTGCTCGGCGTGCTCGCCTGGGCGGCGCTGGGGCTGGGGCTGTGGCTCAGTTCGCGAGCTCGCGCGCGAAGCGAAGCTCACCCCCCGCCCGGCTGATCCTGACGGTCTCGCCCGGCGCGAAGTCACCGCTCAAGAGCCGCTGCGCCAGGGGGTTTTCGATGTGCTGCTGGATGGCCCTCTTCAGCGGACGGGCGCCGTACACCGGGTCCCACCCCACCTCGCCGAGCCAGTCCTTGGCGGCGTCGTCGACGGTCAGCTTGAGCTCGCGCCGCGCGAGGCGCACCTCGAAGCCCTTGAGCTGGATGTCCACGATCTGCCGCAGGTCTTCCTTCCCCAGCCGGTGGAACACCACCGTCTCGTCGAGGCGGTTGAGGAACTCCGGCCGGAAGCTCCGCCGCAGCTCTTCCATCACCAGCCGCCGGGCCTCCTCCTCGCCGCGATCCTCCAGCAGGAAGGCACTCCCGACGTTGCTGGTCATGATCAGTACGGTGTTGCGGAAGTCGACCGTGCGGCCCTGGCCGTCCGTCAGCCGCCCGTCGTCCAGCACCTGGAGCAGCACGTTCCACACATCCGGGTGGGCCTTCTCGATCTCATCGAACAACACCACCGAGTACGGCCTACGGCGCACCGGCTCGGTGAGCTGGCCGCCCTCGTCATAACCCACATACCCCGGCGGCGCGCCGATGAGCCGCGACACGGAGTGCTTCTCCATGTACTCGCTCATGTCGATTCGGATCATCGACTTCTCATCGTCGAAGAGATAGCCCGCCAGCGCCTTGGCCAGCTCGGTCTTGCCGACGCCCGTCGGGCCCAGGAAGAGGAAGCTCCCGATGGGGCGGCGCTCGTCGCCGAGGCCCGCCCGCGCGCGCCGCACGGCGTTGCTCACCGCCACGATGGCGTCCTTCTGGCCCACCACCCGCTCGCCGAGCACCTCCTCCATCTTCAGCAATCGCTGCTGCTCGCTCTCCAGCATCTTGGAGAGGGGGATGCCCGTCCACTTGGACACCACCGCCGCGATGTCCTCCGAGGTGACCTCCTCCTTCAGGAAGCCGCGGCCGCCCTTCTGCGCGGCGGCGATGGCCTCCTGCGCCCGGCCGAGCTCCTTCTCCAGGCCCGGCAGCACCTCGTACTGCATCCGCCCGGCGTCCTCGTAGCGGCCCGTGCGCGTGGCCTTCTCCAGGTCGGCGCGCGCCGCCTCGATGCGCTGCTTCACCCCGCGCACCGTCTCGATGAGCTCCTTCTCCCGGAGCCACTGGGCCTTCATCCCTTCGATCTTCTCGCGGCGCTCGGCGATGTCGCGCTTCACCTCCTCCAGCCGCGCCTGGCTCGCGCGGTCGGACTCGCGGGTGAGCGCGTGCTTCTCGATCTCCAGCTGCGTGAGCTTGCGCTGCGCCTGGTCGATCTCGAAGGGCATCGAGCCGAGCTCCATCTTCAGGCGCGAGGCCGCCTCGTCGACGAGGTCGATGGCCTTGTCGGGCAGGAAGCGCTCGGTGATGTACCGGTTGGACAGCGTCGCCGCGGAGACCAGCGCCTCGTCGCGGATCACGATGCCGTGGTGCTGCTCGTAGCGCTCCTTGAGCCCGCGCAGGATGGCCACGGTGTCGTCCACCGTCGGCTGCCCGATGAACACCTGCTGGAAGCGCCGCTCGAGCGCCGCGTCCTTCTCGATGCGCTTGCGGTACTCGTCGAGGGTGGTGGCGCCGATGCAGTGCAGCTCGCCGCGCGCGAGGGCGGGCTTGAGCATGTTGCTCGCGTCCATCGACCCCTCCGAGGCGCCCGCCCCGACGAGGGTGTGGAGCTCGTCGATGAAGAGCACCACGTTGGCCGCCTGCTCGACCTCCTTCAGCACCGCCTTCAGCCGCTCTTCGAACTCCCCGCGAAACTTCGCGCCCGCCACCAGCGAGGCGAGGTCGAGGGAGATGATCCGACGGTCCTTGAGCGACTCCGGCACGTCGCCGCGCACGATGCGCTGCGCGATGCCCTCGACGATGGCCGTCTTGCCGACGCCCGGCTCGCCGATGAGCACGGGGTTGTTCTTGGTGCGGCGCGAGAGCACCTGCATCACCCGGCGGATCTCCTCGTCGCGCCCGATGACCGGGTCGAGCTTGCCCGAGCGGGCGAGGGTCGTGAGGTCTTTGCAGTACTTCTCCAGCGCCTGGAAGGTGCCCTCCGGGTCGGCCGACGTGACCCGCTGGCTGCCGCGCACCTCCTTGAGGGCGGCCATCACCTTCGCCTCGTCGATGCCCTTCTTGCGCAGCACCCCCGCCGCGTCGCGGTCGTGCTTCACGATCGCCAGGAAGAGGTGCTCCACGGAGACGAACTCGTCCTTCAGGGCCTTGGACTCGTCTTCGGCCTTCTGGAGCAGCACCCCGAGCCGGCGGGACATCCCGGGCTCGCTGCCGCCGGTCACCCGGGGGTACCCCTCGACGGCGCGCTGAAACTCCGCCGCGAGGTCTCTCGCGTTGGCCCCGGCCTTCTGCACGATGGCCGGAATGACCCCGTCTTCCTGTTCGAGGAGGGCCAGCAGGAGGTGCTCGGGGGTGAGCTCGGGGTTGCCCCGGCGGGTGGCCTCGGACTGCGCCTGGGCCAGGGCTTCGCGGGACTTGTTGGTCAATCGTTCAACGCGCATGGACGTCCTCCTCCGACGGTCAATTGGGGTAGTGCAGGTGCTCGGGGATCCATAAGACCGGAAGCACCGTCCCGCCCCCGTCAAATGGCGCGACGCAAGGGATGCGTCCCGCCGCGGGGCTCGCGCACCGCCGGGGCGGTGATACGGTGCGCGCCGCCATGACCGACCCCAGCACCGCCCGCCCCCACGCCATCGTCGTCCTCGGCGCCACCGGCTTCACCGGCCGCCTCGTCGCGGAGTACCTCGCGCGCACCGTCGGCGCCACCATCCCGTGGGCCATCGCGGGCCGCAGCGCCGCGAAGCTCGCGGACGTGCGCCGCGGCCTCGTGGCGATCAACCCCGACTGCGAGAGCGTGGCGGTGCTGGAGGCCGACGTCGGCGACCGCGCGAGCCTCGACCGCCTCGCGGCCTCGACGCGGGTGCTGCTCACCACGGTGGGCCCCTACGCGCGCTACGGCGAGGCGGTGGTGCGGGCCTGCGTCGAGCAGGGCACCGACTACGTCGACATCACGGGCGAGCCGGCCTTCGTGAAGGAGACCCTCGAGCGCTACCACGACGCCGCGAAGGCGAAGGGCCTGCGCATCGTGAGCTGCTGCGGCTTCGACAGCATCCCGCACGACCTCGGGGTGCTCTACACGGTGATGCAGCTGCCCGAGGGGGTGCCGGTGTCCATCGAGGGGATGGTGCGGGCGAAGGGCGGCGTGTCGGGCGGCACGTGGCACAGCGCCATCAACGCCATGCGCGACCTGCGCGGGGGCCTGAAGGGTGCGGCTCCCGACTCGGCTCTCGAAACCATCGTGATCGCAGGCAGTTCGTGTGGGAGCTCCTGACGAACGAGGTGCCCACGAGAGGGGGCCTTCTGGTACTCGGAAAGTGCAAGCCACCCGAAT
>Ga0247843_1003621_pt1 | contig 24847 bp, 19 predicted proteins | sample LaCruzMarch2017__FD_192420 | JGI IMG/M metagenome (GOLD analysis project Ga0247843, IMG submission 192420) | Freshwater microbial communities from meromictic Lake La Cruz, Castile-La Mancha, Spain - LaCruzMarch2017_8m | ecosystem: Environmental > Aquatic > Freshwater > Lake | place: Spain...
GCTTCGGCGGGCAAATTGGTGCTACGCACCGCAAATCGTGAACACGGGCCGTAAAAATAAACCAGTCAAAACACAAGCGAGCCCTCTTCACAAACAACTATTCAGATGCAGATGAATCAGCCCTGCACCGTCCCGTGCTGGTCGGCGTCGGGTGGGGCGGACATCGGTCGATCTCACCGAAACCGCGGAGGGCCCGGTCCCCGGGTCCGGGGGGGTTATTGGAAATGCGGCTCGTTGTCGCGGTTCCAGAAACGGGCCACGGCCTTGCGTTGGGCGGGGTCTTTGTGGAGTTGGCCGATGATGTCGAGCCGGCGCTTGGACTCGGCATGGCCGTCGCAGAAGACGATGGAGGTGCGGCCGGCATGGACCTCGAGGGGCCATTGGCGTTCCTCGTACATCCCGATGAATCCGCTCCAGTCGCGGTCGCCCCTCTTCTTCACGTCCCAGTTGCTGTCGCCGAAGGAGATCATCTCGGAGGGGTTCTTGACCGAGGCCTCTTTCGTTTCCCCCCACACCGGGTCGCCGAGGTAGACCCCGAGGCCGGTGTTGGGCGTCTGGCCGGCAAAGGCTCCCCAGACATTGTAACCATAGCTCATGAAGAAGCTGCCACCGGGACGCAAGCGCACCTCATCCTTGAGGTAACCCAGCTTGGCCGGCGCGCCGCTGCCGAACTTGGGGATCCACTGCGACTGGCGGGGCGCGGCCGGGCAGTGGAAGATCTCGGTGTTCGGCCCGCCCTGCATCGAGCTGCGTAGCAGCGCCGGCCAGATCCAGGCCGAGCCGTCGGCGCCGTCGATGCCCACCGGATACACCCCGTGGTCCATGATGTAGGTCATGGTGGCCAGGCCCATTTGCCGCAGGTTGCTAATGCATTTCACGCCGTTGGCCTTGGCCTTGGCCTTGGACAACGCCGGCAAGAGCATCCCGGCCAGGATGGCGATGATGGCGATGACCACCAGCAGTTCGATCAGGGTAAATCCGGCAGCACCGTGGGCGCGGGCACCGGTCCGTTGGTTCAGGGTTTTCGGATGCATGGGATGCGTGGGGAAGATCTTCCGAGGAATGGGATCTCTTTAGCACCCGTTGGCCATCCACGGAAGGGGAATCCGCCGACGGGTTTACCCTCCGCGACATACCGGCGGCAGCGGGGTTGGACCGCAGCGAGCATTGGATCGCAGCATCTCAATCCCCATCGTGCGTCAGCGCGAAAGCCCCTGCCTTCCGTACGTTCCCTGCGAGCGTAGGTCCAACCCCGCGGAGCCATTCCAAGACTGCACCTCCCCCACCGTGGATTGCCGTTTCCGGGCAGCACCCGCAGCCGGTGCGGGCAATTCAATCCTCCTGCAACCCGTCGCCTCCGGGCTTTCCGGCGGTGGTGCTGCTGCGCTACACTCAGGCCCATGTTCGACTCCCTGAGTGGCAAATTGCAGAACGTCTTCCGCAACCTGCGCGGGCTGGGGAAGATTTCCGAGGGCAACGTCTCGGAGTCCCTGCGCGATGTGCGCATGGCGCTGCTGGAGGCCGACGTGCACTTCAAGGTCGCCAAGGATTTCGTTGATTCCATCAAGGGCAAGGCCTTGGGCGAAGAGGTCGTCCAATCGGTCCATCCCGGCCAGCAGATGATCAAGATCATCAGCGACGAGTTGGTCACTCTCTTGGGATCGGAAAATCAAGGGCTTCGCCTCAGCGGGAACCCGGCCTGCATCTTGATGTGCGGTTTGCACGGCTCCGGCAAGACTACCAGTTCCGGTAAGCTGGCCAAACTGTTGCTAAAGCAAGGGAAGCTGCCCTTGCTCGTGGCTGCCGACGTGTATCGCCCGGCGGCCATGGATCAATTGGCCACGCTCGGGGCACAAATCGGAGTGCCGGTCTTCGTGAAGAAGGGCGAGACCGATGTGCTGAAGATCGCCCGGGAGGCCCTCGAATACGCGGCCGGCCACCAGTGCAACACAGTCATCTTCGACACCGCAGGTCGCCTTCAGATCGACGAGAATCTGGTCCAAGAATTGGTGCGCTTGCGCGATTTGATCAAACCGACCGAGACGCTGCTGGTGCTGGATGCGGCCACCGGTCAAGAGGCCGTCAACGTGGCCACCCATTTCGACAAGGCCCTCAACATCACCGGTGCCATCTTGAGCAAGCTCGACGGCGATGCTCGCGGCGGCGCGGCCTTGTCGTTCCGGCATGTCGTGGGCAAGCCCATCAAGTTCATGGGTGTGGGTGAGAAACTCGAAGACCTCGAGTTGTTCCATCCGGAGCGCATGGCTCAGCGAATCCTGGGTATGGGTGACGTCGTCTCGCTGGTCGAGAAGGCGATGGATCGCGTCGATGCCTCCAAGGCCATGGATTTGGAGGAGAAGATGCGCAAGGGGCAGTTCACCCTGGATGACTTCCTGGTTCAGCTCCGTGAGATGAAGAAACTCGGACCGCTTCAGGACATCGTCGGTTTGCTGCCGGGTGGTTCCGAGATGCTCAAGAACACCGATCTCTCCAAGAGTGAGAAGGATTTCAAGCGCATGGATGGCATCTTGTGCGGCATGACGCGTCAGGAGCGTGGTTCACCCCAAATCCTCAATGCCCGTCGTCGTCAGCGCATCGCCAAGGGCTCGGGTGTCACCGTGACCGAGGTGAACAACTTGCTCAAACGCTTCGACGAGATGCGCGACATGATGCGCAAGATGGGCAAGTTCCAGAAGATGATGAGCAAGATGGGCGGGGCCGGCGGACTCATGGGCAAGATGCCCTTCGGGCGTTGAGAGCCTGTCTGAAAATGGGGAGGGGTTCTGTTTGGGAGAGAAGGGTTCGATTGGCAATGCGCGAGGAGGGAGCAGACCCGCAGCGGTCTGTGACCGACAAGCAACGCCGCCAGCGGGCCCTTCCCTCCCAAACCCTCCGGGCGGCGGGTCTTTCCGGCTTGGACTGCGTTGGTTCGGGCGGAACAGACCGCAGGAGGTCTGCCCCGCCGCTCACCGCCTTGCCCAACCCAGAATTCCCCAGCCGCAGAACCCCTACCCATTTTCAGACAGGCTCTTAGCCGCGAGTTTCGCGGCATCGGCCGCCCGCCACAAGTACCAGGCCGCCGTCGTCCGAAACGGACGCCAGCGTTCGCCAAAGGCCAACAAATCCTTGGGCCGAGGTTGGACGTCGTGCCCGTAGGTCACCCGGAATCCTTCCCGGACACCGAAGTCATCGATCGGCAACACGTCCGGACGCCCCAACTTGAAAATGAGCAGCATCTCGACGGTCCACCGCCCTACCCCGCGGCAGGCGCTCAGTCGGTCGACGATCTCGTCGTCGGAGAGCGTGCGGATCTTCCGTGAGGTGGGCACCGTCCCATCGAGGGACTTGGCGGCGATGTCACGCAAGGCGGCCACCTTGGAGCCCGAGAATCCGAAGGATCGCAAGTCGGCATCGGTAACCCATTCGAGGTCTTCGGGCCGAGGAAAACGACGGCCGGGGAATCGCAGCATAAAACGCCCCAGAATCGTCTCGGCCGCCTTGCCGTGCAGTTGCTGGTGGGCCACAGCTCGAACCAGCGACTCGAACGGAGTTCGCTGAGGCTCCGGGTCCAAAGTGCAGGCACCGATCCTCTGGATGAGTCGACCCATCACGGGATCCGAGTCGGCCAGGTGTCGTAGGGCTTCGGGAGTCATGGCAACGAGAGCATTGGAGACCGATTACCGTTTCCCACTCAGGCGCTGGACTTCATTGGAGACGGTGGTGGCTTTTTCCACATCCCGCATCTCGCGGGCGAACTGCAATTGACGGATACGTAGTTCCTGAAGATCCACATCGGGAGGTGCCGTGACAATGAGCTGCTCCAGGCAGCGGTATGCCTCGGCAGGCTGCCCCAGCACCCGATGGGCCTCGACGCTGTCCAGCAGCAGGCGACGACGCTGCATCGGCGTGGCATTGGTCAGGCCCAGGGCCGTGTCATACCACTCCAAAGCCCTGCGGACCCGGATGCCCGACCAGTACAAACGAGCGATCTTCTCGGCCACGACCGCGTGGTTGGTGGCCCAGCGTTGTCCCTCGAGCTGGTCACGCACCGCTTCCACTGAACGGCCCGCCATGAGTTGTAAGTTGGCGTTGCGAACCAGCGCGTAGGCGGTCCTGGGATCGTTGGCGTCGTCCAGGCGTTTGCCGTCTTCGGCCAACGAGCGAGCGAACGGCCGGTACAGCGGATCACCCACCACCACCGTCTGCCACGACAGCACCGGGTGCGCCGCGGTCGCCGCCTCGCCCAAGGTCATGCCGACGTATCCCCAACGCTCCAAGAACATTGCCGGATTGGGGGTGAATTCCAGATAAGGCTCGGCCACACAACCCATGGTGGCAGTGGCTCCGCGAGCCAGGAGCGGGCCCACCCAGTTCTCCGAGGCCGATCGGAGATTGCCTGCGCTGAAGGAATGCAGGTGGTAGGCGAAGGCTCCGGGTAGGAATTCAACGCTGGCCCGGTAGAATGGTCCGGTCACGCCGCTGTCGTACCAACCCACGTAAAGGGCCACCTGGCTGAGGGGATACCCGACCCCCAAGGTAGCCGGTTGATTGTCGACGAAGGTCTCGAATCCCAGGCGTTTGGCAGCCACGGCTGCGTTGGTGATCATCCGGTCGCCCCACCCGTAGGGCCCATTGGTGATGGCCCTCAGGTCGATGTAGGCATGCCCCCACAATCCGCGCGACTCGGCTTCCAACGCCTTGTCCACCAGGCCACGGGCGATTTCTGGCGTGGGCCCATCCAACCGCGTCACCATGAAGACGCCATTCGTGGGATGAATCTGGGCGCCATTGGTGGCCCCAACCACCGGATTGGGGGCGGTCGCAATTGGATCGTCGAAACCGAGCCGGGGCAGCAGGGCCAACTCATCGTCCACCGAGGCGTCGTTGCGCAAAAACTGGGCTGGTATGCCATTGGTTTCACTGCGCATCGACGGGTCTTGAGGGATGTACCACGGCACTCCATAGCACAGGAGCAGGTAGCGGATTTCGGAGCGAACCAGACGCAGGCGCTTCTGAGCCGATGCCTTTCGACCCGGCGGCAGTGGGCTGGAATCGGGCACCCATTCCGCCAATCCTTTGGCCACCAGATGCCTGCGGACGGGCTCTTGGATGGCCGAAACATATTCGACCCGGGACAAGGTCGCCGTTTGGGGAAGTCGCAGTCCCAAGAGCTGGGACTCCGGAACGGATCTCCGTCGGGCATAGTGTCGGGCTACGGCTTCGGAGTCCGGCGACTGCGAATTGTAAATCACCAGCACCTCATTGCCGGCGGCCTCAGCGACACGGAGTCCGATCAAGACCCACCCCAACAGCAGCCACAGCTGCCACCCGATCCGTCTATTTCGGAGGCGCGGGGCCATCGGATCAACCGTGCTTCGGATTCTCAAGACGAGTCCCAAGGCGCTCCCGGACATGGCCCATGAACACGGCAAACGTCTCGTCCGGAGTCTGTCCTGTGTTGTTGATGCGAATGGAATCCAAGGCCGGGATCAAAGCGCCCTTCTTGCGATGAATGTCCATGCTGTCCCGCCAGGCTCCATCGGTGGATCCACCTCGGTCGGTGATGCGGCGCTGACGCTCCTCGGCGTCGGCCTCGAGAAAGAATTTCACCGGGGCCAAGGGGAACACCTCGGTGCCGATATCGCGTCCCTCCATGACCAGCGGCCCGAGGGCGGCGCAGTCCCGCTGACGGGCCACCATCCAGTCCCGAACCTTGCCGATCTGCGCGACGACCGGGACCGCCTTCTCGACGACATCGGTGCGGATCTCAGTCGCCGGGTAATACCCATCGACATGGATCCATGCCTGAGCGTCGATCACGCGGAGTTCCCATTTCCAGCTGCGAAGCTGGCGGATGACGGCCTTTTCGTCGGCATCAGTCATGGGCTTTTCGAGTCGAATCCCCCGCTGCAGGCAGTACCAGGCAAGGGTCCGGTACATGGCTCCGGAATCGACGTAGATGTAGCCCAAATCACGGGCCATCCGACGGGACAAGGTCCCCTTGCCCGACGCGCTCGGACCATCGACCGCAATGACTTGGGGCAGCTTGAGTGTTTTGGTCATCATTCAGCGTTGAGTTCGTTCAGGGGGAGCACTCGACCGGTGGTGGCATCGAGAATAATCGCCCCAAGACCAAAGGGGGGCGACCCGGCCAGTTTGCGGAAGAAATTGGGGAAGGTCTTGCGGACGCAGCGAGGGTTGCGCAATCGCATGCCGGGGATCCGCAACCCCAACATGGCAAAGCACATGGCCATGCGGTGGTCCTCGTACGTTTCAATCTCGGCCCCGTGCAGGATTGAGGGGCGAATGAGCAGACTGTCACCGGACTCGGTCACGCTGGCTCCGCACTTGGTCAATTCGGTGCGCAACGCCTGGACCCGCTCGCATTCCTGCAGGCGCAAACGCCCCAGGTCGGTGAAGCGGACCGGATGGTCTTCCAAGGGAGCCAGTGTGATGGCCGTCATGATGCTGTCGCCGAGGTCGCGCTCGCGAGAGACCTCCGCCGGAAGATCTAGGAAGTCTGGATACCGGGCATCAACCTGCCATCCCGAACCCGGCCAACGGGCCACCTCGACCCGATTCTTGCCCATCAGGCGGGACGCCCCCCAAAAGTAACTGCCGCTCGAGGCGTCGGGCTCCACCTGGAAAGTGCCGCCAGAGTGCGGGAAAGACTCGACCAGTAGACGGGTCATCTCGACATACGGCAACTCATCCGGATTGGCGTCGGCGACTTGCACCTCCCAACCCGCCACCTTCCCTGGAAGCAAAAGGGCCGAAGCGAATTGCGAACTCTCCGCCACGCTGACCCGGCACGACCCAGGGCGCGGACCGGCTCCGTGAATTACGGCCGGCAAACGGTCTCTGGGTGCATCGACCCGGTATCCCAACGAGCGGAGGGCCTGAAGCAACGCCGCCTGCGGGCGCTCATGCATCCGTGGCACCCCAGACAACCGGTAGCACCCCTCACCCAAGCACACCATGGCCGTCAGAAAACGGGCCGCCGTCCCGGCATTGCCCACATGCAATTCCAAGGGCGAGGACTCCGTGCCAGCCCTGGGAATGCGCCCCCCCAACCCTTCCACTTGGATCACGCGGTTGGCCTCCTCAGCCATGTCCTGGGCCACACCCACGGCGAATCCCAACTGCCGCAGGCATTCGACCATGACTTGCGTGTCCTCGCTCCAAAGGGCCCCAGTCAGCGTGACCGTGCCGGAGGACAAGGCCGCTAGGATGAGGGCACGATTGGTGATGCTCTTGGATCCCGGCACCGTGATCGACACGAAGGCGGGAGAAGGCGGAGGAACGATCTCAATGAGGTCGGGCAGCGGCATCGACTCAGGCGGTTTTCTGGGGCTCGGGATCAGGAAAACGGAGGTCTCTCCGGGATTTGGCCTGACGGAAGAAATCCTCGATGGATTTCTCGTCACCTGCGTCCAGGGCCAGTCGGAATTCAGACAAATCCTCAATGAAAACCCCCAATACACGGGAGAGATGGCGCCGGTTTGCCAGGGCGATGTCCCGCCACATTTCCGGGGAACCCGAGGCAATCCGGGTCGTGTCGCGAAATCCGCCCGCGCACAAATCGGATTGTTCTTTTGGATGAACCGGGCTGAGGACGTAGTTGGCCAATTCAGCGGCCACCACATGGGGCAAGTGACTGGAGCGGGCCACCAGATCGTCGTGGAGCACCGGGTTCATTTGAATGACCCGCGAACCCACCGCCTCCCACAAGGAGCGGATCGCCAGCACGGCGGAGGGGGGGCTCGCCGTCGTGGGTGTCACCACGCAGACAGCACCCTCGAACAAGTCAGCCCGGGCATGGGCCGGACCACTCTTCTCGGCACCGGCCATCGGATGACTGCCGACAAATCGAACGCCAGCCGCCTGGGCCAACGGCTCGACCTCGGCCACCAGGTCGGACTTCACGCTGCCCACATCGGTCACGAGGCAATCGGATGACAGGTGCCGGGACATTTCCCGGAACAACCCGGGCATCTGCCCCACCGGCGAACACAAGACCACCAGGTCGGCGTCTGCCACTGCCTCGGCCAAGTTGCGCGAACAGCGGTCCACCACGCCCAGAGCCAGGCACTCGGCCACCGAGGAAGCACGCCGGACGAAGCCTTGGACCTCATCCGCGAGGCCTCGGCGCCGCAGCGCCAGACCCAGCGAACCGCCCAGCAGGCCCACGCCCACCAACGTCACCTTGCGGAAATGCACGGGCTCAACTTACCGAAGCCGAGAGGCGCGAGGGAAGCATTGAACCGTGGGATCGGGCGGAAGAAACCGCCAATCGCTTCGGGTCGATCCATCACTCAAGCGGGCTTACCATTGAGACACACCCGCCACAGAACCCCTCCCCACTTTCAGACAGGCTCTCAGACAATCTCCATCGGGCACGAGGGAACCGACTCGAGAAATGCCTTGCCGTAGCGTTTGCTGAGCACGCGATTGTCCAAAATCACCACGATTCCGGTGTCGGTCTTGGTCCGGATGAGCCGGCCGACACCCTGCCGGAACTTGAGGATGGCCTCCGGAAGGCTGAAGGCGCTGAAGGCGTTGCCGCCCTCGGCTTCAATTCGCTCGATCCGAGCTTCCACCAGCGGGTGATCGGGCACAGCAAAGGGCAAGCGGGTGATGATGACATTGCTCAGGGCATCACCCGGCACATCCACCCCTTGCCAAAAGCTGTCGGTGCCGAAGAGCACCGAGTCCCGATTTTCTCGGAATTTCTCCAACATGGTCGATCGGGGAATCCCGGTGTTCTGCACATAGCACTCCAGGCCCAGTCGGCCGAAGAACGACTCCATCCGCCCCGCGACTTGGAGCATCAATCGGTGACTGGTGAACAACACGAAGGCCTTGCCGTGGGTCCGGGTGATGAAGTGCTCGATCCAATGGACCAGTGCGTCCTCATAGCCGGCATCACGGGGGTCGGGCATTTTTCCGGCGACGAACAGGGTCATCTGCCGGGGATAATCAAACGGAGAACCCACCTGAAGGCCTTGTGCCTCGTCACCCCCTACCCGGCCGGCCACATACCGGAGCGCCGCTATCGATCCCGCTCTGGGCAACTCGGAGCCGATGGGGTAGGACGCGGACATTGGGGACCGTGGGGCCGGAATCGACGGAGCCACCGCCACTCCGGAAGGCCCAGTCGTTCCCAGGGTGGCGCTGGTCAGGATCACGGAGGTTCCCGATTCGAAGAGACGCTGACGCAAGTAGTCGGCCACCTCGACCGGAGCCGCATTCAGCGAGAGATTCTTCTGGGTCTTCCCAGAGCGCTCCACCCAATAGACATGATCCTCGGCTGTCTGACTCAGAAAGGTGGAGACGGCCACCTTGAGGTCCGCCAAACGGCGGTTGCATTCCATCAACTCCTCGCCGGTCTCCTTGTCCTCGGAGGTCTGGATGAGCTCATGGATTTGCTCGCGGAGGCGCTGCAGCGGCAAGGTCAGACTGTCTTGGACCAGATCAGGCCTGCGGATACGCAACTCCTTCCAGACCCGAGAAGGTTGTTCACTGGGCGTGGTTCGTTCCGGCTCCGACGGGGTCGCCGAGCGGGCCAATTCCTGACAGGAATCCTCCACCCGAACGAAAAAATCGTCGGTCTCCTTGAGCACATCGGCCACCAGTCGAACGTTGGAGGCTGATCGCAAGGTGGACAAAAGCCCTTTCTCGGTGCGCGGGTTCCAGAGACGTTGGAGCGCATAGCGAACCTGACCGCTGCTCACGCTGACCCCGATGTGCCGCGCGGCCACCGATTCGACGGTATGGGCTTCGTCGAAGATCACGAAGTCGTTCTTGAAGAGCACCCCGCCTTCGGGATCGGCCTCGACTCCATTGAGCAGGGTGAAGAACAGGGTGTGGTTGAGCACCAGGACATCGGCCCCGAGAATCTTCTGGCGCGCGCGCTGAAAGAAACAAACAGGCCCCAGCTTGGCCTGCTCACTTTGAAAACCGCATTTCTTGGGAGTACACAATCCGCGCTCGGAGCAAACGTGCTCCCAGACCTTGGGATCGGGTTCCACCGAGAAGTCGCTCAGCGAACCATCTTGGGTGGTTCGACTCCACTCTTCAATCCGTCGCAACTCGGCCGCTTCCGGAGAGGTGAAGAGCGAATCACATTGCTGCATGGCCTTGCGCAGGCGACGGGTGCACAAGTAATTGGAGCGCCCCTTCAGCATCGCAAAACTGAAGTCCACCGGGAGCACCTGCTTCAGGACCGGCAGATCCTTCTCCACCAACTGCTCCTGCAAATTGATGGTGTGGGTGGAAATCACCGCCTTCTTCTTGCGCCCGACGGCGAAAAGAATGGCCGGAATCAGATACGCAAAACTTTTACCGACACCAGTACCAGCCTCCACGAGGAGATTCCGCCGGTTCTGAAGTGCCGAAGCCACGGCCATTGCCATCTGCTGTTGCTCGGGGCGGTACTCGAAGTTGCTGGCCCGGGAAAGCAGTCCGCTTTGGGAAAAGATCTCCCGGACAGGCTCCACCCAATCGGTGGGCTCCTGTCCCGAGGAGGTATCGGCCAACGAAATCACTCGCGAAAGCTACGTCTAGTACTGTGTTTGAGGAAGAAGGCATTGCGCGGCGACGTGAATCGCCCCCCTCTCAGGCACTCCTGCTCAGCCGAGAGCTCCGCAGTGGATTCGAATCACACCTGCTATAAGCCTCGAATTCAAGGGGGTGATTGAATGACCGACCGCGGATCCAACCGCAGGCAGCGCCTTTTCCCGGACTGAATTCAGCGATGCCCGAGCCGCAGAGCTCGCGATGAACGAAGATCAGTCTGGAGTTTGGACGGCAACAGCAGGCTTTTCTTGGTCGGAACCGATGACTTCTTGATCCGCATTGAAAGCGTGGACCAAGGTGCGCATGAAGCGCTCGTTTTCCTGCTCGAGCATCTCGAGCTCAATGGTCACGCCGTTGATGTCGGCCCGCCTCAACTGGTCCTCGACTCGCGTGATGGCCACCGAAAGACGCTCATCGCCCACCATCTGGATGGATCCACTCAAGGCGTTGATGCGGATGGTCGCGGCCTGCCAACGATCCCGGCTGATCGACGAGCGCACAAAGGTGATGGACTCGCTGATGGCGCGGGAGAAGCCCGCCGACAACTCGAAGTAGGCCTTGTCGTCGAGACAGAGGCGCTGCTGAGCCTTGAAGAATGCCGACTCCGTGCTGCTGACCTCCTTCAGGGCAGCCTCGATGGCGTCGCTCAGGTCTTTCCGATCCAAGGGTTTGCGCAAGAAAGTACTGACCTTCAGCGTGGCCGCCTTGGCGACATTGTCCTTGAACGCATTGGCGGAGACCATGACCACCGGGGTGTTGGAGAAGCGCGGAAGGTCGCGCAGGCGTGAAACAAACTCCAAACCATCCATGTTGGGCATCAATACATCGCAGACAATGATGTCCGGGTACGGGGGCTTCTCCATCATTCGCAAAGCCACCTGACCGTCCTCGGCCTCGGTGATGGTCACCTTGAGATCCTTGGGCATGAGGGCCCGTATGAGACGACGACTGGTCCGATCATCATCAACCAACAGCATTCGGGTTGAATTGTCGCCGGCTTGCGCCTCGATCATTTCCTCGACCTGGGGACGGGCCAGTTTGCGACCCAAGGAATCGAGCATGGACTGCACCCCATCTACTTCTTCCTTGGACAGGGCCAGACCGACTTCCAATTGAGACCCACCCGTCAGGGTGGTGGTCACCCGCTCACCAGCCTTGTTGATCACCGAACGCAATCCGTCGATAATACCAAGGGGTTTCGGGCCATCAACAGCGACCACCGCCGCCTCCATCTCCCGAACCTTGCCTTCGAGAGAAACCACTCGGTCTTGCAGCCGTTCGTTCTGGGACTCGAGAGACTTGCTCTTGTCCACGGCAGTGGCCACGGCTCGGGAGGCTTCGTCCAGCGCCTTGCTCTGCGCTTCATCCAGCGATTGGGCTGGCTTTTTTTCAAATTCGATGAGGGCAGTTCGGGTCAAAGACCCCAAGGCAATTAGCGACGGGATGGCAACAGCGACTATCCACAAGCTGGAATACTTACCGACCCCCTCCCCCAACAGCCATCGAACCGAGACTGCCAAGACGAGCGCAACCACGGCGGTCGCGGTCAGAATAAAGATGCGATTTTGAACGGTTTGAATCTGCATGATGCACTAAGGCCACGATCACGAGTTACCCATTTGAAGGCTCCCTTGGTCCCGCCGATTCCTGAGTATCGCCCATTGTCTAAAAAACTTTAGAACCTGTCTCAAATCTGAGACCGACGGCGGATGTCTCGAGAATATCGTCGGTTGGGCAGTCCAATGCTTCCATACACCGTAAAATCACCCGGGGTAGGATAGTTTATGTGAAAAACAGGAAAAATGATGGACAGTCAAATACTCAATCTTACCGAGGGTCAACCCGGGTGGGATTGGGAGTTTCTTCCAAAAACCAGCTACTCCAGGGCCACCAAGCGGAGCTGTTCCCTCGATGGACCCATGCGCTACAAGACGGCCACAAAAAAGCCACTGTCATCGCTCCCACCAGTAGGCCAGCCCATACGTCTGACGCCCGATGGGCTCCCAGATGGAATCGAGCCCAAGCCACGGCCATGGCATAAAGAACTCCCATCCATCCAGCACGACGACCCCAGACGAACGCCATGAAACCGACACCCGCAGCAATGGAGGCATGACCCGATGGGAAGGCACTGTAGGCATGTCGCCCCAGAATCCATTGCCCATCTTTACGGGGACCAAACCATCCTTGCTCCACAGGGACCTCGGGCCGGGTTCTGCCGATGAAAGTGCGAAACGTGGTACCGACACATCCCGCCACAACTCCTGCGAACAAGATCCCCATCCAAGCACGGGCCATCCTTTGTTGCCCCCTGACTCTGAACCAAAGGACCAAACCGAAAATCGCTGGGATTAAGACGCTCCCATTGGCTGAAGCACTCATGGCCGAAGCAACGACCGACCAGTCTTTGCCACTCATGAATAAACGCTGGGATCGCAACCAATCATCGGCCCAAAACAAAAGGCCCAAGATCGGCAGACCGATCAGAGCCAAAGCGCCGAGCCGATGTCCGACACGGTACAGCTGATCCACCCCGACATTTGGGCCGGACTTGGAGGTATTACCCGAGTGCGGATCATCAGGGCGCGTAAGAGGCACAGCTGGAGACTGCCAAAAACGCCCCCTACAGGAACGAAACAAACCCGAAAAAACTTCACTCGTTCGGCCGGGGCCTGCCGGGTTCAAATCTCTCAAACCGCTGAATTTAACCTCACCCTTCAGCTTTCCGCGACCCTCCGATTTTGCCAGTCTCGGACAACATGGAAGCCTCGATCGGGTCCCCGAAGGAACACGGCAGACTGCCCGCCTGGAGATGGGTGATCCTACTCGCGGTGGCTCTGGCCTGTTTCGGGGCTGGATCTTGGTCGTTGCCCCTGATGGACCGGGATGAACCCCGTTTTGCTGAAGCCTCCCGGGAGATGCTTGAAACCGGCAACTGGATGGTTCCGCATCTGAATGGCCAGTACCGCTTCGACAAACCACCGCTGATTTACTGGTTGCAAGCTTGTAGCATCTACACTTTTGGGGCCTCGGAAATGGCGGTGCGACTGCCCTCGATCCTCTGCGCCACACTGACCACCGGATTGTTGGCAATTTGGGGAAGACGCTTGGCCGGAGACCGTGCTGGAATGATGGCAGGGATTATCTGGGTCGCCTGCCCCCAAGCCTTTGTCCATGCCCACCTGGCAGTCGCGGACATGGCGATGGTGTTCTTCTTCACCCTATCGAGCTGGTCCGGGTGGGAACTGCATCAGGCCCGCGGTCGGAGACGGGCCATTATCGGCTGGTTCTGGGTGTTCTTCACCTCTTTGGCCCTGGGGTTTCTCGCCAAGGGGCCGGTGGCGTGGTTGGCTGCGTTGCCGGCCATTCTCTTGGCCTGTGGAGGATTGTCTTCGCAGTCCGATACGGCCAGTCCATGGCGACAACCCAAGATTTGGTGGTTTGGTGGAGTGCTGACCCTGGGGCTTGTGGCCATTTGGGGCATTCCGGCCCTATTGGCGACTCGGGGCGAATATTTCCAGGTGGGCATCGGCAAGCATGTCGTCGCACGGTCTGTCGGGGTATTGGAAGGTCATGGACTCCGAGGGTTGCGCGGCTATCTGGGCAGTTTGCCCTTCTATGGACTGACGCTGCTGGTCGGATTTCTTCCCTGGTCTCCATGGCTGGTAACGTCGCTCTGGCGCACCCGAACGGCCGGTCCTCTGTCACCCATTGACCGATACCTCTTTGCCGGCATTGCCGGGGTGTTTGTTGTATTCACCCTGATCCGGACCAAGCTGCCGCACTATACCCTGCCGGCGTTTCCCCTGATCGCACTCTGGCTGGGCAAGACCATCGCCAGCGGTCCGCCGGTTTTCCGGCGGTTCCGAGTGCTGACAGTCGGCACCTTGGCCCTGCTGCTGCTGGTGTCCTTTCCGGGCCTGGGGCTGTTCGCCCGCCTGCTGCCGGTGCCTCGCCTCGCCGAAGAATGCCGGTGCTGGATTGGTCCCAAGACCGAATTGGCAACCCTCGAATTCCAAGAACCCAGCCTCTACTGGTACCTGCGCCCCGACGGTGGGCCCTGGATCCAACACCTGACAAACGAGACAGCCGCTCTGGAGTTTCTGGACCGACCCGGATCCCGACTTTGTGTTTTGCCCGATGGAGACTCCTTCAGTCACTTGAGCACACGGTTTCCCGAATTGCGCACGGTCCGTGTCGGGGGCTTCAACCCGGCCAATGGCAAGCGCGTGGAATTGAGGGCATTGATCCGGGAGAACCCCTGAGCAGGGCTGCTCAGCAGCACGCAGTTCAAGATCTGCGCCTCCAATCAGCTGGATCGATTCAATGACGAGGAAAGTGATTGTCGGCTGAATTCTTTCGAAAGACGCGGCGTGAGGGAAAACAAGGCCGACTTGCGGCCCGTGATGAGCCCGCAGCGAAGCGATTGCGGAAGTAGAACGATCAAGCAAATCCGATCCAACGGGATCATTCCGGATTCATGGACGATCGCATTTTTTGATGATCGGACACTTGAAGGCGAGGGCCTTCCCGTTCGATGGTCCCTCCATGTTCCGCAGACTCGTCCTCGCCGGTGCGTTGCTGCTTGTCCCGGTCGCTTCCCAGGCTGACACCGCCAGCGACGCGGCCCAACGGTTGGAAACCCTTTCGAAGCTGGTCCAAGACACCCACCCGCGGGTTCGACTGGAGGCCCTTCGTGCCCTGGCCAAGATCCCGGGAGCCCGATCCGCCGAATTGGCTCTGAGCGTGCTTGAGCAACCCATGGATCCCACCCTGGACTACGCGCTCTGGCTGACGATCAACGAACTCTCCGAACCATGGATTGCCGCCTTGGAATCCGGTGCCTGGAAATCCGAGGGTCGCGAAAAGCAATTGGCCTTTGCCCTGAAGGCCATCCGAGCGGATCAGGCGAGCCGAGTCCTGGGTCGTGTCATTCAGGAGCGTCGCCTGCCTCGGGACGGCTCCGGCCCGTGGATCGAGCTCATCGGTCAAGCCGGTGGCCCCAAAGAATTGGGCGCGCTGCTCCGACAGACCGTCTCGGGCGGCTTCGATGATCCTGCCATGGCTCGCGCGCTGACCTCTCTCGGCGAGGCGGCTCGGACCCGCAAGGTGCGACCCGAGGGCGATGCCACAGGCATTCTGGGATTGCTGGGATCCTCGAACGACTCCGTCCGTGCGGCCACGCTGCGCCTGACCGGTGACTGGAAGACTCCGCCTCCGGCTGAATCCTTGACCCGCTTGGCCAGCGACCCGTCCGAACCCGTCCGGATCACAGTCTTCGAGGTCCTTCGTCTCCAAGGAGCCGGAAGCCTGCCCCTCCTGAAGCAACTCGCCGAAGACAAAGATCCTGCGACCCGACGCCGTGCGGTTCTGACCTGGGCAACGCTGGACCTCAATGGGGCCGGGCCGGCTTTGGTATCCGCCGTCCAGGGCTTGGATCAGGAACAAATCGCCCAGGAATTCTGGCGTTCATTGTTGGGAATCAAGGGTTCTGGAAAGCACCTGGCAGCCCTCTTGCCCACTGCGGGGATCCCGGCCGCGGCAGCCCGCACGGGCATGCGGGTGGCCCGAGAAGGCGGTCGCAATGACATGGAATTGGTGCTTACTCTCGCCAAGGGTGCCGGTTTGTCGGCCGACACCCAGGCCTTCACCGACCAACTCATTCGCGAAATGGCGTCCCGGGCGGCGGCCAACGGCAATCCCCAACGCGGAGAGCTCATCTACCGCCGATCCGACTTGGCCTGCATCACCTGCCACGCCATCGGCGGTGCAGGTGGGCGAGTTGGTCCCGACATGACTTCCATCGGGGCCAGCGCGCAGCCGGATTACCTCGTGGAATCGCTGCTAATGCCCAATGCCAAGATCAAGGAGGGCTACCATGGCGTGGTCGTGGAAACCAAGGATGGACAAACCCTGTCCGGAACCGTGGTCCGAGAGTCCGCGAGCGAGCTGGTCCTGCGCGGGACGGCCAACCAGGAGATCGTCATCGCCAAGTCGAACTTGGAGTCCCGGAATCCAGCCTCCGCCTCATTGATGCCAGCCGGCCTCCTCGACTCGCTCAATGAAGCCGAGCAACTGGATCTCGTGGCATTCCTCTCCCAACTGGGTAAACCCGGTGAATTCGATGCCAGCAAGGGCGGCGTGGCGCGCAAATGGCGCCTGGCCAACATCGTCCACACCGACCAGCAGAATGGCCAATCCGACTGGATGTGGAAAAAACCGCTCGAGGACAAGCGCTGGACCGAGGTCCTCTCCCGGGTCAATGGAGACCTGACGCGGACCCTCATGGAGGGCGGAACCAAGGCCAACATCTGGTCCTCCAAGATCGCTGTGCTGGCGGTGACTGAAGTTCAACTGGCTCAAGCAGGCACCGTCCGGTTCCAGCTCACCGCTGCCAAGGGCACCGAACTGTGGGTGGACGGATCGAAGGTGAATGGCCCGGTCTCCCTGGCCGCCGGCAAACACCGCGTCCTCGTGCGCATCGACCCGAACCACATCCCCGACAAGATTCGTCTGGAAACCCAGGACGCCTCATTCGTGCTGAACTGAAATTGGAAGAGAGTTGATTGGCGGGGCGGATTCTTTCGCAGGACGCGGTGCGGCGCTCAGCCCCTGCTACCAGCCCCTGCTACCAGCCCTATCCGAGGCAGCCCTATCCGCGGCAGTCCTATCCGAGGCGGACCGAAGCTATTGCCCAGGGCGACCTTCCGCCGTGCTCAACGGGTGGTGCCATCGCGGGAACGTTTCACCGCCTCGACAATGGCCGCATCGTCGTCGCCGCAGTCGCGCACCAGTTCCAGAAATCCTGAAAGGGTGAGTCCCATGCGCCGGAGAAACGGCCGATCACCCCCACAGCCATACATCAGATCCGACGGCATTTCACCGCGCAGCTTGAGACGCGCCTTGACGATCAATCGAGGCAACCACGCGATCCCATCCACAGCATCAGTCTTGAGCGGCAACGCCGACATGGGCACCACCTGCCCTGTCCATTGGCCATGCAGGACTCCCAAAAAGTAATCCCGACGGATCTGCTGGACTTCGAGGACCGTCTCGAACTCGGGCTCGCCATAATCCACGGCGTCCTCGACGAAGTCGTAGAGTTCCTGAACGGAGCATCCGCTGCTGAGCAAGAAGGCGGTATCGGCCGGATCGCACAAGGTCGCCACCGACGAGCGCCCCGAACGGAATGCCGACAAGGCTCGATCGTACACGGCCCGGAACTGCTCGCTCCATGGGTCCGTTTCCGGTGCTTCCGCCAAGAACTGACGCGCGGACTCCACCTGATCGGCGGGCACCTTGACTAAAACGCCACCCGCGCCCATGGAGTAGCCACCGCTGCTGAGGGCGGCATCGACCCCGTGGATGAATGGGGTGAACCCCGCCAATTCCAATCGAGTCACCAAGAGGTCTGCCTCGACCAGAGCGAAGACTCGGGACAATGTGACGAGTTCCATTGGAGGAAGGTCCAAGCCCCAACTGAGACTGTCAATCCGCACGGCTCGGAGCAACGGACCGTTGGCCCATCACCCACCGAATCGGAACGGCTCAGCGGAACGGGCCGCGACCCGGATAGCCGGTCGTGTTGGTCAACGGTTCCACGCGACGCGGCTTCCAGAAGAGACCATTGCGAGCGAGGTTGCTGGATACGGTATTGAAGTTCACCAGCGTGGCACTCAACTCGGATTGGAGTTTGGTGTCTTTGAGCAGAGCCCCGACCGCACCACGCCCCGCCTGAAGGTCCTGCGTCAAGTCGCGCACCGCCAAGGAAGCATCCCGAAACCCTCCCAATGCCTCGCGCAAGGTGGTCTCGTTGGTGGCGACCAGAGTGTCGGCGCGCACCAGTAGCGAATCGGCCCGGGCCGCCAGGGCTCCGACCTGCCCCGCCAGCGGACTCAAGGTTGCCGAAAATGCCTGGAGATTGCTGACCGTCGCCGCGACGGCCGGCTTCTCGGAGGACACCAATGACTCCACCTCGCCCAGCGTGCGATCCAACCGCTCGGAGGTCCGCCGCAGGTTGGCCAGCGCGTTGGTCACGTCCTGGAGAGTCGATGCCGAGAGAATCATGCGGTCCACCCGCTCGACCACTTGGTCCAGTCGGGACAGGAGCCCCACGGCACTGCGGGCCGCCTCCTGCAAGTTGAAGGGATCCACGGCAATGACCTCGGCCCCGTCCTGCAGCGCCGGAGCTGCATTCTTGGTGGGAATGATCGCCACGAATTGATCGCCCAGGAACCCGCTCTGCTCGATCTCGAAGCGCGCATCCCCGAATATGGTGACCGGCTTCTCGATGCGGCACTGGATGGACACCCTCCGGCCGTCGGCAGACAGCGAAATCTGCTCAACGGAGCCGATGCGGACACCGGACATGTTGACCGGCGCGCCCACGGCCAGTCCACCGACATTGCCGGCGGAGATCAGAATCGTTCGGCCAGAGCGCCAGAAGGAGGCTCCCTTGCTGAAGTGGATGAGCAACCCGGCGATCAGCACTAGGCCGATCAGGACAAAGACTCCGACCTGGGCTGCGGGGGATTTTCGTTCCATGGACTCACTCATTAAGGTTTCTGGGGCGTTGAGATGCCGTTGACGAAGCGATAGATGACCGGATCCTTCGATTCCAATATCTCTGAAGTGGGTCCCTCGGAGTAGATACAACCCTCATGGAGCATGAGGATCCGATTGCTGATGGTGCGAGCACTCTTCATGTCATGGGTCACAGCGATGCTGGTGACGTGAAGGGTTTCCCAGACCCGGCGGATGAGGCGATCGATGTTGTCGGCAGCGATGGGATCCAACCCGGTGGTGGGTTCGTCATAGAGCACGATCTCCGGCCGGTAAACGATCGCCCGGGCCAAGCCGACCCGCTTGCGCATACCACCCGAAAGTTCGCTGGGCATTTTGTGACCAATTCCGGGCAATTCCACCATTTCCAAGGCCTCATCGATCCGGCGACGGATTTCGGTCTCCGACTCCAAGCCCTGCCGACGGAGCACAAAACCGACATTCTCCTCGACCGTCAACGAATCGAAGAGGGCCGCCATCTGGAAAAGCATCCCGTACTTCCGTCGCACCCGAAGAAGACTGCGCTCATTCATCTCGGTGATATCCTCTCCGCCCACCCGCACTACCCCGGAATCGGGTTGGAGCAGGCCGATGAGGTGCTTGAGCAGGATGCTCTTGCCCCCGCCACTTCGACCGATGATCACGACTGCCTCTCCCCGTTGGATGTCCAGGGAAACTCCTCGCAAGACCTGCTGGGTCCCGAAGCTCTTGGTGACGTCTCGAACCTCAATCATGGATTCAAGTCAGGAGTAGAATACACGCGACAGGAACAGCGTGAGGAAGAAGTTGATGATGAGGATACTAATGCTGGCCACCACCACCGCCTCGGTCGTCGCCTTCCCCACTCCTTCGGCCCCTCCCTGACACGTCAACCCCTTGTAGCAACTGACCACCGCGATGATAGCGCCGAAAACAATGGATTTGATCAAACCCGTCAGCACGTCCGGGGGATCGGTGTACCGCGTCATGTTCACCAGATAGTAGGCACTATCGATTCCCAGCAAATGCACACCCACCAACCAACTGGAAATAATGCCCACCACCACCGATTCGGCGGTCAACAAAGGAGCCGAGGCCAAGAGAGCCAGAAAACGGGGAACTACCAGCGTATCCACCGGATGGGCGGCCAGAGTCCGAAGGGCATCAATTTGCTCCGTCACTTTCATGGTGCCCAATTCGGCGGTCATCGCCGCGCCGACCCGCCCGGTGAGCATCAAGGCCGCGAGCACCGGGCCTAACTCGCTGCTCATGCCGATGCTGACCACTGCGCCCGTCGCGGTGTCCATCTTCACCTTGTGAAACTGCAAGAAAGTCTGCGCGCAAAGGACCATGCCCGTGGCCGCTCCTGTGGTGATGACCACGCTCTGGCTTTTCACCCCGATGAACTGGAGTTGGTAGAGAAAATCTTTCCAGGACGGTCGCTGATGGTGAAAGGAGCCGAGGGTCTCCATCAGCAATTGGAAAATTTCTCCAAGCTGGGTGATGAAGGACCGGAAGCGTTGATGGATGATAAGAACCGGCACGTAGAAATCCTGTTAGTTGGAGGGTATGCCGCTGCCCCAAACAATGCTAACCCTCCCGGCGAAAACCTACCGGGAGAGCTACTGGGGATGAAAAAGACCCAGTAAATCTCCCTCCGAACTGGTCCAAAGCAATTGCGGGATAAACCGCAAGCAACAAAACCGAACCGCCGAACCGACGGAATTGTTCCGGCTACCGGACCGATTCCGTTGGTAGAAGGGTGATGGCATTTCGGATTTTTTCGCAAGGCGAAGCGAGCGCAAGCACAGGTCTGACTGAGGGCCTGTGACGCGCGTTCTGGCTAAGAACTCAGCGCTCCCTCGGCCGCCTCGTCTCGCTGTTTGAATATCAGTTTCTCCTTGTCGGCGGTGACGGTGACGGGTTGCCCATCGATCAATGTCCCGCGCAGGATTTCTTCGGCGAGAGGATCCTCGAGATGCTTCTCGATGGACCGACGCATCGGCCGAGCGCCGTACTGCGGGTCGAATCCCTTCTCGATGAGGAACTCGCGCGCCTTGTCGTCGAGAATCACCGTGACGTTTTTGCGGCGGATCCGATCGAGCACCTTGGCCACCTCGAGATCGAGGATGGTGTTGAGTTCGGGCTTGCCCAACGAACGGAAGACCACGATGTCGTCGAGACGGTTGAGGAACTCAGGCCGGAAGAACTTCTTGGCTTCGTCCAGTACCCGGCCCCGCATGGCCTCGTAGCCGGCGTCGTCGCTGGACTTCGCAAAGCCCATGCTCCCCTGCTTGCGCAAGGCCTCGGAGCCGACGTTGGACGTCAGCAAGACAATCGTGTTCCGGAAATCGACCACACGACCCAGAGAGTCGGTCAGTTTGCCCTCCTCCAGGATTTGCAGGAGCATGTTGGTCACGTCGGGGTGGGCCTTTTCGATCTCGTCGAAGAGCACCACGGAATAGGGCTGGCGACGCACCTTTTCGGTCAGCTGACCGCCCTCTTCATAGCCCACATAGCCCGGCGGCGAACCGATCAGACGGCTCACGGTGAACTTCTCCATGTACTCGGACATGTCGAGTTGGATGAGGGCCTGGTTGCTGCCGAACATTTGCTCGGCCAGCGTGCGGGCCAACAGGGTCTTGCCGACGCCGGTTGGACCGAGCAATGCGAAGCAACCAATTGGACGCTTGGGATCCTTGAGGTCGGTACGGGCCCGACGCAAAGCCTTGGCCAAGGCTGCCACGGCATCCTTCTGGCCGACGACCGATTTGGCCAATTCGTCCTCGATGGCCAGGAGTTTCTGCATTTCGGACTGGCCCATCCGCTTGAGAGGGATGCCTGTCCACTTGGCAACCACCTGCAGAATATCGTCCTCCGAGACCACCACCCGCTTCTCGTCCTTGGCGGTTTTCCAATCGGCCATCGTCTTCTCGAGGCGTTCCTTCGCCGATTTCTCATGGTCGCGCAATTGGGCTGCGCCCTCGAAATCCTGATCCTTGATGGCCTGTTCTTTCTTCTGCCGCAACGTCTCGATCTCAGCCTCGATGTCCTTGATGTTGGGCGGACGCTGCATGGCGCCGATGCGCGCCTTGGAGCCAGCCTCATCGAGTACATCGATGGCCTTGTCGGGCAGGAAACGAGCCGTGATGTAGCGGTCGGATAGCTTCACGCAAGCTTCCACGGCATCGGCGGTGAACTCGGCCTTGTGGTGGTCTTCGTACTTGGACTTGAGACCCGTGAGAATCGCGATGGCGTCTTCGACCGAAGGCGGCTCCACTTTGACCGTTTGGAAACGGCGCTCGAGTGCGGAATCCTTTTCGATGTACTTGCGGTACTCGGACAATGTCGTGGCTCCCACGATCTGGAGCTCACCGCGACTGAGGGCCGGCTTGAAGATGTTGGAGGCATCCATGGTCCCCTCGGCCGAACCCGCTCCCACGATGGTGTGCAGCTCATCGATGAACAGGATGACGTTTTTGGCCTTCTTGATCTCGTCCATCACGGCCTTGATGCGCTCTTCGAATTGGCCGCGGTATTTGGTGCCGGCAACCATCAGCGCGAGGTCCAAAGTAACCACCCGCTTGGCAGCCAAAAGCTCGGGCACGTTGCCCTTGGCGATCTCCTGGGCCAGACCTTCAACAATGGCCGTCTTGCCCACGCCCGCCTCACCCAGCAGCACCGGGTTGTTTTTCGTGCGGCGGCACAGGATCTGGATGACCCGCTCAATTTCATTGCTGCGGCCGATGACCGGATCCATGTCGCCCTTCTTGGCGATCTCGGTGAGGTCGCGACCGAAGGCCTTGAGGGCCGGAGTCTTCTGATCCTTGCCCTTGTCACCCCGCGGCGGCGCCTTGCCGGCCTCGACGGTCTCCGGAGATGGCTCTTTCTCACCGCCCTCTTCCTCACCCGCCTGGAACTGGGGATCCAGCTCCTTTAGGATTTCTTGGCGGCACTGCTCAATGTCGACCTCCAGGTTCCGCAACACCTTGGCCGCCACGCCATCGCCCTCGCGCAGGAGACCAGCAGAATGTGCTCGGTGCCCACGTAGGTGTGGTTCAGGGCCTTGGCCTCTTTAGCGGCCAGCGCCAGAACCTTCTTCACGCGGGGGGTGTACGGGATATTGCCGCCCGACTTGCCTTCACCGCCGCCGCGAACTTCCTTTTCGATCTCTTGACGGACCGTATCGAGGTCCAAACCCATCTTCTGCAACACATTGACCGCAACGCCCTGCCCCAGCTTGATCAAGCCCAGCAACAAGTGCTCGGTGCCGACGAAGTTGTGGTTGAAGCGATCGGCCTCCTTGCGCGCCAGGGCCAGAACCTGCTGGGCGCGAGGGGTGAAGTTGTTGAGGGATTCTTCGCTCATGTTCTCAAATGTACCGGAGCCGTGATGCACCGGACTCACCTAATCTGGTCACCGAAGCCAAGTCCGTCAAAAGTTCTTCAGGAGGAGTCGGTGTTTTCGGAGCCCTTTCCCGCTTTGCGACATCAGGCCCGGGGATGCGCGGCGGCGTAAACCGCTTTCAAACGCTCCACTGTGACATGGGTATACACTTCGGTGGTCTTGAGGTTCTTGTGCCCGAGCAACTCCTGAACGGCCCGCAAGTCAGCCCCGTCTTCGAGGAGGTGGGTGGCGAAACTGTGGCGCAACTTGTGGGGAGTCAGCGCGGGATCCAATCCGGCCAGGGCCAGGTATCGCTTCAGGCGACTCTGGATCCGCACCGGGCTGAGCGCTACCCCGCCCCGCCCCTGAAAGACCGGATCCGAGGGCTTTTGGCCCGCTTTTGAAGCGCCCCAGTAGACCTCCAGCGCTTTCAGGGCGGGTTCACCAAAGGGAACCACCCGCTCCTTGCGACCCTTGCCGACCACCTGAAGGGTGCGAGCGATCAGGTCCACTTGTTCGTTGCGCAACGCACACACCTCGCTGATCCGAAGGCCTGATGAGTAAATTAATTCCAGGACCGCCGCATCCCGCAAGCATTCGACCGGGTCCGGCGCCGGACCGTCCGCGGCGGCCAATCGCAACCGCCGAAGTTCCTCGAGCGGAGCATGCAACAGGCGTTCCATGTCGGAAATCGGAAGAAACCGGGGCAACCGCCGTTCCTCCTTGGGGACGCGAAGACCGCGAACCGGCTGCTCGCTGACCTCCTTTCGACGCAGCAAGTAGCGATAAAAGGTCCGCAACGCACTCAATCGGAGGCGGACCGAAGCTCGGCCCAACTGCTGTCGCCCCAGCCATCGCAAGTATTGCCGGAAATGATCCCGGGTCAGTCGCGGCCATTCCGGAGCCGCCCCGCCGGCGATGCCTCGATGCCACTGGATGAATTCCTCCAACGCCTGGCGGTAATTGCGGACCGTGTAGTCGGAGGCAACCCGCACCGCGCCCAAATCGGCCAAAAAGCCCGATGCCAAGGAATCCAATGGAGAAATCTCCGCCACGTTGCGAGAGTAGGTAGGTTTTCCGGATTCCAAAACGTCAAAAAGATACCTTATCCGAAGATGAGCCGGTGGGCTGTGCAGGGTGATGCTGGGGAGCAAGTCGGGGGAGCTTGAGATTTTCGTTGGGATCCAGCGAGAGGCTCGCGAGGACGGAATGCGTCGGTGGAACGCCAGGTCGGGGGACCCGGCCATATGCGTTAACCTAAAAACACTACCAAAACTTGCCCTGAGTCGACATCCTGACGGCATGGTTTCCAATTCGGACTCCCTCCCTGAGGAATGGGCAA
>Ga0247843_1003622_pt1 | contig 24831 bp, 18 predicted proteins | sample LaCruzMarch2017__FD_192420 | JGI IMG/M metagenome (GOLD analysis project Ga0247843, IMG submission 192420) | Freshwater microbial communities from meromictic Lake La Cruz, Castile-La Mancha, Spain - LaCruzMarch2017_8m | ecosystem: Environmental > Aquatic > Freshwater > Lake | place: Spain...
AGCAACAAAACGAAATCACCGAAGAAATCAAAAAGGAGGCAGCTTGACCTCCACCCAACATTGCCGCATAAAAACGATTGTGCATGGCTCCTTGGTAACAGTCTATTTTGACGTGCTAGGGGCGGCGATTGCGACTTCCGATACAACGGACACCAATCCTACTGGTGTGACAATTTCTTCAGGTCAGGGAAGTGTTGCGCACATTCATAATTTAGCAGCGACCAACGTAACGGCTGCGGTTTCTTCTCTCAGCGTGACAAGTGGACTGACTCATCATGCCTCGAGTGCTTATACAATTTTACCTGCGGGCGCAGACAACGCTGAATCTTCTATCAGCACATCCCACGCAAGTAGAGTTGCTGGAAATGAAGTCACCATTACTGTGACTTTAAAAGATCAATTCCAAAATCCTATTCCAAGTGTGACGCCAGTTTTGGCAGCGACGCCCAGCACTGGAGTTGGAACAATAAGTTGTGGTGCTACAAACGCTTCAGGCGTAGCAACTTGTACATTTACACCAACAATCATTGGTAATCGTACGATAGGCATTACATCACCAGCAAATATTTCAAAAACAGTGGATGTCTTGGTGACTCATGCTTCTGCGTTAAAACTTTCATTTACCAATGCAAATTCATTGAGTGCCGAAGTGGCTGGTGTAGATTTTAGTGTTCAACCTGCGCTTCGAATCGAAGACCAATATGGAAATCTTGTTTCGACGGGAGCTGATGCTACGGCAAGCGTTTCGGTGCAAGCTTATGATGATGCTTCTTGTTTGACGGCGTCGACTTCAAACAAACTTCGCGAAGACACCAGTGCTTCTACCAGCGTTTCTGAAAGCGCTTCTGGCGGACTGCTTAGCTACACTCAACTCAATTTTATCAAACGCCAGACAATTTATTTTAAAATTAGCACAACATTAAATAGTGTTGCTCGCAGCTCTTGTTCGGGAGTAAATACGGACAATAGTGATGGGACGGCTTTTGCTTATACGGTGGAAGCAGCGCCGGCTGCAAAAGTGGTTTTCTCGGCACCGACTAGTCAAACAAGTCCCGAAGCTGGTGTAAATTTTAGCCCTCAACCTGCGATTCAAATCTTGGACGTCTTCGACAATTTGGTCGAGAGCGACGACGCAGTCGCCGCAACGGGAGTGACTTTGACTGCCTTTACCAATGACACTTGCACGATTGCCGGTGGTGGTAATATCCGAACTTCAACCAGCAATGGTGTGAATCAAAATGCTTCGAATGGAGTGTTGACTTTTGCAAACGTGAATTACACCAAAAATGAAACAATTTACATCAAAGCAACGACCGCGGTTTCCTCGTTCACGGCTTGCAGCGGACAAGTGGGTGGAGCTCCTTCTGGGACATTTAGTTATGCAGTTGCACCGAACAGTACTGTTGACCCTGGAACTTCGACCTTCACTTTGAGTTCAAATTCTCCCACCGCTGGGGATTCGATCACGGCAACTGTGACAGCCAAAGATATTTTCTCAAACACTATACCAAGTCGAGCAGTGACAATGTCGTACTCGCCGTCAACTGCGGAAAGCGGAACGCTTCCTGCCTCTTGCGGAACAACAAATGGATCGGGCGTGACGACGTGTTCGATCATTCCACAACTTGCTACAACTCGTGTGATCACAGCTACTGTAGCCAACACTCCATCAAATGTTGCACTTACGCAAACTCAGAGCATGGTAGTTGCGCCAAATTCTTCCGCGCGAATTGTGTTCACTGCACCAAGTTCAAATCAAAGTCACGAAGCCTCAGTGAATTTTAGCACTCAGCCTGCAGTTCAAATTCAAGACACCTATGGCAATGCTATTGCTTCAGGTGATGGAAACTATAATGGAACAGTGACTCTGACTGCCTACAACACAAGTAATTGTAGTGGTGTCGCGAGAACATTCTTGTCTCTTGATAATGGTTCCAATTTGATTTCTTCTACAAGCGGCGCGGCAAGTGGAGCCTCAAAAACTTTTGCAAATTTAAGTTATACCAAAGCCGAAACCATGTACTTTAAGGCCGAAGTTGGCGCTTTGAGTGTTTGCTCGGGCCAAGTGGCTAGTGGCTCGCAACAATTTAGCTATGTGATTTCTAACAATTCTACTGTGGTTGCGGGAACTTCAAGCATGACACTATCAACCGCTACTCCAACTGCTGGAGTCGCGATGGACATTACAGTGCGCGCGCGCGATGCGTTTTCAAATCCCGTTGCGGGCCGCGCAGTGACTTTGGCGTATTCAGGTGGCGCTGCTCAAAATGGTGAAACACTGACAACTGCTTGTGGAAACACAGATGCCGCGGGAGACGTGACTTGTTCTTTCACGCCCAAATACGCTATTGCGCGTAATATTACGCCCACGATTGCGAACTCTTCCAACGTGACTTTGGCAGCTCAGGGAATCACAACTTCACCTGCAGCGGCCAATCAGTTAGCATTTAGTGTTCAGCCTGCAACGACAAGTGTGGCTGCCGGGACAGCGCTGACGACGCAGCCAGTAGTGGTGATAAAAGATGCGTATGGAAATAACACGGGAGCTGGAACGGATAGTGTGACGCTACGGGTGTATTCGAGTGCTGGATGTAATGGATATGGAGCATCGGATGCGGTTGGCTATGTGAATGTGGGTGGAAATAGTCGTGAAGCAGTAGAGTCGGCGAGTGCAGGGACAGCGACATTTAGTGGAGTGACGTATACGAATCCGTCGAGTGAGAGTGCGGAGACGCTGAGGTTTGGCGCGATGGCGACGGGGTTGACGAGTGTGTGTTCAAGTAGTGTGGCCAATAGTTTAGTGACGCATTCAACAGCGACGAAGCTAGCGTATGTGGTGCAACCTGGAGGAGCCGCTGCTGGGGCGAATTTAAGTCCGCAGCCCGAGGTTGAGGTGCAGGATGTGTATGGGAACCGAGTGATGAATTCGTCGGTGCAGGTGGATATAGCGATACAGAGTGGCAGTGGAGTGTTGAGTGGAACAACGGGAGTGAATGCGAGCACGGGACTAGTGACGTATGCAGGGTTGAAGGTAACGGGCGCAAGTTCGGTTGGAGATAAAGTATTACGAGTGACGTCAGGAGCGTTGACGTTGGCAGATAGTGGAACAGTGACGATAACGCCGTCGAGTTTAGGGGAGTTTACGATAGTGAATACGACGGAGGGAACGACGGCAGGTACAAATAGTGTATTTACAGTGACCGCAAAAGACAGCGAAGGAAATGTGAAGACGGATTATGCGGGAACGATGACAGTGACGACGAATGATGTGTTTCCGCATGAGATGGTGACGCCAGCGGATGGGACATTGGAGTTTAATGGGACGCAGAGTGGAGTAGGAGCGATTACGCTGAAGTTTAAGACGGCGGGAAGTCGAACGATGACGGTGACGGATGGCGGAGTGAATAAGACGAGTACTGGATTTACAGTGGTGGCAGCAAGTGCTTCGCAAATTGCGGTTAACGCAGGCAACTCACAGTCAAAAACTGCAGCTCAAGCCTTAGATACTAACCCATCTGTGATCGTAAAAGACACGTATAATAATCCTGTTGCTGCTGGCGTTTCAGTTCTTTGGACAGTCTCGAGTGGCGGAGGTTCGGTCAATGTTGGCGCAGGACAAGTCGGCTCTGGCTCAAGCTCTACAAATGCTTCAGGGATTGCTGCACTCACAAATTGGACGCTCGGATCTGCTACTGGTTCCAACGGACTTGAAGCTTCAATCAACACAGGCGCACAAACAATAAACTTTACAGCAACAGCGACTCCCGAAGCCTTAGATGACTTCATCGTAAGTGCGAATGCAAGCAGCACCGCTGGAGCGACACTTAATGTGACGGTCACCGCGCGTGACACTTTAGGAAACACAAAAACTGACTTTACTGGAAATGTGACATTAACTTCTTCTGATGGAAATATTGAGTTTGTGGATCCGGCAACTGGAATTCACAATTTTGTGAGTGGAGATGCTGGAGTCAAAGTTTATCAAGTTAAATTAAAATCAGCAGGCGTGCAAAGTGTGACAGCAACTGGTGGTGGAGAAACGGGCACTACAAACGTTACTGTTAACGCAGCAAGCGCATCGCAAATTGCAGTGCATGCAGGAAATTCTCAAAGTGCTGTTGCCGGCGCCAATGTTGCGACCGCTCCCGCAGTGATCGTGAAAGATACCTACAATAATCCCGTCAGTGGAGTGGGAATCACTTGGGGAGTCACGGCTGGTGGTGGAAGTGTTACAGTAGGTGGCGGATCCAGTACAAACGGCTCCGGAATTGCAACGGTCACTTCTTGGACTCTGGGCACAACAGCGGGAGCAAATTCTTTGGGAGCCGAGTTTACAAGTAATTCGGGAATCAATACTTCATTCAGTGCAACTGGGAATGCAGGGGCGGCTACGAAAATTGTTTGGGTCTCGGCATCGCCTGCTGAGCGCTATGAAGATCAAACTTTTACTGCAAGTGCACGACTTCAAGATGTAAATTCAAACAACGTTTCAACTGCATCCGTTGCTGTAGACCTAATCGCCTATGACACCGCTGCATGTACAGGAAGTCCGGTTGCCTTTAGCACTGGAACAAGTCCTGAAAATACCAACGCCAGCGGGATTGCAAGTTTTAGTGGATTGTCGCTTGCGGCTGCGCAGACTGTTTATGTCCGGGCCGAATCAGGAGTTTTGACTCCAAGTGCTTGTCAAACTCTCGTTGTCTATCCAGAGCTTACGCTGGGAGCCAATTTCACGACAATCAAAGGCGGGGCAAATTCTACGATTACAATCACTGGAGGAAAATCTCCTTTCACTGTTTCGCTTGGCACAACGGTTTCGGGAACGCCAGGGGTGAGTCCTTCGGGTTCGACTGCAAGTACGACTCTCACCTTTACTTCGGGAACCGATACGGTGGCAGGCTGCGGAAATGATCGTGTACTCGTGTCTGACGCCTTGGGGCAAAATGCCTTTATTGACATCAATGTTCAACAGATCGATTTGAAATTTACACCGGCGACACTTTACGATTACAACGCTGAAATTCCCGCAGCAAGTATTACTACTGATGTGGATACTTCGGCCATGATTGTCGAAAATGACGCCTGCGGACTCACGGGAACTTTGGGTAACGCAACACTTAGTGGTGCAAATGCTGGACAGTTCTCTGTGCAAACCGATGGCTGTACGGGGGAAACTTTAAATGGAGCGCTCAACGAAACGTGCTCCATCGTAGTGCGCTTTTTAGGGGCTTCGGCAGGTGCAGGAACTTATGAATCGACAATCAATACCAGTGTGAGTTCGGGAACTGGTGCCGGTAGCACAAGTGCTAGTCGAGATTTGGAGGCTACGCGATGATCAAACAAATTTCGACCGCATTGAGGTGTGGAATTCTTAGTGCCTTTTTTGGAGCAAATGTTTTTGCCGATCAACTCGGAAATTCTTCAGGAATGTCTCCGTCCGTGACTGGGCCTGAAGCCTCTGAAAAACAAATCGAGCTTTGTCAAATTCGAAGCCAACAATTTGCAAGCGAAGAAGACTACCAGTATTTTGTAAAAAACTGTTTTCAACATTTCCTTTCTGCGGCGCTTCCAGGCGCCGTAAAGTACTCCGAAGATCGGAAAATCTTGGCATTTGGCCATCAAGATTTACTTTTTGCTCAAGTTGATGACGAAAAGTTTGTCATCGGCGGAAAGTCATCTCAGTTGAAAAACATTCGTGAGGTTGCGATAGACAAAAAGCACGCAGAATTAGTAGTTCTAGATAAAGAAAAAATACTCTATTTTGAACTGGGTAAGAGCGGCAACCTCGCTCCAAAAAGAGGTTTGCTAGGCCCTTGGATTAAGTCGGCTGATTCTCTAAGCATTGCACACAAAAGAAGCGAGCTATATCTCTTAAACTCAACGCTAAAGCGTATCCTAGTGTACGATCTTTCCACTGACATGCTTTACAAGAGTCGAATGAAAAAGGCCAAAGCCAAGCGCGAACACTTTAGTAAAAATAGCGAAGTTTCAGGTGGCGAAAAAATTTCGGTGTGTGAAATGGCAGATTCGACGAATGATAATTTGGTGATTCTTGATCAAAATGCAGGAAAGCTGACTCAGTTTAAGCTTTCTGCAAATTCTTTAGTTGAAAAATTCCAAGTTTTAAAAATCCAGACAGGCATCAGGGCTCAAGCGCTCCAATGTCGCGCTGGAAAAATTGAGATTTTAAATAGTGACGGCAGGGTTTTCAATTTCGAGTTTTCTGAATAGACTAGCGCCCTGTGAGAAAAAAAATATTAGCTTTAGGCACTGTCACTGCTATCGGCTTACTCATCCTTTTTGTTTCGAAAAAACAAATCATCCCATCGGAAGATATCGCTCTTTGGGAGAAACTTCAAAATGCCAATATTCCTGATTTAAAAAGGGTGGAACTTTTTAAAAAATTTCAAAATGAAGGAAAAGATTTAGCAAAAGTATCCCATGAATGGTTAAAATCATCGCAAAAAAGTTTGCGACTGGCGGCAATCGAGAGTTTTAAAGGGAATGCTTCGAGTTCCCTTGTGTCTGCGAAAGAACAATACGAAAGTTTAAAACAACATTTAGAATCCTCATTTTCAAGTGAAGATGATCTCCTCGTAAGCGAAATTCTTGTGGCTGAGCGGCTAAGAACATTTCTTTTGAATGATTGGGACTCGCTAAAGATAAGCGTACAGTCACAGCTGCGCATGTTACTCTTGATGGGAAATCAAAAGTTAAACAGCGAAGAGATGTCTTTTGTTCGTAGTCACCTTGCAAAAACTCTAGAGAAAATAGATTTTTCAATAAACGGGGATTTGTTGGCCGCTATTATTTCAGAGATGCGCACATATCCCAATTTGGTGGATCAAGAAGTTCGCCAGAGTCTAAAGAATATCAGAACTCGAGTAAGCCCTGAAATCTACGAGCAGTCGGAAAGCTTTAAAACGCTTAGAGAGTTTTTAAAATAACTTGCATGACGTGGATGTTTTTAAAGAGCACAGCGATCGATATTTTTTTCTGATTTTTTCCAATTTTTTAATGTTGATTGAACTAAACTTAAATCATCCGGATTGAGCTGTGTATTTTTCGTCAGGCGTTCCAGCAGTGTATTGGCCTCATCTCCTCCTAGTATGGCGATTTGCTCGATGGCTTGCTTGCGCACTTCTGGCTGGGGGTCTTTTTCGATAGTTCGTTCTAAAATCTGAATTCGATTCGACGGACAGGCCATAAATAAAGATTGTACGAGAGCCATTCTGACAGGAAGATGGGGCGATTGAAGAAAATCACCAAGTTTTTCTGCTAAGCGCTTTTCGCGAATAGCTGCAATGTGCCGAATGGCTTGAGTGATGATAAGAGCTTCGCTAGATTTTAAAGCTTCATTCTCGACCAAATCTAAAACGGAGGGATTTTTTGGGACTTGCGACATCACGTGAATAAGTATTTCATTTTTTGTTTGTACATCTTTTGTCGATTTGTAAAGCGCGAGAAGGGGAGGGAGTTTGGAAGCCTTTGCATCTCCTTTTGCTAGGCGTAATATTCCAATGTAAAGATTGGCCTTTTCTAAATCATTCCATTGGATTTTATTATTTGGCCCCTTTTGAGCTAGAAGTTTTTCGAGAATTTCAATTTTCCCATTTCCACCACGTCGAGAATGGGCGTTGATTGCAGCCAAACGAACTATGGGATCTTCATCTGCAAGCAAAGTGGCGAGCGCTGTTTTTGAATCTTGATCTTCTAAAAAAAATCCTAAAGCTTCAGCCGCGCCTTTTCGAATAACGGCAGAAGGGTTTTGCATTCTCTTGAGTGCTTCTTGTTTGGATAAAAGATTATTGTGATCACCCAGCCTCACGAGAGCCGAATAAATTTCACGCTCGCTAGCTTCTTTTTCATTTTTTAAAATTTTTTCATCATTGGCCAAAGTTTGGGCAAGTTTGTTTTTTTCATCTTGAATAAGATTTTTAGGGCGCAAAACAAAATAGGTCGCAGTTGCTATTGCTAATAAGCTTAGAACAATGAGAACTTTGGTTTTGCGTGAAGATTTCATGAACAATCATTCTTGCATAAATGCCTTCAGTTTCAAGTACCTAGTCGAGAGATTCAGGAGTTAAATCGAACTCCATTATTGCCAAAAGAGTCAAAAAATTGCCAATACTCAATTCTTTTTAGAATAATCCGACAAGTCATTGGTAGTATGGATTTTCATAGAATTTTATATGGCGCATTTATGATAGGACTTGGTTCCTGTGCGTCTACATCTGTGAATTTCCGTAGTTCTCCTCAGAAAGCTTCCGTCAGTGTTAAGCCATTGGGCTCAGGGGCACAAAGACAACTGGGAGAAACACCATTGACTCTTAATGCCTCGGAGATTGAAAAAGATTTTAATGGCTCGGGTCCGTTAACTGTAGAGTTTAGCAAAGAAGGTTACAAGCCCGTAAAAATACTTATCACGGAACTCTCATCGCTGGATTTAACTTTAGATGTTGAAATGCAGCCCGCAAGTGGTTTGGAAGATCCAGCGTCGCTTAATGCAACGATTGAAAAACTTTTCGAAGCACAAAGACTTGTAAAGGTGCAACGATTCGATGAGGCTCTAAAAATCATTGAAGAAATAAAAAAGCTAGCACCGCAGCTCTCGTCCTCTTATGAACTTGAGGGTGGCGTTAACTTTTTGCAGGGAAAAAAATCTCTTGCTCTTGATGCTTTCCGAGCCGCCGCGCGGCTTAATCCGAGGAGTTTAGAAGCCGTTAGAATGAGAGATCTTTTAGAAAGTGAAATTCTAAAAGGCGGATCTGCTTCAAGAACACCTGCAGAAAATGGAGTCAAAAAGCCATGAAGTCTTTCGGAAATTTAATCGGACGCTTTTGGATTTTCGGAATCTTGTTTTACATGACTACAATTCTGTCCACTAACATTCTTGCGTCGGACTCTGTTAATGAAAGAGGCTCGCTTGACTGGCAACGACTTAAACTTGAAAGCGCGATGATAGAGCAAGCAGAAAAAACACTCAGTTCACTTCTTAAACGCGATGAATACGCAGTACTTGTTTCAGTGAAGCTTAAAAAAGTTGATGATGGAGCAAAAAATTCGAACGGTGCAGGAGCGCAAACGTCGGATAACAATATATCCAAACTTGGCTTGGATAATGATTTAGCAAATGCCATTGCCAAACAAAATTCTGGCGAAACTCATAACATCTTTGCGCAGATTGTTTCTATCGATTCCACCTTGATTTTTGATGAGAGCGTCAAAACTGAAAAGCAAGAACTCGCAAAGAAAATTGTGGGGAGAGTTTTAGAAGCTCAAAGTGGAAAAAAGGTTCAGGTGAAAACCGAAAAGGCACAGTTAAAAGATATTATTCCTCCACCAGCTGTTGTAGAACCCAAAAAAATGGAAATCAAAGATTGGGTTCTTGAGTTTAAAAATTCCATCGGCGTTGTGGCGGGATCATTAATATTAGGCGCTATATTATTTATATTGGGATTTTTGGTTCTTGGTAAAGTTGGCAAAATTGAAGCGCAAAAAATTGGGGCCTTTGAAGCCTATGTGGCAACGCAAAAAGAAAAAGCTGACACCGAGTCGGCAGTGCACGAAAATGGATCAACAGATGGCAAAGACGCAGGTCATGGAGCTAGCGCTGAATCTGAACTTGTACTTTCGCCAGAAGACCAAAAAGAAAAACTTCTGAAGTTTCAGAATCTGATACAAGTCAATCAGAGTGTGGCTAGCTTTCTCCTTAAGCAATGGTTGAGGTCTGGAAACGAAACGGCTATTGTCGCTGCGGGTTTGATTTCTCAGTCTTTGAACCATGATGATCTTGGAAAAATTTTACCAAATCTTGATATCAAAATTAGAAAAAGTTGGAAGAATGCGGCCGAGCAAAACGCGACTTCTTCTCAACAAGTTCAAGCACTGCGCTTTTTGGGAGAACAAATTCTCGATTCATACCTGATGCCCCCTCCAGCTGTGCCTCAAGAAAAATTGGAGCGACTCATGTCGCTAAACGAAAAGCAAATTGTCAAACTGGTTCAAAAAAATGCGGAAATTTCGTGTGTATTGTTTAATTTATTGAACCTTAGCCAAATTGCAAAAGTGCTAGATCTTTTGGACGAGCCCACAGCCATCAACGTCAGCGGCCTTTCAGCCAAACTCACGGAAGGCGATATTGTGGTTCAAGCTGGTGTTCTTGCCGATAACATTGATCAAATGCTCAACGAGCAAAGTGAGACCCTTTCTCCCTTTATTGAACGTGCAGCTGATCTCATTCCACGAGTGAATGGGGCCCGAGAAAAAATTCTTTTTTTAAGCATTGCGCAGTCTAAAAGTTATCAGTTTTTAAAAGTCACTGCAGAAAAATACTTTCCTAGTGAACTTGTGACAAAACTTCCGACGGAAGTTTTGAAAAGTTCATTGCTAAAGTTGAACAACATTCTTCGGGCCGAGCTGGTGCTTAGTCAACCCGAATCCTCGCGGACTGTTTTTTTATCTGCCATTGGAGAACCAGGTAAAAAAATCAGAGATATGCTCGATTTGGAAATTTCAGAAATTGAAAAAAATCCTCGTAGGAAGGCATTGCTACAGGTAAAAGGCCCGGTATTGTGGCGTGACTTTATTTCAAATCTTCGAAAACAACTGAGCACAGACGAAGCGCTCATTGAGCAAAGTCGGCCGATACTTTATTCATGGATCAAAGAAATCACGCAAGGTGAATTTGACCCATTAGCTCAATCCATACCAGAAGCAGGCCAAAATTCGCAGGAACTCTCTCATGAAGAAGCCCAAGCTGCGTAGCCTCAATACCCATTATTTTCGACTTGCCGCTTTTGTTATTTTTTTCAGTGTTTCCTTTTCATGTTTAGGGCAAAGTGATTCCAAACAACTTCATCTACGTTCTGGATTTTTCAAATCAAATTATTCTGGTTTGGGTTTGGTGGATCCAAATCGGCATTCAAATTTTTTAGCAATCAACATTGAATACGAAATCTTTCAAAGTTCTAGGGTAAGCCACGCATTGCGTTCAGTCATCTCGATGGATTACGCAAAGGCAAAGTTAATGTACCTAACCTTAGGGTTTGGTCAGCGATTCTACTTGGGTTCTCAAGGACTACGCTTTGTGAGGCAAGAATCCAATGTCACAGTGATCGCAGTGCCTAAACTGCGTTATCATTTGGGATACAATGTCGGTATTTCTCAGGCCAACGTCCGTAATTTTTCGGCGTCATTGGAGACGAGCAGCTCATTGCTTGATTTTGGAATCGATACCGGAGTTTCCTTTGCGATGGGAAAAAAGATGTCACTTGGACTTTCACTTGGGGCAAACTATGGTTGGGGCTTTTCAAGTGTTGCAGTAACTTCGATTTCTTTTTTTAGCTTTCTGGGTATGAATTACTCTTTCTGACCACTCATCTTTTTGTTTAGTTTAAGAACTCCACTCGCAGATTTTTGAGATTTTTTGAATCAGTTTTTTTAAGGGTGCTTTGAAGTTCTAACAGATGTTTGGAAAATGGCACTACTTTGAAAGCGATTTCACCTGCTTTCTCACTTTTAGGAAACGCAGGATTCGAGATGAGGTAGCTTCCTTCAACAGGAATTTCAAAATCTGCATAAATTTCACTTTTGTTTGTCGATTTTTCTGTCCTTGATTTGGCCTGAATTTTTTGAACAAGATCTATTTGGTCTTGTTTGACAATTCTTTTTAGCTCCCAGAGTAGAATTTTTTTGTCAAAATCCAGCGTTGATTGAACTAAATGAAACGACAGTCCCATTTTCACAGGAAACTTTTGACTCACAAAAAGCGTTAACGGTAAAGGTGCCTTCCATTCCACGCTTTCATTTCCCACATATGAGGTAATGGATTTCTCATCTTCTAACCGACTTCCTAGGACTCTGGCCTTATCCGCAATTTCGCTTTCTGGATCTTCAGTTTTGTCATCTGCGTTGGGAGTGGCTACGGCCGATGGTAGGGGAACTTTATCTGTAACCTTAGGGGGTGGATTGGCGATGGACTTGGGCGCATCTGTATGAGACTCAAAAGCCATGTAAGTTTTCAGTGTTTTATCTGACAGAGTGTAGATTTCTGAACGGTCATCAATGTCAACGGCGCTAGAATGATGGAGCTGGAACTGCTTCGTTGGAGAAAGGATAACTTTTAGTTGGGAGTTTAAACCAATGGTTAGCACACGGTCGCCATATTTTACTGGGAAAGTGCTGCCTTTCTCAATTTTCTTTAACAAAATGGCATGCTGGCTTTTGATCCAACACATCCCAGACTCGCATATTGCAACAGGCGGGAGAAAACCAAGATTGTTTTGCACAATTTTTTTTTTAAAAACTGCAAAAATCGCAGGAACACTTCCAAGTAGTAGCAGTCCTACAAGAATGAAATATTCAAAAAAAAGGTAAAAATTGAATTTCTTTTTCAAATGACAATTTCTCTATTTTGAGGACCAGAATAGACAATTCTAGATCGCCCTTGTTTTTTGGCTTGATAAACAGCATCGTCAGTTTCTTTGATCCAGCTTTGAACAGAGGTGTGTTCGGTTTTATTTAGGAGTGAAACGCCAACACTCGTAGATACAGAAATATTGCTCGCCTGCTGTGAGTTTGATATGATTGCGATCTTTTCATTCTTGATTGTCCGGCCTAAATTGAGAATTCGATTTAGCAACTCGTCTTCTTTTTCGCTTGTGACAACAATACCCAAAAACTCTTCACCCCCAAAGCGTGAAAATTGTTGGAGGTCGGCAGAGAGTTTTGAGTTTTTTAAAAAGTCTGCCACCTTTTTCAAAGCAGCATCTCCGGTCAAATGACCGTAAGTATCATTCACTTTTTTAAAATGATCGAGATCCAGGAGAATTAAGAAAATATTTTTGTCCGAAGGCGTCCGATTGAAGATTTCGTTAAGAATTTTTTCAAAAGCTCTAAAATTCAACAATCCAGTTTTGTAATCTTCTTCTGAGCTTTTGGTAAGAGTTCCCAGCGCTTCATCTTTGTCATTGAGTGATTTTGCAAGACGTCGAACGGAATCACCTAAATTTCGAAGCCCAATGTCTTTTGATTGCGGAAGTGCAAGTTGTTTGTAGTTACCTGCTGAGATGTATTCTAAACTTCGGTTGATTTCATCATAAGATCGAGAGAGTTTTGAGGCAAAAAACAAAGCCACTGCAATGCTCAGTATAAATATGATACTAAATCCGAATAGCAGAGGATATGTCCAAGGTGCGATATCTTGATATTTGAGTTGAAACTTTGAAATAGAAATGTACGATTTGTCACCATCACTTTGAAAGCTCCAATATTCTCGATCACCAACGCGAGATGTGTATCTGGGAACCGTTTCAAAGCTGGCTTTTTTAATTCCAGATTGAGTAACTTTTTCGATCACATCTTTTTCTATTTCCTCGCGATGGGACTGCGAAACGCTATCTTCCTTTAGCCAGCGAAATTGAGGTGCGGGATTTAAAGACACTTCTAAAAACCATGTTGAAGTTGGAAAGTTGTTTTCGACAAAATCTTTTTGTTTTTCCACCGGGATCGTTAAAAATTCGTTAATTCCTCTGTTAATTTCAGCATGGTGATTGTAAAAATTATAGGTCAAAGAAAGGTCGCGCCACAACGAGCCCACAGCGTATAGGCAAACCAATGCCATGGAAATCAGCGAAATGCTGAGGAGTAATGTCAGCTTGAGGCGAAGGCTAAGATCAGGGATTTTGAGGCGCAGTTTCATTTTTCACTTCGTTCGTCCCTGCACTCATAGCAGCGTTCTTTACATCACTCTTGGCTTCTAAATTGTTGATAATGAAAATCTTTACTCGTCTATTTCTTGCTTGGTTTTCGGGAATCGCCTTGCCTAAACTATCTCGATTTGGAAATGCTGGTCTGGTCGCGCCATACCCTAAGGCTGTAAGTTTGTCTGGGTTAAACTCGAGTTCTTCAAAAATTCGTATCACGGAAGAAGCTCTTGCACCGCTGAGTTCCCAGTTTGATGGAAACTTTGGAGAAGAACGGATGGGGTTGTCGTCGGTGTAACCTTCCACTCGAATCGCAAAGTCAGTTTTTTGCTCCCGTAACATTTTTACCAAAGGTAAAACAACTCCTCTTGCGCTCTCGGTCAATTCGCTTGCTCCAGATTCGAAAAGAGTGGCGCTTTGAAAAGTGATTTCTAATCCTTCGGGAATCTCATTTATTGTCACGTCTTTTGAAAGGTGCATGCCTTGCACTTCTTTGGTGTATGTTTGAGCCACCTGGGTGAGTGGGTTGATATATGTGCCGCCAAAGAATTGAGCCAACTCTTTGCGCATTCTCACCATTGAGGCATCGTCCGAATTTTTTGCGGCTTCAAAAGAATACATCAGCACAAAAAAGCCAAACAATAAGGTCATCAAATCCGCATACGAGACGAGCCAAGGTTCTCCGTGGCCTCCATCTCCATGCTCGTCATGTGAGCCATGGGAGTGAACGTGTTCGTCATCGTCGTCATGAGTTTCCGAGTTTGAATGAGAATCGCTCATATTCTTTTAGGATTTCTTCATGTTCTTCCAATCCACTCGCTCAGAGGGCAGGAGAAAGGAATTCAGTTCTTCGGCCAAGACAATGGGGTTGGCTTTGGCGGCGATATGTTTAATACCTTCGACGATAATTTTATTTTTTAAACGAGTTTTTTTTGCTTGTTCAGAGAGGTTTTCACCTATGGGAATAATGAAAAGATTTGCTAAGGCAATCCCGTAAAGAGTTGCCACTAGTGCCACAGACATTGCGGGACCAATATTTTTTTCGGCTCCAGGTTTACCCAGTGACCCTAGCAAAGCAATCATCCCAAGAACTGCGCCCATAAGACCCATCGCTGGCGGAAACTTTCCGCATGAAACGAACATTTTTGCATCATCGGTATATCGATCGTACATGGTATTCACTCGTTCCATCAACACTCGATAGAGTTTTTTGTCGTCAAGCACTTTATCTTGAAGTGCTTGCATGCTTTCTTTTAGAAAAGGATCTACACAGTTCTCGGTAAGTTTTTCGAGATCTGGTGAATTACTGCGATACGCTTCCGCAAATTCCATCAACTGCTGGATAATCGTTTTATTTTCTGGAACTGTGGTTTTGAATAATCCAAAGAAGAAAATTTTTAACATCAGCAAGGCCCGGTTAATTGAAAATGCAACACCCACACAGGCCACTGTGCCCAGTGCAACAATGACAAAGCCGTGCGGGTCCACCAACTTGCTGGGATTCTCGTTGCCCCAGACCATCGAAAAAATTAAAATAAAAACAGCGAACAAAATACTTACAATATTTTTTACGTTCATTGCACCTAATCCTTCCAAAGCATTCTAGTTAACTCTTTGGAAGTTGGTTAATTACAACAAAGCAAAAATTTGTCGTTTTTGAGTAGTTTGGTTATTTTGGGAAAGTTTAAAATGAAGTCGATGGGCTCGTCTCGCTACCCCGATAAAGAGCCCCTATAAAGATCTATACCGAACCAATCGACCAAGTCAGACCAAGTTTTTTAAAAATCCATCGAAGAGTTTTGTGAGTCGCATTTCCAGCAGATTTCAATGCAGTAGGAGTGTAGTGTTTGATGTCTCGCTCAATGGCTTCCTTGTATTTTGATTCAAGTTTTGCGACTTCGGTTTCTTTCATGCATGCTGCGAGACTCAGTGTTTGGGATTGTTTTCGTAAATCATTGGCAAGGTTTTTTAACTGATCATGCGCTTTGATGAGTTGATTGGTCTCATCGTTTGAGTTTTTTTCGTCTCCTAATGCAGAAAAATTGCTGCGCATCCCTTGAATGATCTTCCCTAAAGGTCTTTCAAGATCCCAAAATTTATCACCCAATCTTTTAACGTAGATGCCCTCAATCGCTAATTTTTTAATTGAATCGTGATCAACTTTTGTGAAAGATTTTTTAGATTCAGCATCGATTTTTTTGAACAAGCTCATTTCAATCGGTCGCAAATATTTTTCTTTTGCTTCTACCATATTGTGTAAAGATTTTTCTAATAAACCAATCAGAATATTGAGATCGGCATCAATAAGTTTTTCTTCTTCGGTGGCGACATAGAACGCTGTAAAATCATCTTTGCCGCTTCGTCTGAATTCATTTAATGCTGCCAATCGGAATTTCTCGGCTTCGCTTGCTTTGTAGATTTTCTGAGTGGCAAGTCTTGCCGCTTTAAGATGTAAGCCTTCTTCGAAAAAATTATCTATTGTGTCGGCAAGGTCTTTCATCTCGCTAATCAGTGTGGCTTCTTCTGCCGACACTTGAATGGAGCAAGTCGCCGTGACGCTTGCTTTGTTTGGAACTGTCGCATCGCCCCCCTCAAACTTTGGCAGAAGGGGCATGCCAATATGGTTTCCGGCATAAACGGGAATCGGATTTGCGCTTACTGCCATCAGAACCGCCAAATATGAAGAATGGATGAAGAAGTTTTGTAATAGTTTCTTTTGAAAAAGTGATTTCATGAAAGCCCCCAATCTCGTGACATGCAGTAAAGGTGCCAAAAGTTTTGCTAAAATATTCGTTTGATTTCCAAACGATCACAAATCTGCGTTGACTAAAGAATTGACAGTCGTAGTTTTTGTTTGTTTTAGGTCGCACTAAAAAACATGGGGTTCACTTCGAAATAAAGTGTTCATCAATTATTAATTAAAATTTCACGTAACATTTATCAGACTTCTGTGCACATTCCACTTAGCTTAAAACTAACAGGAGATTGATACGTATGTTTACGCACATTCGAATTTTACGGACTTTGCATTTTTGCAGTTCGATAATGATTTTTTCTTTCGGTCTTTCCAGCTGTAAAGTCGTGAAGTACCAAGATCCTGGAATTCATGGACCAGGTGTGGGTGTAAACCCCAATAGCCCCACGGATCCGGGTGACGGCGGTGGCGGTGGTGGCGGAGGCGGTGGCGGCGGTGATACTCCTCCTGTTTTAGGTGATGATCCTAAACTCAGTCTTTCGGGCACTGAATATAACTTTACTCAGGATGAAGAGATAGCGGCAATTCTGCCCGATTCAAAAGACGTCGCAAATTTTTCTGTCGATCCCGCGTTACCGAATGGATTTAGTTTGGATACAAGCAGCGGAAAAATTAGCGGAATTCCTACAGAATCAACAGAGTCCGCGAAGAATTTTAAACTTGCCGCCTTTGGCCGAGAAGGAAAGCAGATTTCTGTGAACTTCACTATGGCTGTTCATCCAAAACCTTTTTTGAGTTATGACTCGGCTTCGATTGTTTTGACCGTGAATCGAAACATCACTCGAACTCCAACAAAGAATAGTTCCGTAAGCAGTGTCTCAATCAATCCCGCGTTACCAGCAGGTTTATCCTTTAATCTTCAAAATGGAGCCATCAGCGGAACTCCAACGGCTGTCGCGCCTGAAACTTCGTATGTGATTCGGGCCGTGAATCCAGCGGGATTTCCTTTGGCTGTAAATTTAAAGCTTCAAGTTCTTGCTCAAACATCTGTTGATTACGGTGCAGCGGTAAAAAAGTTCACTAAAGATGTCGCCATCGTGGCGCTGACACCTACAGGAGCATCGGGCTTTACTTTTTCATTACAACAAAATTCTCAACTTCCCGCAGGGTTAGTCTTAAACTCGAATACCGGTGTGATATCAGGAACTCCAACAGCAGCATTTGCATCAACTTCAGTGATCGTAAAAGCACTCAGACAGTCTGATGGATTTGAAAATCTTGTCCCAGTAGAAATTGCAGTCTTTGAAAAGGCAGTAGCATCATATGGGGCTGCAGCGATAAATTTTAGTGTTGGAGAGGCTGGCACCAAAGCGGTTGAGTCTGCAAGTTTTGCATCCAAATTTTCCATCGCTCCAGCATTGCCAACGGGACTCAGTTTAAACACCACTAATGGGACAATATCAGGCACACCAACAGTAGCGCTCGCTCCTGCAAATTTTGTTGTGAAAGCCATCAACGGGGCGGATTTTGAAACGAATGTGCCCATTGTTTTAGGAGTTTTTGCAAAACCCACTTTAAGTTATGGCTCGGGAGTTGTTTCACTCAGCGTAGGGGAGGCTATGGATCCCGTGCTACCCACTGCATTGACTGGAGCGAACGCACTCACAATCAGTCCCGTGCTGCCTGCAGGACTCACTTTTAACACTGCAAATGGAATGATTAGCGGTCGGCCAAGCGCCGTTTCTTTTGCTCAAACTTATACAATTAGTGCAAGCAATGCTACGGGCTTCAGCACCGCGGCGCAGATTCAGATTCTCGTTTCCAGTCTTGCGATTCCCTCTGTTGCGCGAGTGATTGATGTTGCGGCCGGAGCTTTTCATACACTGGTTTTAAAATCTGACGCCACACTATGGGGTTGGGGATTTAACACTGCAGGGCAATTGGGTGACGCAACTATTGTTTCCAAAAATCGGCCAGTATTTATAACGAGCAATGTAAAAAAAGTAGCAGCGGGTGCCTTTCACACTTTGATTTTAAAAAGCGACAACACTCTTCATGCAACAGGTTGGAATGCTGCAGGTCAGTTAGGTGATAACACGTTAGTTAATAAAAATGCTTTTGTGCAAATTGCGAGCGACGTAAAAGATATGGCCGGTGGTTTTAATCACACCTTGTTTGTAAAAAATGATGGCTCGGTTTTTTCAATGGGAAATAACGACTCCGGTCAGTTAGGAAATAACACCACAGTTGATGCCAAAGTCCCAGTGAAAATTATGGAAAGTGGCGGTGTAAAAGTCGCGGCAGGCTTTCAACACTCTATGATTTTAAGAAGTGATGATTCTCTTTGGGTGTTTGGTTCAAATGCACAAGGTCAGCTTGGCACCGGTGGTGGTGGCCGACTCGCGCCTGCTCGACTGTTTGCGAGTGGTGTGGGAAACATCGCTGCAGGATTTGAACACTCTGTCGTTTTGCAAAAGGCGGGTCCCCTTCTGATGTTTGGGCGAAATGAAGTTGGGCAACTGGGTTTGGGAGTCGTTGGACAAAACGAAACCACGGCCAAACAGTTGTTGGCAAACGGCGTCGTTGGAATCCGAGCCAATGGTTGGAACACGTGGATCACGAAGACAGATGGGAGCTTTCATGTTGTTGGCCCCAATCACACTGGACAGCATGGCATTGGGGTAGGTGGAGCAACACTGCCTTCTTTAAATTCCGTTCCTCCCTCACCGGTACAATCTTTCATTGGTGGTGGTAGTGGTGGCGTAAGAGAAGAAGTTCAAAACGTCTTTGCTGGCTATTTTCATACTGTGGTTTTAAAAAATGATGGAAGTGTTTGGTCTAGTGGTTCAAATAGCATTGTTTATCCCAACGCCAGCTTTTTAAATCCGGCGACTACGGCTGTGACTTACGCAGGAATGTTGGGCAACACAACCAGTGTAGGTGCAAATAATCCGACGCTCGTTGAAATGATGCGCTGGCCGCGAATTTTTGCGGGTCCTAAAAATTCGGCCTTTGTAAGCGGCTTAGGGCAGCTGTTTGTGTTCGGCCAAAATAATTTGCCCGCAGTTTCACAAAAAATTGCTGCACCCACTGTTCAAACATTGCCGGCCAGTGTTTTGGCTAGGGACTTCGTTGCAGGTGATCAACATATTATGGTTTTAGGAAGTGATAAAAAAGTTTATGTAGGCGGAAAAAATGCCGATGGGCAACTGGGACTAAATAATTCACTAAACTCTATCAGTTTAGTTCAAACGTTTGCAGTGACCGGCTTTGACAATATTCGCGGTATTGCTGCCGGAGAATCTCATTCCTTAGGCTTAAAATCAGATGGCACATTGTTTGGTTGGGGCGCAAATGTTTACGGGCAAATTGGCGCTATCGAAGAATCGGCGGGTGTGCCAGCATTCAAAGTGTTAAAGCCAACGAGTGTTTTTGCAAATGCTGAAAATGTTGCACAAGTTGTTGCAGGTCTTGATCACACTGTAATTTTAAAAACTGACGGCACCGTTTGGGCTTTCGGAAGCAACGCCAATGGACAATTGGGTAACAATACAACTGTTGATAGTCGAACCCTGGTTCGCTCTGGAAACTTGAGCAACATTAAAAAAATTGCAGCAGGTCATAACAGTTCCTATGCGCTGTCTCGAGACGGAACCGTATGGGCCTGGGGCAACAACTTAGAAGGACAAATTGGCAACAATGCAAACGCCGATCAGCTCACGCCCGTTAACGTTCAAGATGCAGCGGGCAATATCAATCAAATTAAAGATATCGCTGCAGGCCGCTACCATTTGCTCATGCTAAGGCAAAATCAAACTGTCGCTTCGGTGGGTCGAAACGATGAAGGTCAATTGGGTGACGACACCACAGTTGATAAAAAAGTTGCGGTAGCTGTTGGTGGAATCACGTCGGCTTCTCAAATTGCTGCAGGAGATATGCACTCCCTAGTGCTCAATTCAAATGGGACTTTATTTTCCTTTGGATCTGATTCTCAGATGCAACTCGGCGAAGGCACTACATCTCTCAATCGCAAATTGCCAGTCAACGTACCAATCGTCGCAGCTCCTCTTTACTAGCGCTATTTTGAAGAGATAATTTTTTTCCACCATGGGGTTTTTGGAGGAGCTTTGGCTGTTGTCTTTGGTGAAGCTTTAGACGGAGTGGATGTTCTGACTTCAGTTTTTTGAACTGACTTCCCGTTTTGGGACTGAGGCTGGGAAGGTCTATTTCTTGAAAAATTTTCTTTCGACGGACTTTGATCTCGATTTTTACCTAGATATTGACTCGAACCTTGGTTTGAATTTGCAGATCGTCCTCGTTGTTGCGGTCTTTGTGATTCCCTTTGTGAGCTTTGTTGGGGTCGAGGTGCAGTTGAATGGGGCTGGCGTGAAGTGCGCGACGATGAAGACGGCGTCGCCAAAACTGCTGGGCTGGAGTTTGGAGATAAACGATGTGCAACCACGGGAATTTTGATTCGAATAAGTCTTTCGATGTCAGCAAGGTAAGTTCTTTCTTCACTATCACAAAATGAAAAAGCAATACCTTCGTTGCCAGCTCTTGCTGTTCTTCCGATTCGATGAACATAACTTTCAGGCACATTTGGCAGTTCGTAATTTATAACGTGAGTGACACCGTCAATGTCAATTCCTCTAGCTGCGATATCGGTTGCGACTAATATTCGAGTTTTGCCTTCTTTGAAATTGTTTAGCGCACGAATCCGATTGTTTTGTGATTTATTCCCGTGAATGGCTTCAGCGCTAATTCCCCCTTGATTTAAAAATCGGGTAATTTTATCGGCGCCGTGTTTGGTGCGACTAAAAACCAAAGCTCGTTGAATATTAAAATCGCGCACAAGTTTTTCGAGTAGTCTACGCTTGTCAATTTTTTCGACCATGTAAACGCTTTGAACAATTTTCTCAGCCGTCGTCGCCACAGGGGTAACTTCAACTTTTACGGGATTTGTTAAAATTTCGCGCGCAAGTTTTTGAATGTCTGGAGGCATGGTTGCCGAGAAAAACAGTGAATGCCTTTTTTTAGGTAGAAGCTTAATCACTCTTTTGACATCATGGATAAAACCCATGTCGAGCATGCGGTCAGCTTCATCTAAAACAAATATTTCAAGTTTCGATAAATCCACAAAACGTTGTTCAATAAGGTCAAGCAATCGGCCAGGAGTTGCGACCAAAATCTCGATTCCTCTTCTGAGTGCTGTCACCTGTGCGCCTTGGCCAACTCCACCAAAGATGACCGAATTGGAAATTTTTAAGCTCGAGCCATATCGATCAAAACTGTCACCAATTTGGGCTGCAAGCTCGCGTGTGGGGGTAAGAACTAAAACCCGTATAGGAGTCCGACCTTTAACCTGCGAGGTGGCACTTCCTGAATGGGAAGGATGACTTTGGGCTAAAATTTGTAAAATTGGCAATGCAAATGCAGCAGTTTTACCCGTACCTGTTTGGGCACAGGCAAGCAGATCTCGATTTTGTAAAATGTAGGGAATTGCCTGATGTTGAATGGGAGTTGGAGTTTCGTAGCCCTCTTTTTTCAGTGCATCGAGCAAAGGCTGGATTAACTTGAGGTCAGAAAAGCGAACGGTGGTTTTTAGGTTATCTAAAAGTGACATAGCTTGTGCGTCACTTTTGGCCTTTTTTTAGCTCCTTGTCGACAAGCGAATTGAAAATAGGCAAAGTGTTAGGCGGATGAAACAACTTTTTGCAATCAAGCTTTTAGTGGTGGCAATGGCTTTTGCTATGACAATTTTGAGTTTTGCTCAAAAACAGGCAAATCCCTCCTACAAAAGTACCAAATCCAGATCTGTCAAGCTTTCGGGACCTGTTAAGAAAATCCGAGCTAATGTCTATGAAATCTCTGCAAAATGGTTTCACAAGGAAATTTCAGATCCGCAGTTATTGTTTCAGGCATCAACTTCAGTTTACCGAGATGGTAGAACAAAAAAATTTTTAGGCTATAAAATAGATCACATCGAAAAAAATTCAACACTCGCCACCATGGGTGTGCAAATTGGAGACATCGTTGTTGAAATGAATGGCACTCCACTCAATTCACTCGTTATGCTTCAAGCCATGTATGTCTCATTACAAGAAGTCACGCCGGGATCAAAACACTCATTGAAAGTGATTCGAAATTTCAAAAATGCAGAGTTAAAATACCACTTTGTGAATTAGGGCAATTATGGCATTTGCAACACTTTTCCGATTTCAAGTGGAGTTGTCGGATCTTAATCGTTCACTCTTTTGCTCTCTCGATTTTCGGGTGGCGCAGCATCCCTCCGAAAACTTTGAATACTTGCTGACAAGAGTTTTAGCGTATCTACTTTCTTACCAAGAAGGATTGATATTTTCCCCTGAAGGTTTAAGCAACCCTGACGAAGCAGCTTTAAAGTTAGTTGATGCCAATGGAAGCTATCTTGAATGGATTGAAATCGGCAATCCAAGTTATCGCAAATTGCACCGAGCTTCTAAGACCTCTAAAAGTGTGAAAGTATTTACCTACAAAAATCCAGAACTTCTGCTTGAGGATCTGCGAGGTGAAAAAATTCATCAAGCAAAAGAAATCGAGATCTTCTCGGTTGAACCAAAATTTTTACAATGGATCGCTCCTACACTCCTGCGAAACAACCAGTGGAGTTTTGTGATCCAAGAAGATTTGCTCACGCTGGAAATCACCCACCAACTGGAAAACGCGGCGGGAGCTATGTCAAAACAAATCGCCTTTTCGAAATTGAAACGTCATCCAATTCTCTGAAGTCTTGATGCACACAGGGTCCCTAAAACGGGTGACCGCTTAATTGTGCTGTGCAAAACAGTACGTAACATACCCCCTGTATGATGCTCAGTATTATCATTGTGGCTGCATTTTCTTTTTCGAGTCAAGTAACTGCCCAATTGATTCAAATTTCGAACTTTGCGTGCCAGGGCCAGCCGTGTTCTGGAGCTGCAGTCATCGCTGCCACCGACAATTCCGCAATTAGCGTTTTGTTTTCGGATTTCAAAGTGGAATTAAGAATGCCCCCCAATCTGAGTCGAGTTCGAGATCAAAAAACTACCTAGATTGCTTTTGTGGTTGTCGTTTCAGATAAGTATCGATTAAATTTTGCAAAAGTTGAAACTCGCGGATTCGCGATCATTGGTTCAAACGTTACGGGATCTTTTAAGAGTCGCCAGTTGATGATTGGAAATCGGCTACGGTCTCCAGAGTATCAAGGAACAAAAAATTTCCCTGCGTTGTTTGAATCAGCTTTCCTAATTGAGGAATTTGCAGTTGCTCGGCTGAAAACAGATTGTGGAGAAGACGTCAGGGTTAAATTTCACGCTCAGCTTGAGTTGAAAAAAATCAATCCATCATTGCCCCCTTCTCAAGAAGGAAGTTCGTTTTTGTCTCTCGATACTCGCGATATTGGCTCACCTAATATCGAAATGTTGGTGCAACTGGAGTCTTGTCGATAGATCCAGCATCGACTGATCGAATCGCTAGTGCAACTGGCTTTTATCTAAAGCGCTCTAGTATCTACTGCTTGTGCAACTCAAACCTTAGCGATAATATACAAGATGAATGAGATTTTTTTTTAATTCTGTATTTTTACTTTTTTTCTTTATCCACTGCAGTGCGTTTCATCAAACAAACGCCTCATCTGAGAATCGAGAGCAAAGAGATCTTGCCCAAGCATTGCCTAGTGTGGCGCTGCAGGAAAAGGATTTTCGATCTTATTATTCCGATGAGTTTCCAAATACAGAATGGTCATTCGCCGATTCCTGTATTGAGTTAAAAAGCCAAGGGTTTGGTGGTGACTTAATGACACGAAAACGCTATTTAAATTTTGAAGCCACTTTTAAAATGGAAATCAACGAGGGAATGAATAGTGGTTTCCTGTTTCAGGTCCAAGAGGGTGCCCAATACTCTTATTTGACTGGCCTTGAGATTCAACTTTTACACGATTCCTCTCATCCTGACGGTCGGCAGCCTTTGACAGCACATGGATCCTTATATGGTCTGTCTCCGGCTAATTCGTTTGCAAAGTCGCAAATTGCTTGGTCCGAGAAATGGCATCACTTTAAAGTGAAAGTTGTTGATGAAAATTTGGAGTTTTGGATGAACGGTGTTTTGCTAAATTCGTCTTCTCTGACAAACGAGTTCTTGGAACCCTTGATTGCTAATTCAAAGTTTAAGAATTTTCAAAACTTTAATAAAAAGAAAGAAGGACATCTTCTTTTCCAAAATCACGGATCAGATTTTAAAGTATGTGATTTGGCAATTATCTCCCTCTGAAATGTAACTGTACGCCTGGAAGAGTTGACGGTCTGAAGGCTTGAGAAGCTTGAATTGAGACTGTTGGCATTGAAACTGCACTGGGTCTTACATGAGGTGCCCTGTCCCCAGCTGTCTATCTGAGAAAATCGTTAAGTTTGGATT
>Ga0247843_1003624_pt1 | contig 24820 bp, 20 predicted proteins | sample LaCruzMarch2017__FD_192420 | JGI IMG/M metagenome (GOLD analysis project Ga0247843, IMG submission 192420) | Freshwater microbial communities from meromictic Lake La Cruz, Castile-La Mancha, Spain - LaCruzMarch2017_8m | ecosystem: Environmental > Aquatic > Freshwater > Lake | place: Spain...
ATAAAACAACGATTGGAAAAAGCAAAACGACCCGATTTGATCGAAAAATTATTAGGGAGTCCCTCCGAAAAGTCACCTTCCAAAGTGCCTACTTGGCTTGAAGAAAAACGTAAGAAAAATTAGTTTTCTCGATTTGTTTAAGAACTCCATTCCATAATTCAATTCGCATTTGGAGTGCTTTAAGGGATACCGATGTAGCTTCCTGCCACTTAATAGGGTCATCTCCACAAAGTTCATCCATCATTTGAAGCGATATGGGTCCATGTTCGCCACCATCAATTTCGATATGACGCTCCAAATAATACAAAAGACGAGAAGTGGAAACGCCTTCTTTTTCTTGCAATCCCTTTACGATTTCAATAAACATATCCGGGATTAAGTCTTCCCTTCCGAAGGTAAATACAGCAGCAATTTCGTGAAGTTTACCTTTTGAAATAATGCTAAAAGTAAAATCCATGAACGCCATGGTCTCTGGACGTACTTTTGTGGCGTCGATCGCGGATAAAATTTTTCCGCCTTCAGCAATTTTATTGACGAAGGTTTTAATGTGCTGCGTGTCTGCACCAATTTCGTCCATTGCATTAAGGTAGAGTTCGTAGTGGCTAGCAGCAACATGATTGTTGTCGAGGTCACTTTCCTCACCCAGTACAATTTCGTTGATAAACCTCCTGGTTGTTGGACTTCCAACGGGCACCCAAGGTAATGAAACACAGGTAAGCCCGTTTTGCAATGCTTTTAGAAGGCTCATGAAATCCCAAACAGCATAGCAATGTTGCTCCATAAATAATGTTAATGGCAACCTTGTGTCCATACTTTTATACAATGGGTGGCTAAGCAATTCTTGTCGTAATGGTGCAAGAGATAAAACTAAATTTTCTACGTCTTTTTTCATGCCAATTTAACACCTAATTCTTTCAATTGTTCGGCACTTATTGGTGAAGGCGCATCAATCATGGTATCTTTTCCACTGTTGTTTTTAGGAAACGCTATGAAATCACGAATGGATTCTGAACCTCCTAATGTAGCGACTAATCGATCCAAGCCAAAAGCTAAGCCGCCATGGGGTGGTGCGCCGTACTCAAAGGCCGTCATCAGGAAGCCAAATTGTGCTTGTGCTTCTTCTTTTGTGAAGCCCAATAAATCGAACATTCTCGATTGCAGCGCTTTGTCATGAATCCGAATCGAGCCACCTCCTAATTCAACACCGTTCATCGCTAAGTCATAGGCGTTTGCCCTAACTTTTCCTGGATCGGTATCGATTAAGTCCATATCTTCTGGTTTTGGGGACGTAAACGGATGATGCATCGCATGAAAACGATTGTTATCTTCATCCCATTCTAACAATGGAAAATCAGTTACCCATAATGGTTTGAAAACAGAAGGATCTCTTAATCCTAAGCTATTTCCAAGGTATAAGCGTAATTCACTTAGTTGTTTACGGGTTTTTTCAAGTTCCCCGCAAAGCAATAATAAAAGGTCACCAGGCTTGGCATTGGCCGCCATCATCCATTCCTTTAATGCGGCTTCGTCATAGAATTTATCAACCGACGATTTTAGGGTTCCATCTAAATTATATTTGGCATAGATTAATCCTTTTGCACCTATCTGAGGACGTTTCACCCATTCTGTTAATTCGTCAAGTTGCTTTCTTGTATAATCTGCGCATCCAGCAACATTAATGGCAATTACTGAATTAGCGTCATCAAATACCGGAAATCCCTTTCCCTGTGTCATTACAGTAAAATCAACGAATTCCATTTCGAAACGAATGTCTGGTTTGTCGGAGCCAAAACGTTCCATCGCTTCTTGGTAGGATATTCTTGGAAACGCGTTTGGAAAGTCAATGTTTTTAACTTTTTTGAAGACGTGTTTAATTAAGCCTTCAAAGGTGTCAAGTATATCGTTTTGCTCAACAAAAGCCATTTCGCAATCGATTTGTGTAAATTCCGGTTGTCTATCGGCTCTTAAATCTTCATCACGAAAGCATTTTACAATTTGGTAATACCGGTCAATCCCTGATACCATTAATAATTGTTTGAAGGTTTGTGGCGATTGCGGTAAGGCATAAAAAAGCCCTTGATTCATTCTGCTTGGAACAACAAAATCTCTTGCACCTTCAGGAGTAGATTTGATTAGCACGGGTGTCTCTACATCTAGAAAACCTTTGTTATCTAAGTAATTTCTTATTTCCAACGATACTTTGTGTCGTAATATCAAATTATCGCGGACTGGATTTCTTCTAATGTCTAAGTAGCGGTATTGCATCCTTAATTCATCTCCTCCATCCGTTTCATCTTCAATCGTGAATGGGGGAAGTTTCGCAGCATTTAATAAGGTAAATTCGTCAACAATAATCTCGATGTCGCCTGTGGAAATAGTTTTATTCTTATTGCTTCTCTCAATGACTTTTCCTTTCACCTGAATTACAAACTCGCGACCTAAGCGATTCGCGCGATCTGCTAAATCGGAGTTCATATCGGAATTAAAGGTTAATTGTGTTAGTCCATAACGATCACGAAGATCAACGAAACTCATTCCTCCAAGGTCTCTTGTGCGTTGCACCCAACCCGCCAAAACGACCGAACTCCCAACGTCTTTTATGCTTAATTCGCCACAAGTATGTGTTCTTAACATGTAAATGGTTTTAAGCAAAAATAAGTAAATTAAGTTGTTTAGTTGATGTAAAGGTGTATAAATGCAACTGTTACAATTCTAAAATTCTCGACCATTTTGGCATTCAAATAATGCAAAGCAACAAATTGTTCATTTGTTGTTAATAGTTAGGTAATAGTTAATTATCTTAATAAAAATTATAAAAATGAACTTTTTCCTGGCTACAAACCTTTCTTTTTTTTTCTATTTTTTTGGCGGTTTAATTGTGTTTGTAATTTTTGTCCTTGTTAAGAATTTATTTACAAAAGATAATTGAAAAACCCGCTTGATTAAAAGTAGATTGCTTTAAATTTAAATATTTCCATGGCAGCTGTTTTCTTGTCCTGAATAATAAGCGCGGAAAGCAATTTTGTTTGTTGATCATAAATTATCTGCCATTCAGTTATAAAAACACCATTTTTCAACAGATCTTTAGCGGTCAATTCGCCGTTTGTTGTGTAAGAAAAACAATTTTCTTCTGATGCTTGCACATGGTCATTTTGGAACTCGGCAATGGATACTAGTTCGTTGTATAAAAAACAATATTCTTTTTTTACCACTTCGGTACTCATTTTCCACTTTTCCATTTCTATTATTCTTCCATCCGCTTGCTCAATAATTATTTGTTCTTTAAATTCATTGGCGTTTTCATCGAAGAATTTTTTCAAAAAGCCATTTTCCAATTCACAATACTTTACTTCTTCCAATGCAGCTGTATGCTGCGTTGCTGTTGTAGGGATTGATTGACGATTAATCGTTTTCTTAATAATTCTCCCGATGGAATCGTAGCGAAGTCCTGTCACAAATAAATTGACTCCGTCTTCTTTGGTTGTTTCAGTTAGCTTTCTATTCATATCATATTTAAAATACACAGTTGATTTTTTTGTTAGGTTTTCATTTTTACTGATGTTTTCAATTTGGATGAGATTCCCAAGCGTATCGAAATGGTAAATTAATTCATCCGCTGTCAAACGAATGATATCATTTTTTGACTTACTAAATTTTTTCGCGTGTAAGCATTTTATTTTTGATGCCTGAATAAAGGTGGGATTAAAAAAGGGAGTTTCCGTAAAAGCGTTGCCCTCCCTATTATCAATTAATTGTGCGAGGAATAAGTAAGGAAATAACGTTAGGGACAAAGCTAAGTTTTTCAATGCCTAACTTTTAATGAGAAAGCAAGGCATGCCAACCTGTTTTTTCATGAAGAAAATCGCGAATGGTGGATAAATCAATTCGTTCTTGTTGCATTGTATCGCGATTCCTTATCGTTACGGTATTGTCTTCAAGGCTTTGGTGATCAATGGTTACGGCAAAAGGCGTTCCAATGGCATCTTGTCGACGGTATCTTTTGCCAATAGAATCTTTTTCGTCGTATTGAACAGAAAATTCAAACTGCAAGGCGTTTAATAATTCAAGGGACTTCTCAGGCAGACCATCTTTTTTGATTAATGGTAGAATGGCCACTTTGTAGGGCGCTAAGGCCGGTGGAATGGTTAAAACAGTCCGAGTGGATCCGTCATCTAATGTTTCATTCTTGAACGACGCACTTAGTATGGATAAAAACATTCTATCTAGTCCCAAGGATGTTTCCACCACGTATGGCACGTAGCTCTCGTTTGTTGTGGTATCAAAATACTGTAGCTTTTTTCCTGAAAAGGTTTCGTGTTGTTTTAAGTCAAAGTCTGTCCGTGAATGAATTCCTTCTAATTCTTTGAATCCCATTGGAAAATTAAACTCTATATCGCTTGCTGCATTGGCATAATGTGCTAATTTAATATGATCGTGAAACCGGTAGTTAGTTACACCCAAATGCAACGCTTTATGCCATTTTTCTCTCGTATTTTTCCAGTATTCGTACCATTTTATTTCCTCTCCTGGCTTAACAAAAAATTGCATTTCCATTTGTTCGAACTCGCGCATGCGAAAAATAAATTGTCGCGCAATTATTTCATTTCTAAAGGCCTTACCAATTTGTGCAATACCAAAAGGAATCTTCATCCTTCCTGATTTTTGGACATTTAAAAAATTTACAAAGATTCCTTGAGCGGTCTCCGGGCGAAGATAAATAGTTGAAGCATCGCCTGCAACAGCTCCCATTTCAGTGGAAAACATCAAGTTAAATTGACGTACTTCCGTCCAATTTTTTGTGCCTGAGATGGGACAAGCAATTTCAAGGTCGATAATTAATTGCCTAACATCGTCCAGTTTTTCGCTTGTTAAGCTGGTTTTAAATCGATTTTCAATATCAATAATTTTTACCGCATTGCGGAGGACATTTGGGTTCGTTTTACGGAATTCTTCCTCATTGAATGCGTCGCCAAATTTTTGTTTGCCTTTTTCAACTTCTTTTTCAATTTTCAATTTTATTTTCTCAATGTGTTCCTCAATTAATACATCTGCACGATAGCGCTTTTTTGAATCTTTGTTGTCTATTAAAGGGTCGTTGAAGGCATCAACATGCCCTGATGCTTTCCAAACGGTGGGATGCATAAATATGGAGGAGTCAATTCCTACAATATTAGTATGCATTTGAACCATAGCTTTCCACCAATAGGTTTTTATATTGTTTTTTAATTCTACGCCTAGCTGTCCGTAGTCGTAGGTGGCCGCTAATCCGTCATAAATTTCAGAGGATTGAAAAATAAATCCATATTCTTTAGAATGGGAAATAATGTCTTTTAATAAATCTTGCTGTTGTTCCATGTTTCAAAGATACGAGCAATATCTTTGTTACGATTTAATCTTTCGTAACAATTCATTGTAGAAGTTTGAATTTTATGAATTGGATTTAATAAATTTGACCTGTATGCGCTTATTTTTAAACGAAAAAGAATTTATAGAAACTGATTTACCCATTGACTTATCTTTAGGTATTTCAGAAAACCAAGCTTTGAGTGCCTGGTATGTTCCCCCTCCAAAAATGGAGGTTGTTCGAGAAAATGGATTTCTTGGTAGTGTTGATGAGGGGGGAGATGTTAATTTTCGTTCTATCTGGTTTAATCCGCACGGTCATGGAACGCATTCGGAGTCTTGTGGTCACATCACTAACGAAATAGTGTCCATTAATAAAGTGTTAAAAACCTATTTTTTTAGGGCTTATTTAATTTCTTTAACTCCGGTTATTCAGCCAAATGGCGACAAGGTGGTAATTATACCGCCAATTTCGCATGAAAGTCCTTTGGAGGCATTAATAATTAGGACACTGCCTAACAATCTCGCGAAAAAACAACAGAATTACGCCGACACAAACCCGCCATTTTTGTCTTTGGAGGGCATAAAGGTTTTAAATGATAAAGGAATCTTACACTTGCTCTTGGATTTGCCTTCGGTTGATAAAGAAAAAGATGGTGGAAAACTTGCTTTCCATCACGCATTTTGGGAGGTGCCCGGTGTTAACCGATTGGATAGAACAATAACGGAACTAATTTTTGTAGAGGATACGGTCTTAGATGGCGAGTATATTCTTGAACTACAATTGGCTTCTTTCGAAAATGACGCAAGTCCTAGTCGCCCGATATTATATCGGATTGATCGTACCAACGAGTAGCACTGAATATGTAAGGAATATTTTTCTTGATTTTTTTGTCGCCAAGACATTAAAAAGAACAGGTGCTTATTATAAAGTTATAAAACCAATTGTATCACTATGACAAAAAAAACCGCCTCTCCAAGCAGTAACTAGTTTTCAATACAAAAAGCAACCTGACCTTTTTAATATTTATTTTCTAATTTAACGAGATTACAGTTGGTTGCTGAAGTAAATGAATAATACACCTGCTTCAGCTAATAAAGTGCCATATGCAATGAATAAATGTGAATCAGTTTTGATGCAACTACGTAATTATACGTAGTGGTATTTATGTAACTATTTGTAATTACCGAACGTAAAGGAAAATTGTGGGTATTTTTTTTTAAAAATCTATCAACTTTGTATAGTTAAATTTAAAAATAAAAAATTATGAAAATGTTCCTAAACTTCAAAACAGTATTATTCTTGTTTTCACTAATGATAGCTTCTAGTGTATTTTCCCACAATGGAAAAGACCCAATAATTACTGACGACCAAATTAGCGTGGTGGCTAATTCGTCCACTGGTATGGCAAAAATTAATTGGAAAGATAATCGAATTGAAACCATTGAAATAGTTTCTTCTAATGGTCAATTCATGCCAATGATACCTGTAATGGGTGCTTCAGAACTTCACCTTAATGATTTAATCGATGGGATTTATACCATTAGCTTTAAGTCTAATGAAGGCACACTCTACACTAAAATAATTGAAATCAAAAGATAGTCAACATATTTTGAACAAATGAAAGAGGGATTTTCCCTCTTTTTTTTTGCTTAAAACTATAACATTCGTAAGGTGGAAAGTCCCCCATCAATGTGAATGATTTGACCAGTAACCCAGGTGTTTTCGATCAAGAACTTTACACCTTGTGCAATATCATTAGCTGTGCCAATTCTTTTTAAGGGATGACGATTATTCGCTCCTTCTCTTTTTTGGTCTGTATTTAGTAAATCTTTAGCTAAAGGCGTATCCGTTAAAGATGGAGCAATGCAATTAACTCGAACAAATGGCGCCCATTCCGCAGCCAAGCTCTTCATTAATCCTTCGATTGCGCCTTTGGAAACGGAAATAGAGGAGTGAAAACTCATACCTTGATTAATTGCAATTGTACTGAATAAAACGACACTACCATTGTTCGATTTGAGGGTTTTTTGATAAAATTGGAGAACCCTAATTGCACCAATCACGTTGGTTTGTAGATCATTTAAAAAATCAGATTCGCTGAACCGATGAAACGGCTTAAGTTGAATGGTGCCAGGACAATAAACGATTGATTCAACTGTGGGTAATTCAGGCAGTTCGTCAGTTAGCGCATTAATTTTGTAATAATTAGCATTTTCTTCGTTACCACTCCTTGAAAAGACAATACAATTTGATTCCCCAAGCAATTCAACAACTGCTTTACCAATTCCACCGTTGCCTCCTATTATTAAATTTTTCATAGATGTTTTTTTTTAAAACAACTGTGGCTATTACTTGTTTACATAATAATTGTTTCGTTCAACAAAACTAGCTATTTTTGTACTCTATAATTTAGTTATTTATATTTAATCTAAATAAAAACATGATCACAGTAACTGACCAAGCAAAAAGTCAAGCAATCAGATTAATGCAAGAGGATGGAAAGTCTGGTTATTTTATTCGTGTTGGCGTTCAGGGTGGCGGATGCTCAGGATTGATGTATCAGCTTACTTTCGACAACCAACAATTGGATGGCGATACGAGTATCGAGGACAATGGCGTAAAGGTAGTAGTAGACAAAAAAAGTTATTTGTACCTAATTGGGACAATTTTAGATTTTTCAGGGGGGCTAAATGGGAAAGGTTTTGTGTTTAAAAACCCAAACGCGGATAGAACCTGTGGTTGTGGCGAATCTTTTTCAGTGTAAAAAATAAAATATAAATGAAAAAATATTCTGAGGATGACCTTGCAACAGACCTAAAGAACCAAGATTATAAATTTGGTTTTGTTAGTGATATTGATTCGGACACCATTCCTTGTGGTTTAAATGAAGATATCATAAGACTCATATCAGAAAAAAAAAACGAGCCTGATTGGTTGCTTGCATCTCGGCTTTCAGCATTCGAGCAATGGCTTGACATGAAGGAACCTGCGTGGGCACATGTAAAATACAAAAGCATCGATTTTCAGGCGATTGCCTATTATGCTGCACCAAAACAAACTAAAAAATACGAGTCTTGGGACGATGTGGATCCTGAAATGAAGGCCACCATGACTAAACTAGGTATATCAATGGTGGAGCAGCAGAGATTAACGGGCGTTGCAGTTGATTTCGTTATGGATTCGGTTTCGGTGGCCACTTCCTTTAAAGAAAAGCTAGGTGAATTAGGGATTATTTTTTGCTCGTTTTCTGAGGCGGTTCAAGAACATCCTGATTTAGTTAAGCGCTACATGGGAACAGTTATACCTCCACAAGATAATTATTATGCAGCACTTAACTCAGCTGTGTTTACAGACGGGTCCTTTTGTTACATTCCTAAAGGTGTTCGTTGCCCAATGGAACTTTCTACTTATTTTCGAATCAATGCAGGCGGAACAGGACAATTTGAAAGAACACTTGTTATAGCTGACGAAGGAGCATATGCTTCTTATTTGGAAGGATGTACTGCACCGCAGCGCGATGAAAATCAACTGCATGCAGCAGTCGTTGAGTTGATCGCATTAGAAGAGGCAGAAATAAAATATTCTACGGTTCAGAATTGGTATCCAGGGGATAAAAATGGTGTTGGTGGGATATTTAATTTTGTAACTAAAAGAGGTGTTTGTGAAAAAAACGCCAAAATTTCTTGGACGCAAGTAGAAACAGGTTCTGCAGTTACCTGGAAATATCCTTCTTGTATTTTAAAAGGCGACAATTCGATTGGTGAATTTTATTCTGTTGCGGTTACCAACAACCACCAGTATGCAGATACCGGCACTAAAATGGTTCATCTCGGGAAAAACACCAAATCCACGATAATTTCCAAGGGGATTTCAGCAGGAAAATCACAAAATTCTTACCGAGGTTTAGTACAGATTCATAAAAATGCTGTAAACGCAAGGAATTTCTCTCAATGTGATTCGCTTTTAATGTCTAGTGAATGTGGTGCACATACTTTTCCTTACATTGAATGTAAAAATCCCACCGCTAAAATCGAGCATGAGGCGACCACTTCAAAAATTGGTGAAGATCAGTTATTTTATTGTAAACAAAGGGGAATTAGTGAGGAAAAAGCAATTGGTTTGATTGTAAATGGTTATTGTAAGGAAGTATTGAATAAGCTTCCCATGGAGTTTGCCGTGGAGGCACAAAAATTATTAACCCTTAGTCTGGAGGGAAGTGTTGGATAAAATCGAGAAATAAAATGTTGAAAATAAAAAACCTACATGCTTCCATTGATGGCAAAGCCATTTTAAAAGGACTGAATCTAGAAATCAATCCAGGGGAAGTACATGCCATCATGGGTCCAAATGGAGCTGGTAAAAGTACGCTCGCAAGTGTACTGGCAGGTCACGAAAGTTATGAGATCACCGAAGGCGAAATTTTGTTTGAAGGAAAAGATTTAACCGCTCTTCCCATTGAGGATAGGGCAAGGGAAGGATTGTTTCTCGCTTTTCAATACCCTGTCGAAATTCCAGGTGTTTCCAATGTGAATTTTTTGAAAACAGCCCTCAATGAAATCCGCGAATACGCAGGATTAAAACCCCTTTCTGCCAAAGACTTTTTACAACTTGTAAAAGAAAAATCTGCCCTGGTAGAGTTGGACAGCAGCTTGGCAACGCGCTCTGTAAATGAAGGTTTTTCAGGAGGCGAAAAAAAACGAAATGAAATTTTTCAGATGGCCATGCTTAATCCAAAGTTGGCAATCCTAGACGAAACCGATTCTGGTTTGGACATAGATGCCTTGCGCATTGTCGCCAGCGGAGTGAATGCCTTGAAAACGAAAGAAAACGCAACCCTGGTCATCACCCATTACCAAAGGTTGTTGGACTACATCGTTCCTGATTTTGTACATGTACTTTTTGACGGAAGAATTGTAAAAACGGGGGGCAAAGACCTCGCACTGGAATTGGAAGAAAAGGGCTATGATTGGATAAAAGCTGAACACGCATGAAAAATGAGGGAAGGGGAAGCCTAATAGAATTTCAACAGCAGTTGGTTCCAACCAACTTGCAATTGCCTGATTCCATTTTATTGAAAGCGAACCAAGACATTCAATGGCTGGCAGATTTTCCAACCACAAAATCGGAGGATTTTAGATACACCCGTTTGATTCGTCTGAATAAATTGCAATTGCAAACAGAAAAATCTTTCGCGCCACCATTGGTAAACATTGCCCCAACGACAGAAGGAATTCAAATTGTTTTTGAAAATGGCCAATTGGTTTCCGTGGTTGGACAACACGAAGGGGTTACCGTTCAATCAGCGCAAGATGTACCACAATCCCAATGGTTGGCTTGTGAATACAAGGGTTTTGTTCAAGCAATGAACGCTGTAAATGCGCAAGGCGGGGTGAGCATTGAAATCTCAAAACAGGTCGCTGTCCCAACTTCGATTACCATCATCCAAAGATGGAGCGGGAAAAGCCAAGCAGTATTGTTGCATCATCAAATTGTCCTTCACGCATTTGCTTCGGCTCACATAGAATGGATACACGAAGGAAGGGCAGAGGAATCCTTTCAAAACTTGTTGTTGGATTGTTTTTTGGCAGAAGGCAGTCAGCTGAAAATGGACAAACTTCAAACGCAGGAGGGCAATTCTTTTTCCTTTTGTACCGAAAGAATCTACCAAAAAAAACAAAGCAGTTTCGCCATAAATACACTCACGTTCAATGCTTTTTTCACCCGAAATGATTTGGAAATTTTTGGTCAAGAGGAAGGAACCGAGTCAAAAATGTATGGCGTTTTTATGGGGGAAGAAAACAACCACATTGACAACCACACAACCATGAACCACATGGCGCCGCATTCTTCGTCAAATGAATTGTACAAAGGCGTACTAAAAGACAAGGCTTCCGGTGTTTTTTATGGAAAAATCAATGTGTTCAAGGATGCCCAGAAAACCAATGCTTTTCAATCGAATCGCAACTTATTGTTGTCTGACGATGCGAGCGTCAATGCAAAACCTGCACTAGAAATCTATGCGGACGATGTAAAGTGTTCCCACGGTTCTACCACCGGTCAACTCGATGAAAAGGCACTTTTTTATCTCCGCTCACGTGGGATTTCTCAGGACCATGCCATTCAATTGTTGTTGGAAGGTTTCCTGTCAGAAGTAATCAATGAGGTGAAAAACAATGCTTTACGCGAACGTGTGAAGGCGTTTCTTTACGTAGAAAAAGCCTAAATCAAAACGTTTTATTTCTTTTACGGTCGTTGAAGGGTTTCTCAAAAAATGAAATGTCAATTAAAAGGAGGGCGTTCCTATGAATTTCAATTTTGGTTGGATGGAATATCCCAAACGAAGAATTCCCGAATAGTAGTTTTGTTGGAACACATTTGAGGAAAACATGGAGTAAGTTGTTCCAACGGATGCGCCGATAAAGAAGTTGTTTTTGAGGTGGTAATGATAAAAAAGTCCAACATTGTGATTCAAGGTGGAAGTTACACCAAGGCTATGTTTGGGTTTTTGAATTTGACACTTGACACTCCTTCAAAGTAACAATTCCCAACCAAAAAATTATTTAAAACCTCTTCTCTTTTTAAGCGCTTCGTATGCGTCCTGTATTTTTTGAAATTTTTCTTTAGCACCCTTCTGGTATTCCTCCCCCATCTGCGCCACTTTGTCCGGGTGGTAGGTGATAGCCATTTTACGGTACGCTTTTTTTACTTCGTCGTTACTCGCCGAGGATTCTATACCTAAAATTTTGTAGTCAGAGTCAACGTTTCGGTAAAACATATTTTTTACACTATCGAATTCTACCGCAGAAACCCCTAGTTGACTGGCAATGCGTTCTATTACGCTCATTTCGCTTTGCTCAACATTGCCGTCTGATTTGGCAATACCAAACAAGTAATGGAGGAGTTGAACGCGCACTTCGATCGGTAGTTTTAATCGAATTTCCGCACAAATTTCCTGAAGTGGAATCTGTCCTGTATCAATATAATTCTTGAGAGTCTGCAGGTGTTGAGCAGTAAACTTATTACCGAATTGGTTGGTAAAAAAGGCCTTAACAAAATCCAATTCTGCTTTTAGCACTTTACCGTCCGCACGCATAACAGCGGCAGACAAAGCCATGAGCATTGTTTGAAAATCAAAGCGACTTGCTTGGGATTTGAAGGGTTCGAAGTTGCCACGATTCCCCTCCGAACTACCCGATTGCTTGCTTTGGACACGATCTATAAATCCGCCAATTATAAAACCAAGAATTCCAAAGCTGATTCTTTTTGTCAGATAAAAAGCAGCTATACCGATGATGAATTTATACAAAACACTAGATTTGTTAAAGGGAGCGAACTCCCTTTACAAAAGTAATAAGATTAGGCAATTCCTTTTAAATTTCGTTCTATAAAACTACTCAATGCTTCGCCTTTTAATAAACCTTGTGCAAGAAGGGCAAGATCGGTCAATTGCTTAATCGTTGCTTGTTGTTTTTTCTCGGGTTTTCCAATAAGATTTGTAATCGCAGCATGATTGGCATTGATAGTCATGGTAAACATCTCCGGAAAAGCACCATAAAATCCACCACCACCACCGAGTTTCTGTTGTTCCATCATTCTCCGTATAAATTCGGGTTGCGTGATTACAATGGGTGAATTATCCTCGTTCATGCTCTCGAATTGAACATTAAATTTTTCTTTATTGATGGTGTTTTCAAAAAGACCTTTTAATTTCTCTTCGTCATCTTTCGATAATTTGGACGGGATCTCATCTGTTTTTCGAATCAATTTATCTAATGTATCTGCATCAACCCTTACAAAGCTGAGGTTTTCATTCGTTTGCTCTAGTTTAGGGAGCCAGTGAGAAACTAAAGGACTCGATAAATTTAATACATCGTAACCACGTTCTTTTGCATTTTTAATGTAGCTGTACTGTTCTTCCGAATTGTGGGTGTATAAAACGATTATTTTACCATCCTTATCGGTTTGCAAAGCCTTAACTTTTTCTTTGTATTCCTCTAAAGTGAAATAGCTTCCTTCGGTATTTTTGAGAAGAGTAAAAGCAGTTGCCTTCTCCGTAAATTTATCTTCAGACAGCATACCATATTGTACAAAAACTTGAAGATCGTCCCATTTCAATTCAAAGTCTTTTCGGTCTTTTTTGAACATATCTGCCAATTTATCGGCCACTTTTTTGGTGATGTGGGAAGATATTTTCTTCACGTTGCTATCGCTTTGTAAATAGGAGCGAGAAACATTTAATGGGATATCTGGTGAGTCAATAACGCCATGCAATAAGGTTAAGAATTCGGGTACAATTTCTGCAACACTGTCGGTAATGAATACTTGATTGCTGTACAGATTGATTTTATTTTTTTGTACCTCTACGTTTTCCTTAATTTTTGGAAAATATAAAATACCTGTTAGGTTAAAAGGGTAATCCACATTTAAATGAATATTAAACAAGGGCTTTTCAAAGGTCATCGGGTAAAGCTCTCGGTAAAAAGAATCGTATTCTTCTTCTTTTAAATCTGCTGGTGCTTTTGTCCAAGCTGGTTGAGTATTATTTAACTGATTAGGAACTTCAATGGCGACTCTTTTGATGTTTCCTTTGTCGTCTTTTTCGCCCTCAGGTGAATCGATGTATTCTGTTTTCATCCCAAAAAATACTGGAATAGGTAAAAATTTACAGTATTTGTTTAAAATTCCTTCAATACGTGCTTTTTCAATAAACTCTATCGATTCCTCACTAATATATAAAATGATGTCTGTTCCCCGGGTTTCTTTTTCCGCATCAATTATGGTATATTCGGGAGATCCGTTACTTTCCCATTGTATGGCTTGTGCGCCCTCTGTTCTTGATAAACTTAAAATTTGAACTTTTTCGGAAACCATAAAAGAAGAATAAAATCCTAATCCAAAATGTCCGATTATTTGTTCTGCACCTTCTTTACCGCTGTATTTTTGAACGAATTCTTCGGCTCCTGAGAAAGCAATCTGGTTGATGTATTTATCAATTTCATCCGAGGTCATGCCAATACCATTATCTCTGATGGTGAGTGTTTTCGCAACGCTGTCTAAAATCACGTCTACTCGCAGTTCACCTAATTCTCCTTTAAATTCACCATTTGCAGAAAGAACTTTCATTTTTTGTGAGGCATCTACGGCATTGGATACTAATTCACGAAGAAAAATTTCGTGGTCAGAATATAAGAATTTCTTAATAATTGGAAAAATATTTTCCGTTTGCACATTAATTTGTCCTGTTTTCATATTATAATTTTTTCTTTACCAATCAATCGATGTGCCAAGGGAATATTTCTGCCATCTTGTCGCTAAACAGATCAAATTTTGACGGAATGTCTATAAACAGGAGTTAATTTCCTTAAATTTGCTCATGATTTTAGGAGTCAAGCTTGTTTTTGCTTTGCTGTTCTTGTGGGGAATATTTAGATTAATAGACAAGTGGTCATTTTTTAAAAACGCGCCTTTTAGTGCTATGTCACTTAAGTTCGCATTTTCACTAAAGGTTGTTGCGGGCGGTGTTTTAGTGCTGTTGTATACCTTTTATTATACCGATAGGCAAACGGCAGATGTGTTTAAGTATTACGACGATGGTGAGGTCTTATGCTGCGTTGCGAAAACTCATCCGCTAGATTTTGTCAAAGTTATGGTTGGGATTGAAGATGATTTTTTAAAGGAACGTTACCTCGATAAAATGTCCTATTGGTATCGGCCTTATGACCATGGTTTACGTAACGACAACAGAATTGTAATTCGAATAAACGCCGTTTTACACCTTGTTAGTTTTGGCAATTATTATATTCACGCCCTTGTTTTTATTTTTTTATCCTTTCTTGGCTGCCTTTTTTTAGCGAAATTATTTTTTGAAGTAACACAATGTAAAATTTCCGCATTTATTTCGGCATTTCTTGTACCATCTGTCTTTTTATGGAGTTCGGGTGTGTTAAAAGAAGCTTTATTAATTTTTGCTTTGGGGGTGTTTTGTTGGTCTATTTACAGGTTATCAAAGGTATTTAGTTGGACCAATTTAGTATTGGCTGCACTGGCTTTCTTTTTGCTTTTTTCAATCAAAATATATGTGTTTGTCGCCTTATTACCTGCCTTAATCTTTTGGTTTATTTGGATGAAACAAGCATGTTTTTGGAAAGCATCATTACTATTTGGCGCCATTTTTTTAGGTGGGTTCTTTTTCTTTCATTTGGTTTTTCCACAGGTGGATTTGGTATCGCTTTTGGTTGCAAAACAACACGATTTTATTCGCTTGTCTCAAGAATTCAAGGCCGGCAGCACTATTTCTATGAGGTATTTGGAAAATGATTTTTGGTCTATTTTAGCCTCCACTCCGCAAGCGTTGTTTCACACTTTTACGCTACCATGGTTTTGGCATGTTAAATCACTGTTGTATTTACCATCCATTATTGAAAATATGCTTGTGTTCATTTTATGTGTTTTGGCAATTGTTTATTTCAAGCGCCCGGACAAGCTAAGGTTTCAATTTCTTGTTTTTTCTGGGATTTTTATTTTAAGTTTATTCACTATTATTGGTCTTACAACTCCGGTTATTGGTGCACTGGTCAGGTATAAAGTACCAGCACTTCCTTTCTTGTTTTTTGTTTTTCTTTCCCTGACAAATTTTTCGAATAGAAACATTAAATTCACACAACACAAAGCGATTAAATGGATAAATATGTACTTATAACGGGCGCCACTTCTGGTATTGGTGAAGCATGTGCGCGTCAATTTTATGCCCTGGGTTACTCTTTACTTTTATTTGGCCGAAGAGAGAACCGTTTAATGTCCTTAAAACAAGAATTCTCTGGGGGAGCTGGTTCTGTTTCCATTTTTTCTGTTGATATTCGTGTTGAGTCCCAAGTTGCAGAAACAATTAAAAACTTACCCGAGGCGGTAAAGAAGCAGTTAGTTGCATTGATTAATAATGCGGGTCTGGCTGTTGGAAAGGGACCTGTTTATGAGGGCTTAATTGACGATTGGGAGCGAATGATAGACACCAACATCAAAGGGTTGTTATATGTGAGTAGGTATGTTGCACCCATTATGCAAGCTAATTTACAAGGACACATTATAAATATTTCAAGTATTGCCGGCAAGGAGGTTTATGCCGGAGGTAATGTCTATTGTGCTACCAAGCATGCCGTTGATGCCCTATCAAAAGCCATGCGAATTGATTTGGTTAGTTACAATATAAGGGTAACCAATGTAGCTCCTGGTGCTGTTGAAACAGAATTTTCACTAGTTCGCTTCAAAGGCGATGAATCCCTTGCTAAGTCTGTTTATGATGGTTTTATTCCTTTGAGCGCCAATGACGTTGCCGACACGGTCGTATTTGCGGCTACGCGACCGGCTCACGTATGTCTTAATGACATATGTATTATGCCGAGTGCTCAAGCAAGCGCTACCGTTTTACATAAAAAATAGGGGGTCAATAAATTTGTAATTTTTCACAAAAACCAGTGCCTTTTACGTAATATAACCCGGGCTTTAGCGAATTAATGTCTAGGCAATCTGAAAAGTGAGGAGCGTTAACTACTACTGTTCCATCGAGTGCCTTTATGCTTAGTGCATAAACAGGTTGGCTAAAGTACAACATGCCATTTGCTGGATTTGGGTATAATTCTATTTGTTTTGAGGGAATCAAAAGCTGCGTTGAGGCGTCATTTTGATAAAAAAAATCGCCTAAATTGAAGGTAAAAAGTTTTGCCGGAATAGTTATTACGGACGATATGCGCTCGGAACTTAGGTACCCACTAACGCTATCGATAAGCGTTATTCCTTCAGTTTGTGAAAGACTCAGCATATTTCCAATTTCAATTCTTCTTTTGTTGCCACTGAAATAATGATGGGGACTGAAGTCAGACAATATCCAAATGAAGCTTGTATATAGGTTGTTTCCGTTGTTTTTATATCCTATGAGCAGTATTCGCGCTGTTGCTGAGTCAATCGTCGCATCGGTAATAAGTCCATCAACGAGAAAAGAGTCTTTTTGAATTGCATTTACGGTACCAACCCAGTTATTTGGAAGTATGTAGTGACGCGTTTGAAGGTTTAACCAATTTTTAGTGAATAAATGAAGGGAATCTTGGTGGTAAAAGAACCCTTCACAATCAAAGTTATTGGCATTGAGAGCAGCGGAAAAATTGGTTTGATTTTCAAAAGTAAAATTAAGCTGCAATGCCTGCACGGTATCATTAGTTGAATTTGTAATCGCCGTCTTACTTACTTTATATACACACAAATTAGTTCTGTTTCCGTAATTATTTCCAAAATCACCGATGTAAATAAACTGACTGTCTTGAGCCAGGGCCTCCCAATCGTAATTTGTAGCTTGCTCAATGACCACCTTCCTTACGATATTACCAGCTAAATCCATAAAAAATAGCGCTGCTTCATTTCCTCCGTCATTCAGGGTAATTAATTCGTTATTCCAATGGATAAGGGCAGAATTTTCATTTAGGTTCTCATTCAGGTTATTCGTTAAAACCGGTTGATAATTGCTGGGAGGATAAGTACAGGTTCCGTCGTTTAATTGAGCTAGGGGATTGAAATTCAAAGCAAGTGGATCTGTACAGCCCCATTGACTCGTAGCCACAAAGGGTATCATTAGCAGAAAAATAAATAGAATTCTCATAGGAATAATTTTTGTTTCCAATTATCGGCCTCCTGCTCGGTGACCATGTTCATTTGCTTTAAATACTGCACAACGAGTCCGAAGTCATTATGGTCAATTTGATTGTTTTTACTCCATGTTGTTTCCGAAAGCCATTTTTCAGCTTGGCCAATAGCGAGAGAATAACGCCAAGATATTATTGATGCAGCTTCTTTATTTTGTTTTAAGTCAGTGGCTTTTTGCTGCACAATGTCACACATTAGACGTAATGTATCACTGTATTTCAGCGCTATATTTTTGTTGACAGCTATTACGAAGCAAGGCCAAGGCGTTTTAATTTCATCGATTCGGCGGCATTTTTTTTGGTCTACAAAAGGTTGTGTTGTAAATTTTTCCCATAAAAACCCTTGGGATTCATTTTGGTTTAATGACCAGAGTCCCCCATAAAGATCCCCTACAACTTGAAATTTTAATTTGGTTAAATCCCACTTGTTTTGATGTGCATTTACAAGTGCCATTAGGTGTGATCCTGAGTTTTCTCTTGAGATTGCGAAGGATTTGTTTTCAAGATCGTTCATACCATTTATAGTAGATGAAAAGGGGACGTGGACTCCCCAAGAAAGAGGAGAGCTGACATAAACAGCAAGAATACGGGAATCGAGCCCTTGTAGAATTGCTTTGCTTATACCTTCTGTTAATAGTACAGCAATATCAATTGAACCGGATTGCAAACCTTTAATCATTTGCCCCGTTCCACCGCTCATATCAGCCCAATGAAATTCAATACCATTTCGCTGAAAGTTTGCATCCTCAATGGCCATACGCCAAGGAAGATTAAAATGTTCGGGCACACCACCTATTTTAAATTGTTTCATGGATTGTTATCTAAAAACTGTTTATCAAAAAGATTTTTATAGTACCCATCTTGAGTTAGTAGTTCTTTGTGAGTGCCTTCTTCCACAATTTCTCCTTTTTCGAGAACGATAATTTTATCTGCCTTTTGGACAGTTGATAATCGATGGGCAATTATAATAGCAGTTCTGTTTTGTGTTAATTTATCGGTTGCTTTTTGAATCATTACCTCTGATTCGTTATCAAGGCTTGAAGTTGCTTCATCAAGGATTAGTACAGCAGGGTTGTATAAGTAAGCACGAATGAACGCCAATAATTGTCGTTGGCCTACACTTAGCTCTCCCCCTCGTTCTCCAATTGTGTAGTCGTAGCCCAAGGGCAGTTGATTAATGAATTCATCAGCTCCAACGGCCTTTGCCGCCTGAATTACGTGCTCACGTGTTATGTGTTGATTGCCCAAGGTAATGTTATTGTGAATGGTATCTGAAAATAAGAATACGTCCTGCAAAACTACAGCAATGTTTGCTCTAAGATGGCTCAATTTAATCGATTTAAGGTCTACATTTCCTATAAAGATATTCCCCTTCTCGTAATCGTAAAATCGGCCTAACAAGTTGATTATAGTTGTTTTTCCTGAACCAGTTGCGCCAACCAGTGCAATGGTTTTATTTTTTTCAAACACTAAATTTATATTTTTTAGTACGGCTTGTTCTTTTGTATACGAAAAGGATAAATTGTTGAATCGAATGGGTTGGTTAAAATCACAATCGGTCACTTCGCCGTCCTTCTGTACATCTTCTTGTTGGTCGAGAATTTCAAAAATACGCTCCGCTCTTACTGTTCCACGTTGTAGAATGTTGAATTTATCAGCTAGTTGTCTAATTGGACGATATAATTGATTAATCCAAAGTGTGAAGGCAATAATTTGTCCGTACAGGGATTTGATTTCAAGGCTTGTTTTACCGCCTGCTTTTAGTGCTCCCCAAACGAGAAGAAAAGCAATGGAAAGCGAACTAAGTAATTCCACTATGGGAAAAAAGATAGAGTTTGCCCACACTGCATTTATATGCGCCTGGCGATGGCCTTTATTTATTTCTTCAAACTTAGCATATTCGATTTTTTGTCGATTAAATAATTGTACAATAGCCATTCCAGTGATGTGCTCTTGAACAAATGTATTAAGCTTGGTAACTTGCTGTCTTTCATATTGGAAAGATGATTTCATCGCTCTAGCAAAAATACGGGTAGCAACAATTAGAACGGGCAATGGAATAAGCGTCATTAAAGACAGCTGCCAATTGGTTACAAACATCAAAATGAGAATAAAAAACAGTGAAATTAAATCACCTGAAATTTCCATTAGCCCCGCAGAGAATACTTCGGTAATGGCCTCTACATCAGATACCACTCTCGTAACTAAGGCTCCTACTGGGGTTTTGTCAAAAAACCGCATCCTAAAAGATAAAAGATGATTAAAGGTTTTGGTCCGAATGTCTTTTATTACTGATTGCGCTAGTAAGTTGGAGAAGTAGGTTGAAATTAATTGAAAAAAGCCTTCCAAAATTAATAATCCAGCAATTAGTAGGCTCCACGCAAGTAATTGTTGCTTATTCTGGTTAGCAATGATGTAGCGGTCAACCATTTCCCCAATCAAGTAGGGGCGAAGGGGGCCTAAAATGGAAAGCGTGATTATACAAAAAAAAGAAATGAAAAAGTATTTTTTGTAAGGCTTGGCCATCGCAAGTAGTCGTACAAACAGGTTGTACTTTTTTTCACCATTCCATTTCATGGTGCAAAATTACCCAAAATAAAGGAATTGGGGCAATTTATAATGGTATACCGCGCGAGCTAACAGGGCCATTATAAGGACTTTTTTTTAAGTTGAAAGTAAAAGAACTTCCAACTCCTACTTTGCTTTTAACAGTAATCATTTGTTGATGTGCCTCTATAATGTGTTTAACGATTGCTAAGCCAAGTCCAGAACCTCCTTCATTTCTATTTCTGCTTTTTTCAACTCGGTAAAATCGTTCAAAAATTCTGGGTAAGTTTGCTTCATCAATTCCGATACCATCATCGCTTACTGAAATAGAAACTAGTTCATCAATAGAATCAATGCTCAGTACTACTTTTCCATTTTTATTTCCATAATTAATTGCGTTGATTATTAGGTTGGTAAGCACTTGACTAATTTTAATCTTATCTGCAAACACATGCGTTTGTGCGTTCTCATTATTTACTTCTATCGTAATTTGCTTCTCTTGTATTGAATGTTCGAGCGAATCAACTATTTCTCTGATGAGGCTGTTTATCTCGAATGATCGTTGATTCATTTTTAACGTATCCACTTCGAGCTTAGTGATTTGATCTAAATCGTCAAGAATATTAACAATGCGGTCGGTTGCAAGTGCTGCTCTATTAAGAAATTGAAGATTGACTTCGGAGTCATCTATTCCTCCTTCAATTAATGTTAATATATATCCTTGAACGGCAAATACAGGTGTTTTTAATTCGTGTGCAAGGTTTCCAAGAAATTCTCTTCTGAATTGTTCTTGTTCCTTGAGTTTTGAAATTTCATTGTTTTTATTTTCCTTCCATACCTCAACGTCTTTTTCAGCTCTACTTATTAATTTATTTATCTTTTTTTCATTTACCAACGAATTATCCTTATTAATCTGAATCGATTTATAAATTTGTTGCAGTCGAGTTTGAATAAAACGCTGAAATAGTCGATAAAATAATAAGAATATGATTAGGGCTGAAATTAGGGGGCCCAATACGATAAACCATACAGGAATGGGAAAAAAAAAGGCGTTGTAAATAAGCAGTGCTGTAGCACTAATTACAAAGTAAATTAGACTTCCTATTAAAATTAAATGACTTGGCTTTAGGTTTCTCACTTTTCATTGAAGGTATATCCGACACCTTTTACAGTGCGAATATAGTCATCTCCAAGCTTTTCGCGAAGTTTTCTTATGTGAACATCTATCGTTCGTTCTCCAACGATGGTTTCGTTTCCCCAAACAATGGCTAAAATTTGTTCTCTATTGTAAACTTTTCCAGGTCTACTGGCGAGTAATTCAAGCAATTCAAATTCTTTTTTCGGCAGTATGATTGATTCTCCATTACAAAAGACCATGAATTTATCTCTATTTATTTGCAGTGACTGTTCTCCGGTTGTGTTTTTATCTTCCTGTTTGCTGGTATCGAGTCTTTTTAGTAGGGATTCTATCTTAGCCATTAATAGTCTTGGCCTAACAGGTTTTGTTATGTAATCGTCAGCTCCTGCCTCAAATCCTGCAATTTGTGCGTAATCTTCCGCTCGGGAGGTCAAAAAGGCAATGATTGGTTGTGTTATGTTCAAATCCTTTCGAATAATTTGACAAGCTTCAATTCCGTCCATCTTTGGCATCATAACATCAAGCAAGATTAAAGATGGGCTCATTTGTTGAGCAAGTTTTACGCCGTCCTCGCCGTTGTTTGCCGTAAAAACTTTGTAGCCTTCTTTTCTGATGTTGTAAGATAAAAAGTCAATAATATCATTTTCATCGTCAACGAGTAATATGGTATGTCCTTTACTATTTTGCATGTCGTGTCATTAAAAAAGGGGATAAACAAATTACATATTGCTTATCCCCTTTAAAATTTAATTAATTGTATTATCTAATAACTATTTTTTCTGATTTAGTGTATCCACCAACTGTGAAGTTAAGGAAGTAAACACCACTCGTTAAATTATTAGCGTTGATAACACTATGAATAAAACCAGTATTATTTTCGTTTAAATTAGAAACGATTCTTCCAAACTGATCAACTAATGTTAATTCAACAGCTTGGTTTTGGTTATTTACGAAGTCGATATTAATTACATCACTTGCAGGATTAGGATAGATAACAACATTTGATAACCCAGTTAATTCGTCTACTCCAACTGAAATGGTTACATCAAAGCTTACTTCGTCTGTACAGTTTCCATTAATAGCTGTTAGGGTAACAGTGTAAACACCATTTCCTACGTATGCGTGTGAAGGTGTTGCTGCAGAAGAACTTGACTGGTCACCAAAATCCCATGAATATGATGATGCACCCGTGGAAGTATTTGTGAATGTTACCACGTTTCCAGAGGAAGTATAAGCACCAGCAGCAGTTGGTGTTGCTGTGAACGTTACGGTTGTTCCTAATGACATACCTACTCCGTTACAAGCGTTTGTATTGGTTGTTGTTACTGTTGCAGTCGTTGTAGCAGTTACTATTATAGATGAAGTTGTTGCACCGTTTGACCATAAGTATGAATTTGCACTTGATGAACTCAACGTAACTGAATCGCCACTACATGCAGTGGTTGATGTTGCGTTAATTGTTGGTACAGGCGAGTTAGAAACGCTTACGTTTGTAGCAGTTGAACTTGCAGAACAACCGTTTAAATCAGTTACAGTTACCGAGAACGTTCCTGAGCTAAGCACAGTAATAGCTGCAGTAGTAGCTGCGTTTGACCATACGTTACCTATTGGAGATGAAGAGGTAAGGATTACCGATCCTCCTGTACAAAACGTAGTTGAACCACTTGCGCTTACTATTGGTGTAGTTGGAAGTGCGTTTACAGTTACAGTTACCATTGATCTAGGGCTTTCGTCACCTGCTGCATTTTTTTGACTCACGTAATAAGTAAAAATTCCTGGTGTTGTAGTACTTGGTACAATAGGCGTAATGCTTCCTGTTCCACCAACTGCAGTTGTATAGTAATAAAGTGTATTTCCAACTAGTGGAGTTCCGTTAATTGCAGATGCCATTGCATTTTGACAGTAAGTCGCAGAGTTTGTTACAACTGGAGCAAGTACACTAAAGAATTTAGGATTAGTAAAGTTTGCTGTAGTAGAAACAGTTGATCCTGCGATTAAACGAGCGTCTGGTGCAGTACCTAAAGCAGTGAAAAGATTCACCCAATTTACTTGAGGTAGAGTAACTGTAGAATCATTACCATCAACACCGAAGAAACTAGCGTAAAATGCGCCTGAAACTCCTGCAGATGTAATTACATTTGTTCCATTTGTAAAGTTGGTCATTGTGTTAGAAGCAAAAATTAAACTATCACCTGTAGCATTAGCAGCTGTGTTTGCACTTTCAATAGACAATCCTTTTTCCCAACCAACTACAAGTGAATTAAAACATGAAGTAGAAGTGTTTCTTCTTAATCTAAATGCTTTTTCAAACTTCTCTCCAACAGGCAATACAATTGTACCGTTTCCTTTTGGTCCTACGATAGTCATGTTAGAAAAAATTGGTCTTGTTTTAGGTTGAGCTGTTGATCCTGCTGCGTCGTTATCTGATTCAAAACAATTTGAATCTCCTGGAGCATCAGATAAGTCTTTATCGCGAATTGCAAGTCCAAACTGTATTTTTCCTCTGTATCCGAAATCTGTATCGAAATCATCGTCTAAACCTCTGTAAGCTATAAGGTGTTTACAATTTACTGTACCACCAAAAAACTCAAAAGAATCATCACCACAATGGGAAACTTGTACATAATCAATTGCAGTTGCTGAACCTACAGATCCACAAGTAAGTCCATTAAGCTCTTTGTTTGGCTCTAACGGAATCCCAGCAAATTCGATTCGAACATAATTTAATGCCCCTGAATTGTCATTGTCAAAATTTCCACCGAATTGCGTGTCTGTTGAAGGAACGATTCCTTCAATATTTGCCACACCACCTGGTTGGTTATTTTTTGCAAGACCAAGTAAAACAAGTCCACCCCAGTCACCTTCATTTCTATTTCCAATTGGCTCGTTGGATGTAAAAACAACAGGATTAGCTGCAGTACCGTTAGCATAAAGTTTCGCACCTCTTGTTACGATTAAGGTTGCTTGTGTTAACTTATCTCCTCGGATAATTGTTCCAGGAAGAATAGTTAATGTAGCGTTGTTTTTTATGTAAATTTTGTTTTCTAATAAGATTACTCCACTCCAAGTTGTATTGGTAAGAATATTGGTAGAAACAGT
>Ga0247843_1003625_pt1 | contig 24808 bp, 22 predicted proteins | sample LaCruzMarch2017__FD_192420 | JGI IMG/M metagenome (GOLD analysis project Ga0247843, IMG submission 192420) | Freshwater microbial communities from meromictic Lake La Cruz, Castile-La Mancha, Spain - LaCruzMarch2017_8m | ecosystem: Environmental > Aquatic > Freshwater > Lake | place: Spain...
AGTGGTGTGTTGTTATTACGACGACAGCTTCTTTATCGAAGCTCATTTAGAAAAAATAAAATCTTTATATCAAAAGGTAAAAAACAAAGACAAGAAGATCAGGATATTATTTTCAGCGCATGGATTGCCAAAGTCAGTTATAGAAAAAGGGGATCCATATCAATGGCAGATAGAAAAAACGGTTGAGGCGATAATGAAAAAACTGTCTGTTGAATATGTTGTTTGCTATCAAAGCAAGGTTGGGCCAATGAAGTGGCTTGAGCCAAACACAGAGAGCGAAATTCAAAGAGCTGCAGAAGAAGGATTTGCCGTAATTATTGTTCCTATAGCCTTTGTTTCCGAACATTCTGAAACATTGTATGAACTCGACATACAATATAAAGAACTGGCTGATAAAATAGGGTTGAAAGGATATTATCGGACTGAGGCATTAGGAGTGGATGAATTGTTTGTTGAGTCTTTGACAAAAACAACTCTAAAATTATCTAACCTTCGGGCTGGCAGTAAAGATGTTGTTATTTCAAGCGGTCTAAAGAGAGCTTGTCCAAAACAGTTTTGTGAATGTATAAACAGGTATAAGGAGAGTCTAGATGTTAAGTAATTATTATGAATGGATTAAGACTTTTCACATTGTTGCTATGACTTCATGGATGGCTGGAATGTTTTATTTGCCACGTCTTTATGCATATCATGCGGAAGTAAAGGTTGGTTCTGAGCAGGACAAAACTTTTCAGGTTATGGAGTCAAGATTGCTGCGTATTATCATTAATCCAGCTATGATTGCTACTCTAATTCTAGGATTGCTTCTTGCAGATATATACGGTTTTCGATCCCTTGGGGTTTGGTTCCATATAAAAATGTTGGCAGTAGTAATATTATTAGCTTTTCATGGACTTTTGGCAAAATGGCGCAAAGATTTTGTCAAAGGGCAAAATAAAAAGCCCGCCAAGTTTTATAAAATTATAAATGAAGTGCCGGTGGTTTTCTTCATAATTATAGTGAGTATGGTAGTGGTTAAGCCGTTTGAGAATTGACAAATATTAAGGATAATAAAAAGTTAGTTGACATCATTTGAGTGTTTTGCTAATCTTCAGAGTAAGAAATGGGATTTTCGTCCGTTCTTTTTCAAATCAACAAAATTATAATGTGCTTTAGGGCACTTGCTGATGTTGTTGTCTGAACCATTCTAACAATATTAATCAAAGATATATTTACATGACAGATCAAACAGAACTTAAAGATAATACCCCCGTCGAAGCCAAAGATAATAGTCCAGTCGAAGCCATTGTTAATAACAACAATAACTTCATTCACCTCAGAGAATTAAAAAAGAAAAACCCGAAAGAAATTCAAGATATTGCTGAGAGTTACGGAGTGGAGAATCCAAGCTCTATGCTTAAGCAGGACTTAATTTTTTCTATTTTAAAGAAGCTGGCCGAGCAAGGAGGGTCAATTGTTGGTGAAGGTGTGTTGGAGGTTTTAGGCGATGGCTTTGGATTTTTAAGATCTCCAGAAGCTAACTATTTAGCTGGTCCAGATGATATTTATGTTTCTCCAAGCCAGATTAGAAGATTTGGTTTAAGAACTGGCGATACTGTTAATGGGCAAATAAGAGCTCCTAAACAAGGTGAAAGATATTTTGCTCTATTGAAAGTTACAGAGATCAACAATGACGCCCCTGATAAAATTGCACATAGAGTAAATTTTGACAATTTAACGCCACTCTACCCAAATGAAAGATTGAATTTGGAAGTGAATAACAGCAAAGACTATAGTTCTAGAGTTATTGACTTAATTTGCCCTCTTGGTAAAGGGCAGCGTGCGTTAGTTGTTGCTCCGCCAAGAACAGGTAAAACTATGTTGATGCAAAACATAGCTCACTCTATTGCAGCAAATCATCCGGAGGTTGTTCTTATAGTGTTGCTAATTGATGAAAGACCGGAAGAAGTGACAGATATGACAAGGTCAGTAAAAGGAGAGGTAGTAAGTTCAACTTTTGATGAGCCGGCTACAAGGCATATTCAGCTTGCTGAGATGGTTATAGAAAAAGCTAAAAGATTAGTAGAGCAGAAAAGAGATGTAGTGATTTTGCTTGATAATATTACAAGACTAGCGCGAGCTTATAACGCAGTGGTTCCTTCTTCAGGAAAGGTTTTGTCTGGGGGTGTTGATTCCAATGCTCTACAAAGACCAAAAAGATTTTTTGGAGCGGCAAGAAACATAGAGTTTGGTGGTTCGTTAACAATAATTGCTACTGCATTGGTTGAAACCGGATCGAGAATGGATGAGGTCATATTTGAAGAATTCAAGGGTACTGGTAACTCAGAAATTATCTTAGATAGGAAAATTTCTGACAAAAGAGTGTTTCCAGCTATTGATGTTACTAAGTCTGGTACACGTAAAGAGGACTTGCTTTATGACAAAGGCGTATTGTCTAAGTTATGGATGTTAAGAAGAATCTTGATGCCTATGGGCGGTGTTGATGCTATGGATTTCTTGATTGAAAAATTAAAACAAACAAAAAACAACAACGATTTCTTTGATTCCATGAATTCTTAATTGAATTTTTTTAGAAAAACTAATAGAATCTGTTAGTTGAGTTAACAGACGGAGAAGAAGTATGTCCAATAGAAAGAAAATATCTTTAATAGGCGCTGGCAATATTGGTGGCACTCTCGCGCATCTTATAGTTCTAAAAAAGCTTGCGGACGTAGTGTTGCTAGATGTCGTTGAAGGTGTGCCTCAGGGCAAGGCTTTGGACATTTCCCAAAGCTCCGCTGTTGAAGGGTTTGATTGCTCTGTAATTGGAACTTGTAATTATGAAGATATCAAAAATTCAGATGTTGTTATTGTTACGGCGGGGATTCCTAGAAAACCAGGGATGAGCAGAGATGATTTGGTTGCAATTAATACAGGAATCATCAAGATAGTTGCTGAAAACATAAAAAAATATGCGCCTAATGCTTTTGTAATAGTTGTAACTAACCCGCTTGATGTTATGGTTTGGGTTATGAAAGAAGTTTCTGGTTTGCCACATAACAAGGTGGTTGGCATGGCTGGAGTATTAGATTCCTCAAGATTTAATTATTTTTTAAGCCAGGAATTAAATATTTCTGTAAACAATGTTACATCTTTTGTTTTAGGTGGTCATGGCGATGGCATGGTTCCTTTAGCAAGGTACACTGCTGTTGGGGGGGTGCCTATTGGCGATCTCATCAAAACTGGGGTTACAACAAAAGAAAAGTTGGATGCCATTATTCAAAGAACTAGAGATGGTGGTGCTGAAATTGTCCAGTTGCTCAAAACGGGCTCGGCATTTTATGCTCCTGCTAGCTCAGCTATTTCTATGGCGCAGTCTTATCTTCTTGATCAAAAAAGAGTTTTGCCGTGTGCTGCTTATTTAAATGGAGAATACGGAGTGAGGGAGTTGTATGTTGGTGTGCCCGTGATTATAGGTGCAAAAGGTGTAGAAAAAATTATAGAGATAGAACTTAGCGCAGAAGAAAAGTCGGCGTTTGATAAATCTGTAGAGTCTGTTCGTGATTTGATGCAGGCAGTTAAGCTTTAGTAAGGGAAAGAAATGAACGTTCATGAATATCAAGCGAAAGAAATTTTTAGACAATACGGCATATCCGTGCCTTTTGGTCAGGTGGCCTTTAAGCCTGATGAGGTAGAGGAGGCGGTTGCTAAATTAAATAGTGAAGTTTTAGTGGTGAAAGCTCAAATTCATGCTGGTGGCAGAGGTAAAGCTGGCGGTGTGAAATTAGCAAGATCCCATCAAGAAGCGATAAAAATTGCTAAGGAAATGTTTGGTGTTACGCTTGTCACTCATCAGACTGGGCCTAAAGGGCAAAAAGTTCGCAGAGTTTATATCGAAGAAGGTTCAAATATTGAAAAAGAATATTATCTTAGTTTGATTTTAGATAGAGTTACGAGTTCTTTGGTGTTTATTGCTTCTACAGAAGGTGGCGTAGATATTGAGGAGGTTGCAGAAAGCCATCCTGATCAAATAATCAAGGTAAGCGTAAAAAATCAATTATGGCCATTTCATGCCAGAAAGCTAGGATTTCAGCTGGGGCTCAGAGATGATAAGTTAAAAAATTTTGTTGCTTTCATTCCAAAATTATACAAAGTTTTTGTTGAAACAGACGCAAGTCAAATAGAGATAAATCCGTTGGTTTTAACAACAGAGGGTGAGTTTATAGCGTTAGATGCAAAGCTTAATTTTGATGACAATGCATTGTTTAGACAAAAAGCGATTGCAAAAATGCGCGATGAAGATGAGGAAGATCCATTAGAATTGCGTGCTCAGCGTTCAGAACTAAATTACGTTAAAATGGATGGTGCTATTGGTTGCATGGTTAATGGAGCTGGTCTTGCTATGGCAACTATGGACATAGTCAAGCTCTATGGAGCAGAGCCTGCAAACTTCCTTGATGTTGGCGGAGGTGCAACTAAAGAAAGGGTTGCTGAGGCATTTAAGATCATTTTATCTGACTCTAACGTTAAAGCTCTATTGATCAATATTTTTGGTGGTATAATGCGTTGCAATATAATTGCTGAGGGTATTATTAGCGCTGCAAAAGAAGTCGGAGTTAATGTGCCAATAGTAGTGCGTTTAGCTGGTACGAATTTTGAATTAGGAAAAAAAATGCTTGATGAGTCTGGTTTAAAAATTATTTCAGCGGACGATTTAGCAGATGCTGCTCGTAAAGCTGTGTTATCAATAAAAACCGTTTAGATAAGGCAAAATAATGGCGATATTAATTAATAAAAACACTAAAGTGATTTGTCAAGGATTCACTGGGTCACAAGGTACTTTCCATTCAGAGCAAGCCATCGCATATGGTACAAAAATGGTTGGTGGTGTGACGCCGGGTAAAGGCGGTGGCGTGCATCTGGATTTACCTATATTTGACACCGTTGAAGAAGCCAAAGAGAGTACAGGGGCGGATGCGTCTGTAATTTATGTTCCGCCAGCTTTTGCAGCTGATTCGATTATGGAAGCGATAGAAGCTGAAATTGCTTTGGTGATTTGTATCACTGAGGGGATACCAGTTTTGGATATGATGAGAGTAAAAAGTGCTTTAGTAACATCTAAAACACGCCTAATTGGACCTAACTGTCCAGGGGTAATTACTCCAGGAGAATGTAAAATCGGTATTATGCCCGGTCATATTCATATGCCTGGTAAGGTTGGTATTGTTTCAAGGTCTGGAACTTTGACTTATGAAGCCGTAGCCCAAACAACAGCTGTTGGACTAGGTCAGTCAACTTGTATTGGTATAGGTGGCGATCCAATAAATGGCACTAATTTTATTGATTGTATCGAGATGTTTTTAAGGGATGATAAAACAGAATCAATAATAATAATTGGTGAGATTGGTGGTTCTGCAGAGGAAGAAGCTGCTGAGTTTGTGCGTTTATCTAAAACTAAGAAAAAAATAGTTGGATTTATAGCTGGGGTTACTGCACCTCCAGGAAAAAGAATGGGGCATGCTGGTGCTATAATTTCTGGTGGTAAGGGTGGAGCTGAAGACAAGTTAGAAGCTTTTAGAAGAGCTAACATTGCTGTTGCAGAATCTCCTGCTGAGATAGGCAATACTTTATTTAAAATAATGAAAAATCACTAAATGAGTAATGATAAATTTTTAAAGAGCTCTTTTTTATTTGGCACTAATGCAGCTTATTTGGAAGAGTTATATGCTAATTACTTGCAGGACAAAACATCTATAAGTAAAGATTGGCAGGATGTTTTTGCTGGCTTAAACGAAAACAATCCTCAAGAAGCAATAAAATCTATACAAGCTCATCATAATTTTTACAAAGTAACTAATCAAAAATCTGCCCCTGCTGTTACAGGCATTAATAGTGGCAATTGTTTAGATTTGCGCGCTAAAATGTTGGTTAATGCTTATCGGGAAAGAGGCCATTTCTTAGCAGAAATAGATCCTTTAGAGTTAGAAAAATTGCCAATAGAACAAGATTTGTCGTTGGATTTAGAAAGTTTTGGTATAACTGGCCAAGATTTAGATACAACAGTAATTTGCGATGGCAAATCAATAACTATTCGTAATTTAGAAAAACAGCTTAAAAAAACATACTCCGCTCATATTGGGTACGAGTTAGCTCATATCACTAATTGTAATCAGTTAAAATGGTTAACTGATCGTATCGAAAATTATAATGATCAGACTGAATTATCTAAAGATGATCGCGAGAATATTTTAAAAAGTTTAATTGAGGTAGAAAGTTTTGAGCAATTTCTGCACACGAAATTTCCTTCAGCTAAAAGATTTTCTGTTGAGGGCGCTGACAATTCTATAATTTCTATGCAATGGGCTATAAACATAGCGGCTGCTGATAATGTAAAAGAAGCAATTATAGGAATGGCGCATAGAGGCAGATTAAATTCCTTAACTAAAGTTCTTGGTAAATCTTATGTTGCTATGTTATCAGAATTTCAAGGTGGAATTCCTTTTCCTGATGGTTTAGGTTTATCTGGGGATGTGAAATATCACATGGGGTTCTCTAAAGGGGAGGAAATTAAAGGTAAAAAAATACATCTCTCAATGATGCCTAACCCTTCTCATCTTGAAGCTGTTAATCCAGTGGTTGCTGGTCAGGTCAGAGCTAGACAAGACTTACTAGGAGATAAAAAAAGACATGACGTGATAGGTATATTAGTTCATGGAGATGCTTCTTTTTCCGGACAAGGTGTGGTTGCAGAATCTTTGATGCTTAGTGATCTAGAGGGATATAATGTTGGTGGTATAGTTCATATTATCGTTGATAATCAGGTTGGGTTTACTGCCACTGCAAAAAATTCTAGAGCTAGTCGCTACCCATCTGAAGTCGCAAAGATAATAAAAGTGCCGATCTTTCACGTGAATGGTAATGATGCTGAGGCGGTGGTAAAAGTTACAAGAATAGCTACAGAATATCGTAATAAGTTTGGTAAAGACGTGGTTATACATGTTATGTGTTACAGGCTTTATGGACATAATGAAATGGATGAGCCAAGATTTACTCAACCTTCTATGTATAAAAAAATTTCAACCTTAGAAACTCCCGGAAAAATTTACTCTAAGGAACTATTAGCAGCTAAAGTGATTGATGATCAATATTACGATAATTATAAAGCTGCATTTAAAGATAAATTAGAACAGGATTTAATAGAAGCAAAAACTTTTAAGCCTAAAAAAGCAGATTGGTTTGAAGGTTTGTGGTCTAATTTGGGCAATTTTCATTTGGGTAAGGCTTTAGATAAAACTACAGGTGTAAAAATCTCAGAATTAAAAACTATCGGTCTAAAGCTTTGTGAGGTTTCAGAAGAGATAGCAGTAAATAACAAAATTACTAAGCAGCTAGAAGCCAGAAAGCAGATGATGGAAGTCGGCAAAAATATAAACTGGGCAACTGCCGAAGCTTTAGCATTTGGTTCGTTGTTATTAGAGGAAACCAATGTAAGGCTTAGTGGTCAAGATAGTGAAAGGGGAACTTTCTCACAAAGACATAGTATATTAATTGATCAGGAAAATGATTCATTATATGTCCCATTAAATCATTTAGCAAACAGCCAAGGAACATATGAGGTGATTAATAGTAATTTATCTGAATATGCGGTGATGGGATTTGAATATGGTTACAGCACTGCAAGTCCTAATAATCTAGTATTATGGGAAGGTCAATATGGGGATTTTGCTAACGGTGCACAGATCATCATAGATCAGTTTATTTCATCTGCTGAATCAAAATGGTTAAGGTCAAGCGGCATAGTATTATTATTGCCTCATGCTTATGAAGGTGAGGGTCCAGAACATAGCTCTGCAAGATTGGAAAGGTTTTTACAGCTATGTGCTGAAGATAATATCCAGGTAGTAAATTGTACTACTCCCGCTTCTTATTTTCATGTGTTGAGACGCCAGATTCATCGTAATTATCGCAAGCCTTTGATGATAATGGCACCAAAGTCATTATTGAGACATAAATTAGCAGTTTCTTCCCTTGAAGATTTGGCAGAAAACACAGAATTTAAAACTGTTATTTCGGAAATAGCAACAATACCTAACCCTAAAAAAGTTATATTATGTAGCGGTAAGATTTATTATGAGTTATTGGAATATAGGGAAGTTAATAAAATTAATGATGTGGCATTAATTAGATTAGAGCAGCTTTATCCTTTCCCTAAATTAAAATTACAGGAAGAGTTGTCTAAATATAAGAATGCTGAGATTATATGGTGTCAGGAAGAGCCCGAGAACATGGGGGCTTGGCGTTTTTTGCAGCCACAAATAAATAATTTGATGATAGAATGTAAAATTAAAGGTATGATAAGGTACGTTGGTAGAACCGCATATGCTTCAACTTCTGATGGATATAGCTCTACTCATCGTAAGTTTCAGGAAGCTTTAATAAAAGAAGCTGTTAATTCGTAATAGGAGTAAAAATGACCGTACAAATCAAAGTTCCATCTTTAGGTGAGTCAGTAACAGAAGCAACTATTGCCAAATGGTATAAGAAAAAAGGCGATGCTGTTAAAAAAAATGAAGTTCTGATAGAGTTGGAAACTGATAAGGTTGCTTTAGAGGTGTCAGCTGAAGCTGATGGTGTGCTGACAGAAATTCTATTTAAAGAAGGCGACACCGTTACTATAGGAGCTATATTGGGTTCTATTAAGGAAGGTGCTGTAGCGGCTGAAGCTGAAAAAAAACAAGAATCAAAGCCGGAAGTTATTGCTAAGCCAGCAGTTGTTGAGGCTAGTAAAAAAGAGGAATTATCTCCTGCTGTTAGAAAAATGGTGGTTGAGAATAATCTTAGTGCCAGTGAAATATCAGGCACCGGTAAAGATGGTAGAATTATAAAAGGTGATGTATTGAATGTTTTAGATTCTGGTTCTCCCGTGACGCATGGGGTGCGTGAAGAACGAGTTAAAATGACAAGGTTGCGTAAAAGAATTGCTGAGAGACTAAAGGAGTCACAAAATACAGCGGCAATGCTTACTACCTTTAACGAAGTAGATATGACTAACATTATGCAATTACGTGGCAAGCATCAGGAAGCTTTCACCAAAAAACACAATGTTAAGCTTGGTTTTATGTCCTTTTTTGTTAAAGCTGTAGTTGCTGCTTTGAAGGAAATACCCGCAGTTAATGCTGAAATAGATGGTGAAGATATTATTTATAAAAACCATTATGATATAAGCATTGCGGTTGGTACAGAACAGGGATTAGTAGTTCCGGTTATACGTGATGCTGATAGGCTTTCATTTGCAGAAATAGAAATAGAAATAGCTAATTTAGCTAAAAAAGCTCGTGATGGTAAATTAACAATGCAAGATCTAACCGGTGGAACTTTCACTATAACTAACGGTGGAACTTATGGGTCGCTTTTATCCACGCCAATCATTAACCCGCCTCAATCAGGCATTTTGGGAATGCATAAAACTCAGGATAGAGCAGTAGTAGTTGCTGGTAAGATTGAAGCTAGGCCAATGATGTATATTGCTCTTTCTTATGATCATAGACTTGTTGATGGTAAAGAAGCGGTAACGTTCTTGGTACGAGTAAAAGAAAATATTGAATTCCCAGATCGTTTGTTATTTGATTTATAAGGGTTTGAGTTTATGGAGCAATTTGACGTTGTTGTAATTGGTGGTGGTCCTGGTGGATATGTTGCGGCAATCCGAGCTGCGCAATTGGGGCTTAAAACAGCTTGTATAGAAAAGCGTGGTTCTTTAGGCGGCACTTGTTTAAATGTTGGCTGTATACCTTCAAAAGCATTGCTAGATTCATCGGAGAAATATGCGGAAGCAAAAGCTGAATTTGCTCATCATGGGATCAAATGCGAAAAACTATCGCTTGATTTAAACACTTTACTTGCTCGTAAAGATAAGGTTGTTTTAGATCTTACTAAAGGAATTGAAGGTTTATTTAAAAAAAACAAAGTTAGTTATTTCATCGGTGAAGGCAAGATTTTAGCTAATAATGTTGTAGAATATCAAAATAATAAAAAATCTGAGCAAATACAGGGCAAGAATATAATTATAGCAACCGGGTCTGATAGTATAAATATCCCTGGAATTACTGTTGATGAAGAGCATATTGTTACTTCTACTGGTGCTTTATCTTTGAAAAAAGTTCCTAAAAAAATGATAGTGATCGGTGCAGGTTATATTGGTTTAGAGATGGGATCAGTGTGGCTAAGATTAGGTGCTGAAGTTGAAGTTATAGAGTTTTTAGACCGAATTGTTCCGGCGATGGACAAAGAAGTGGCTAAAAATTTACAAAAATCTCTTGAAAAACAAGGCATGAAATTTAGGTTAAGCACCAAAGTTTTGTCAGCGACTAATTCCAAAAATGGAGTTGAGTTAGAAGTTGATTCAGCAAGTGGTGGTCAAAAAGAAAAAATCACTACTGATGTTCTTTTGGTGGCAATTGGAAGAAAAGCTCATACTCAAGGCCTTGGATTAGAAGAATTGGGTGTGGCTATTGATAATAGAGGCAGAGTTTTAGTTAATGAGAATTTTGGAACCAATGTTAGCGGTATATATGCAATTGGTGATGTTATTGCGGGACCGATGCTTGCGCATAAAGCAGAAGAAGAAGGTGTTGCTGTTGTTGAGTTAATCGCTGGTCAAGCCGGTCATGTTAATTATAATGCGATACCTGGTGTGATTTACACCTGGCCAGAAGTTGCTACTGTTGGCAAAACAGAAGAAGAGCTGCAAGAAGCTGGTGTAGACTACGCTGTTGGTAAATTCCCATTTATGGCGAATAGCCGTGCACGAGCAATTGGCTCTACAGAAGGGTTTGTAAAGATTTTGGCATGTAAAAAAACTGACAAAGTTTTAGGGGTTCATATTATTGGTCCTGATGCTGGCACGCTTATTGCGGAAGCTGTTTTGGCGATGGAATACTCAGCTTCGGCTGAAGACATAGCACGCACTTGCCATGCTCACCCAACTCTGAATGAAGCGGTGAAAGAAGCTGCACTGGCAGTTGGTGGTGGGGCAATTCATATATAACCCTCTGCTCTACCTATCATTTTGATGTGCTTCAAATATGAAGCAAGTTATATAAGAAAGGAAAGCTATAGAGTTAATATGAGCATTTATATTTACTGAAACATTCTGCTCCTCTGTTGATTTTATCTTGACGTACATATTTGTTTATGAACGCAAATTTTTCACCAAACTCAGGAGATTCTTCTCTATAAAAATATCCATTTAAGTCATCACTCATAGCAAATATATAGCCTTGAGTAACTATTTTATCTTCAAAAAATAAAAAACCATAGTAATTAGTGGGTGAAACCAACTCTAATACTAAAACTTTCGGTTTAAACCCAGACCTTCCTATTACATCGTGCTCTGTTCCTTCCACATCAATCTTAATAGAGTCAATATCATTTATTTGATGATCTATTAAAACATTAGTGAGAGTATTCTACTTCTACAATAAATATTTTGTTTTTTATAGTACCATCTAAATCTATAATTTTTTTGTCAAGAGAAGACAGAGTATTTAATTTTTCATTGATATAAAACTGTGCCGTTCCTTTAAAACTAGATATTGCTTTGTTTATATTAATATCATGTGGCCTGGCTATCACCAACTCATTAAATAATTCTTTAATAAGCTCGATACCAATACCCCTTCCATCCTCTTATATGAAAATAGTGTGTGGCATTATCTATAATTTGATCATTTACTCCGACTTCTACAAAAAATCCCTTTTCTATATCTTGAAATACATAAGCTAATATGGAATCTTCTAAAATTGGCTAAAATATTCTTTGTTTCCCATCATTTTTGAAATTGGGCATGTATGGTTTTTAGTTGGCATAATTCAATTCATCCATATTGTACGTCTACTATACATAATAGTAACGCATGCTGGTGAATTGTTAGCAGTATAACTTATTGATTGCATCTGCCATATTTGTCTTCTAATCTTACAATGTCATCTTCTTCTAAATATGCACCAATTTGTACTTCAATTATTTCAAGGGGTTCTTTGCCTACATTTTCTAACCTATGAATTGTGCCAGTTGGTATATAAGTTGATTGTTCTTTCTCTAAAACAAAACTTTTATTACCATGTGTTACCATAGCTTTGCCGCTAGTTACTACCCAATGTTCAGAGCGCTTGTTGTGATACTGCAGTGAAATTTTACTTCCAGGATAGATGTGAAGTTTTTTTACTTTATAACTGTCATAAGTCAAAATATTTTGATAATATCCCCAAGGACGGTAATATATAGGAGCTGTGTTGACTATAGGGTTATTTTGTTTTTTGAAGTCATTCACAATATTTTTTACTGCTTCACTATCATCTTTGTTTATAACCAATACAGCATCTTTGGTGGTTATTATGCATAAATTCTCAACTCCATATGTGATTGTTGACATTTCTGGTTGAGAATAAATGAGACAATTATTGGTTTGATATGGATAATTCTTACCAAAACTATAATTCTGATCTTGATCTTTAGGGCTGTGATCATATAGAGCTTTCCAGCTACCAATATCACTCCAATTTAGATCCATGGAAATTGTTACTGCATTGTTTGTGTGCTCAAAGATGGCGTAATCTATGGAAATATCCTCGCAAGAATCAAAAATGTCTTTTTGAATTTCAAGGAAGTTATAGTTAGTTGTAGCCATTTTAACTGACCTTAAACAACAATCAAAAATTGCTGGATAAAAATTTTTAAGCTCTTGTAGATAAGATTCTGCTTCAAACATAAAAATACCACTATTCCATTTAGCGTGGTTTTTAATTAAATCTTCGGCTGTTTTTATAGTTGGTTTTTCGGCAAATATTTCTACTTCGTAACAGTTTCCATTAATTGATTTACCTGGTACTATGTAACCATAGGCTGTTGATGGATAGGTAGGGTTAATACCGAAAGTGATTAAGCTGTTATTGGCACAATGTTCTTTCGCAGCTAAGGCCAGTTTACAAAATTGCTCTGATTGCTCTATCATATGATCAGCGGGCACGACCAGCATAGTTTGTGAGTGTGGATGATGTTCTTTTAAATAATGTGCAGCAAGAGCAATTGCTGGTGCTGTATTTTTGGATACCGGCTCGAGAATTATAGCTAAAGGTTCTATGCCTAATTCTTCTAATTGGCCAGCAATTTTGAACTTATGTTGTTCATTACACACTATTACTGGTTTGGTAAAAATCTTTGAATCTGATATTCTTTTTGCAGTGACCTGAAATAGCGATAAATCACCTTCAATAGCAAGAAATTGTTTAGGATTTGTTTCACGTGAAATTGGCCATAATCTTGTTCCAACTCCGCCACATAAAATAACTGGTGTGATCATAATTTACCTATAGTAATGATTTGTATAAACTAACAGTTTTTTCTTTCATAATTTTTGCTGTAAATAATTTTTCATATCTTTCCAAAGCAGCCCTGCCCATTTTTTTTGCTAACTTTGAATCTTGCGCTAATAGTGACATTGCTTTTTTTAAAGCAATTGGATCATTATTAGGAACAACAAATCCGGTTTTCTCATGTTGATTTATATAATCCGTGCCAGTGCCAATAGCGCATGAAATCAAGGGTTTGCCAAACATTGCGCCTTCAACAAGAGTTATACCAAAAGCTTCTGACCTAAGATGTGATGGCAATACTAAACATAAACAGCTATTTAGCAAGTTAACCTTTTCTTTATCTTCTATTTGACCTAAAAAATGAACATTATCAAGTTTTTTTTCTTGAGCTTGTTTTTTCAGATTGTTATACTGTGCTCCCATGCCAGCAATTACCAATTGGTAGTCAGCTCTTACCATAGAGTCTAATAAAATATGCAATCCTTTGTAATAGCGCAATTGCCCAATAAAAAGAAAAAATTTATCACCAAATTTCTTCTTTATCTGTTTACAGCTATTTAAATTAGGCTTTGGGTAATTGCTTTTATCTATTCCAATAGGAATTACTGTAACTTTTGATTTGCGGTTGATAAGATTTGCACTAGTAATGGTATAATTTGGTGATGTGGCTATTATTTTATCAACTTTAGACAAAAACCATTGTTCAAGCGGATAGTATAAACAACGCAAGATTTTCTGTTTTACGATATCAGAATGATAAGTTACAACAGATTTTCTTTTGGCGGCAAATAAAGACAATAAGTCACCAAAAGGCCAAGGATAATGATAATGAATAATATCAGCCCAGTTAGATTCTTTTTTAAAGTTTATTATAGCTTGGATAGAAATGGGGCATGAAGCATAACTCAAAGTTTGAGGATAGCGAATAACTTTTATGCCTTCATAATTTTCTACAGTTTTTTTGCTGTTCTTAGTTAGGCATAATACCCTGGATTCAATCTCTGCATTTTTGCATAATTGAAATATAACCTGCTCCCCTCCTCCTACCGTTTCAGGGAAAAATGTTTTATAAACATGCAAAACTTTAATGGACATTTATCTAATATTAATGTTCTATAAGGCTGAAAATTTAGTATAAGTTTGATTCAAAGTAAAGGTTTTTAGGTCCAAGGTTGGAATGAAATTATTATCACAGATTTATAACTTAACAATTAAGGTATCTCCAAAGGTGATGCGGAAGCTTGCAAACACCATACTTATGTACATTTTGCCAAAGCCTTCTAAACTAATCAAACCTGGTCCAATCACAATGGTTGGTATGCTAAAAGCCTCTTCTGGACTAGGACAAGCTGCAAGACTAAACTTAAGTGCTCTTGTAGAACAAGGATATAAAGTTAAGTCATTTGATGTTAGTAATTTGTTTACAGAAAGCTTTTTAAACATCCAATTGCCTGCTCAAATGTCTACCAAACAAAAAGGTGGTGTAATTATTATTCAAAACAATCCCGTTCACATTCCTTTAATTTTATTTTTGCTGGGTAGAAAACGGTTAAAAAATAAAAAGATTATTGCGTGTTGTCTTTGGGAAACCGAATCTATACCAAATCATTGGATAAAGCCATGTAATCTAGTTCATGAAATTTGGACAGCTTCAGATTTCTCGGCTCAGGCTTTTAAGAAGAAAGTTAGAAATATACCCGTGAAAGTTGTCCCTCTTCCTTTGCGGATGCCATCAGATACTTCTCTTAATAGAGAGCATTTTGGATTACCAAATAGTGTTATAATATTGAACATCGCTGATTTAGGCTCTGGGTTTAATCGTAAAAATATAGTTGGTGCCATAGAAGCATTTAGAAAAATTTCTAATAAAGTAGAAAATGCAACTATGGTACTAAAGTTATCTGGTACCAAAAGGTTTTTGAAAGAAAAAGAAGAAATAGATCAGTTGATTTTTGACTTGCCTAATATTGTAGTAATTGATAAATTTTTAAGTGTAGATGAAATGCAAGGTCTAATAAATCTTTCAGATATTGTTGTGTCTTTGCATCGCAGCGAAGGATTTGGCTTACTTATGGCTGAGGCTATGTGGCATGGTAAGGCAATACTTGCTACTCCATGGTCTGCTAATATGACATTTTTGCCTAAAAATTGTGCTTGTTATGTTGAATATAAATTGGTTGAAATCAATGATTCTCAGAATATATACAAAGACAAAGGTGTTTGGGCAGAGCCTGATATAAATGATGCAGCAATGAAATTATTGAAGCTTGTGAATGACAAAAAACTCAGAAAAGAGCTAGGTGCAAATGCTAAAAAACATGCAATGAAATTCTTTACTAAAGAAGCATTTGCTAAACAGACAGACGAAAGCCTTAAGAACTATGCTGAGAAATATTAATTTGCTAAACGAAGTAAAAACATAAAGACAAATATAGTTGCTAGCAATAGCGCCCCTATAGGATAGTTTATAGAAAATAAGCTAAGTATTCCCAAAATCAGATTACAATAAATAATTTTTTTAGTAACTTGCGAATGTGATTTGCCTTTACGTACAGCTAGTTGATAGTAGTGTTCTGAGTGGGCTTGCCAAATCTTTTTCTTTTGAACAAGACGTTTTATGATTGTAGTAATGCCATCAGCTAGATAATAGCCTGGAATGATTATTGCAGCAGCAATATACCCATGTATTGCTAGGTTTAATAATAGCCATCCACAAATTAACCCAAGGGTTACGCTACCAACATCACCCATAAATATCTTAGCTGGGTGCCAATTATATATTAAGAAGCCAGAACATGCCCCAATAATACTCATACAAAGATATGAGACCGAAATATTTATTTGAGGATCAATTATAGTAAATATTAGCACTATTATTGCGATATAGATAGTTTGTGATGCTGCAAGGCCATCTATTCCGTCCATAAAATTGTAAATATTTATAAATCCTAATAAAGCTAGGGCAACCAAAAATTTTTCAACTATTAAAGGTATAGAGTGTAATAGGAGATTAGAGTTGTATTCTGGCAAAAAATTAATCGCAAAATATATTGCTAAGGCTTGAAAGCATATTCTTAATAGAATAGAAATGGTAAGAATGTCATCTAGAAGTGATATTGTGGCACAAATCAAAATTGCAATTATTAAATAGATAAAATGGTGATTTGAAGGATATTGTAAGTTAAGCATGGTAATGCAACACAGCAATATAATGCTAATTATTGTTATTCCCCCTCCACGTGGTATTGGATTAATATGATTTTTGCGTTGGCTTGGGAGGTCAACCATACGATTTTTATTCAGAAAGGCAATAAGCGGCTTGGTTAAAACTATAGAAAATGCTAGTGGAATAATAAAATATATAATATACATAGTGTTAGCGTCAACTTATCAGATTGTATTATAATAAATAGCCAAGATAGATTAAAATACGAATAATATGACAAATATACAAATAAAATTACAACATATTTATGTCAACGGCGTTGATACCCATGCTAGGGCTGGGACTTTGCGTCAATGGTTGTTGCTAAATAAAACAATCAAATCCAAGGGTATACCAATATTATGTGACGTGTCTCTTGAAGCAAAGCCGGGTGATAAAATAGGTATTATTGGTAGGAATGGCAGCGGTAAGTCTTCGATTTTAAAGGTGATTTCTGGTAATTACCCCATAGCTAAAGGAAATAGGTTGGTGCATGGAACAATAGCCCCACTTATTGAGATGGGAGCAGGTTTTGATCCAGAGCAGACTGGCATTAAAAACATTAAATTAAGTTTTGCTTACAGAGGTAAATTAAAGGATTATTCTCCGGAGTTAGAGCAAAAAATTATAGAGTTTTCTGAATTAGATGATAAAATTTATCTTCCTCTTAAAACCTATTCTTCGGGAATGGTCTCTCGTTTAGCATTTTCTTCAGCTGTTTTTCAAGACCCAGATATTATGCTTCTAGATGAGGTGTTAGCTGCAGGGGATGCTGGGTTTGTTAAGAAATCTAGGAATTTTCTTAGAAAAAAATTGGATACGGCTTCAATTGCGATAATAGTATCGCATGCTACTGATGACATACAAGAAATATGTAATAGGTTCATTTTGATGGATCAAGGCGCTATTATTATGGAAGGTTCTGCAAAAGAGGTGGAGTCAAAATATAAAAAAGATATATTAAATATAAAGTAAGTAATAAATATGAGATTTATTAAAGATTTTTTCCATGACTTGCAAAATAAGTGTGATAAGTATTATTTTCTTACTATTGTTCTTATAGCCCAGAATACTTTGTCTAGACAGTATCGCGACTCGGTTTTAGGAATATTGTGGACTTTGATTCAGCCAACGACACAAGTAGTTATTTATTCTTTGATTATGCCCCATATTATGCGATTTCCTGTAGCAGATTACACAACGTTTCTAATAACATCTATATTCACATGGGGTTTTATATCGCAGACTTTAATAGTTACTCCAAACTCATTGATAAGCAATGCCGAGATTATCAAAAGATGTATTGTCTCTAAGACAATCTTTCCGCTTTCTGATGTTTCAAGATTATTCTATAATTACATAATATCATTTTTATGCATGTATGTTTTATTAGTTTTATTGTCAATAACCAAATTTGATCCGGTGGTTTTATTATTGCCTTTATATTTGATACCAATTTTTATTACTCTTGCCGCTATTTCTATAGCGTTAGCTTTCTCAGCTCCTTATCTAAAAGATTTAAATGAAGTAATGACTGTACTTGTGAGTGTGTCATTTTGGTTAACCCCTATCGTATATCCTATCACGATAATTCCAGAACATTTGCGTTATTTATTTGAGCTCAACCCCTTTTATATTATGATTAGGCCTATTTCTATGATAGTTCATCAGCATGTTATCCCAAGCTTTTTGGATTCCTTATATTTAATTTTATTAACTGTGTTTACCTCCGTGATTAGCTATATAGTTTACAGAACATGCAGAAAAAACTTTGTGTTTTATTTATAGTGAGTTATATAAAAAGTTGTGTGTACTATTTTTACATCACAAGAACTTTTTTATCTATGTATATAGTATTTACTATATTGGTCCATATTGGTATATACGATTTTGATCGTAAAAACGTTCCAGCTTCTGGTGATTCAGTGATAATAACCTTTGGTCTAAAATGTTCATAATCAATAGCGACAAGAATATTTAAGTCATATCCTTATGTTTTTTCTTACATCATTATAAATTTATTCTTTTTAAATCTGCTTCGACCATCATTATTGCTAACTCCTCTAAAGAAGTTGTTGCTTTCCAGTTTAATTTTTTTTCAGCTTTAGTTGGATCACCTAATAATAGATCTACTTCTGCAGGGCGATAAAATTGTGGATTTATCTCAATAATAATCTTGCCTGAATTACTATCGATTCCTTTTTCATCTAGACCTTTACCTTGCCAAACTATATTAAATCCAGCTGCTTTGGAGGCGATTTCTATGAAATGACGTATTGTTGATGTTTTACCAGTAGCCAAAACATAATCATCACCCTGCTCTTCCTGTAGCATTAACCACATTCCCTCCACATAGTCTTTTGCATAACCCCAATCACGTTTAGCATCTAAATTACCTAATTGTATTGGACCAACTTTTTTTGATACAATATTAGCTAATCCTAGAGTAATTTTTCTAGTTACAAATTCTTCACCTCTTAGCGGTGATTCGTGGTTAAATAAAATTCCAGATGAAGTATGAATATTGTAAGATTCTCTATAATTTACTGCAATCCAGTGACCATATAATTTTGCAACTCCATATGGGCTTCTTGGATAAAATGGTGTGTCTTCACTTTGAGGTATAGCCTGGACTTTACCAAACATCTCAGAAGTAGAGGCTTGATAAAATTTAATTTTAGGATTTAAGATCCTTATTGCTTCAAGAATTCTTGTTACACCTAATCCATCAACTTCTCCGGTATAAATAGGTTGCTCAAATGATGCTCCAACAAAGCTTTGTGCTCCAAGATTATATATTTCATCAACCTTAGTTTTTTCAAGAGCCATCATAATATTAGAGAATTCATTTAGCTCAAAAGAAATAAAATTTACTTGATCTGAAATATTTAATTCTTTTAACCTCCATAAATTATTCTGAGAAGATCTTCTGGTCCCTCCATATACTGTATAGCCTTTTGATAATAATAATTGAGCTAAATAAGCTCCATCTTGACCAGTTATGCCAGTTATAAGTGCTGTTTTTTTCATAAATCCTATTGTTTTTTTGTTAATTTTAATACAGTAGTTGGAATATTTTTCAAGCTATAGTTCCATAGTAATTTTTTGTATTTTTCTCCTGATCTGTCTGTAGAAAAATTAGGAGAAAAATCTTTTTTCAGACATTTTTTTATAGCGTTTTTAAAATCATCTGGGGTATCTGCTATTATAACAAAGGGCTCATTTTTAAATTCTCCATATCCTCGGAAAGCAATACTTGTAGCAATAATAGTCTTACCAGATAATATTGCTTCTGCAGTTTTTAAGTTTGAACCGCCAGCTTCAACAATAGGCAATAAAATTATTGTTGACAAGCTAAGTATTGCTGTTAGGTCTTCATTTTTTACAATTCCAAAATTGTCAATACGCCCTATATTTAAGGATTTAAAAATTCCGTGATCATAATTATATATAGAATTTCCAGCTTCTCCACATAGTATAATTTTTTGATCAGGAGCTAAAAAACCAAATGCTGGACCTAATAAATCCATAAATCCTTTAGTATTAGGTGGATGTCCGCTGCCAACAAACACTATAAAATTATCTTGATTTATCTTTTCTTTCCAATAAGCTATCTTTTTTTTGCTTGGGGAAGGTGGTATTGAATAGGCATTAGAAGATATGATCACTTTGCTAGCGCCCATTTTTTTTAGTTGAACTGCTTCTTGCTCAGTAACAGCAATAACTAGACTTGCTTTCTTACACACATCACGTTCTATATCCTTAATCTCTTTTATTATAGATGAATAATTTGTACAACGCTCTTTTAGTATGCTTTCTTTGAGTTTATATTCAATATTTTGGGAAGAGTAAATTAATCTAATTTTTGGGTATTTTATAGATAATTTCTGATAATACGGGAATAGCCAAGGCTGTTCTAATTGAATAAAATCAGGGTCTTCATCCAAAACTATTTTGGTTAATTTATTGAATAAATTATCATCTGAAACTATTTGTTGACCAGTGACTAAGTCACCTATTAAACCTAAAGACACGTTGCTTTTGTGCGCTAATAGGTGAATGCCTATATCGTTTTGACTTGATTTTAGAGGATTTGAACCTTTATTATAAATTGCTACGTATTTAGCATTTATATTGTGCTCTATATATTTTTTTAAAATTTCAGAGACTCTAATTTGGCCGCCATGTAATGGGTTTTTGATATTATATGTTCCTAACATCAATATTTTAACCATTTTAATTTTTCCTTATATTAAATTCTGTTTTTATAAAATCAAGAAAATTAAGGGCCATGATATTTAATGTTATAGGTTTGTAATTCTTTTTTATATTATCTTCTAGCGATTTTAATTTGGAACGATTCTCTAGTAGGTCTTTTATTGATTCATACCATGAATATATATCTAAAGGGTCTAGCATTTTTGTCAGGTTTTGAGATACTTCAGGTAATGAGCTGGTATTAGATGTTATACAATATTTTCCGTAATAAAGACTCTCAGCTACAGGAATACCCCAACCTTCATAAAAAGAAGGAAATACAGTGAATAAACAGTTTTTGTAAAGCCACTCAAGATCAGAATCATTTGCATCATTTACTATGATTATATGTTTATTTAATTTGGTATCTTCTCTTATCATATGTTGTAACTCATTGCACAACCAGCCATTGCGTCCAGTTATCACTAATATAGGACAGTTTTTACTATCATATTTATAAAGTTTCTGCCAGACATTATAAAGAGTAGCATGGTTTTTACGTGGCTCAATTGTACTGACTGTTAATATAAAGTCTTTATTTTTAATTAAAGATCTACCAGTAAATCCAACTTTTTTAATATTTTTTGTTAATAAATCGCACCCTATATTTATTATTTTTAGAGATGGTAATGGAGCACTGACGGTTTTTGCATATTCTAAAAGATCATTTTTTGAACTTTCAGATATACATATAATATAATTAGAGCACCATAACATGTCAGTAAAGTACCTAGCCATTTTAAATGAATAATTTGGCGGAGTAAATTGAGGAAATTTGTACGGTATTAAATCATAACAAAATAATACAGTTTTTATACCTACATCTTTTACTAGATTATATACTTCCGTAAGATTTCCTTTATCCCAGTCAAGTCCAAGAGAAATATATACATCATTGGGGCTGAACATTTCTCTTGCTAATTTTATGTTTTTTCTTACTTGTTTATTTGTTCTATTTTGACTTCTAATACATTTTATAGCATAAATAAAATTCAAAAAACTGTTATAGAACATTACACAGGTTGAGTGATAAGACGATGGTATTATTTTTTTAAATATATTCTTAAGGATTGGATGAGAAATGATATTTAGTAAAGAGGCTTTCAAAGGAAGTGGTGTGTATTTTGTAATGGTTTCATCTATACATACAACCTTATTCGTGAGTATCTGACTTACTTCATTACGTGATAAAGCAGTAAAATTATTTCTTTCTTTAGAAAACAAGCAAAAAACAATGCGTTCGGGCATATTATTTAGCAGAGTTTTTGCTATAGCTTTTTCAGTGCGCACAATGCCCACATCTTCACCTTTCCAATAATAAGAGGTGCTAATATCAAAAAATATTTTTCTGTTTTCCAAGCTTTAGTCCAATTTTACAAAACACCATGATTTATAGCATTTAAAGTCTATATATCAAAGTTTTAATATTTAATAACTATTTAGTACGTTAATATAGGAAAGAATATTTTTATTCAAGCTCAAATCGTTGTTTCCAACGCGTATTACATAAAATTTCATTCATTCTCATATCTTATATGACAGAGCCTACCTTGTCAATGGCGTATTGGCAGTACTATAAACAATATGTTAATACGTTTTTATATTCTATTAGAGATAGAATCAATAGAATGAACAGAGCAACCTAGTATTAGTATTATAGATATTGTATTTCTGTAGGTGCGCCAACTAAAGATCCACGAGTATCTGAAGATAAAGATATTAAAGCGAACGCTATTATAAAGAGCTTAGCAAAGGATGGTGTTAACGGAGAACTTGCATATTTAAAAGGAAAAATAAGGATTTGAAAGAATTCAATCCAGACGTTGTATTAATGCTTTACCCATAGGAGTGCATTAGATGCGATACATATAATTTTAAGTATGTTGCTCAATTTGCGACAATATTTTATATTAATTATGGATTTACGTTTTCTAATTTTGAAATTTTGCAATATGAAAATGATTTTTTAATTCTTGTTCTCGCATGTACTTAGAGTCTTATGGTCAATTTAAAAATTATGTGAATAAAAAGGGTGTGCGTTGGGCTTATGAGTGTTGTATTGATGTGGTACAACAATTAGATGCTTTCACTGAAAAGTCTGTTAAGGCATAAATCAAGTGAATATTAATAGCTCCTCATTGGATTTTTAAAATGGACCAATCAGATGGTACTACAATTAACTTATACTCTACTTTTTTCGCATTGCATCAGCTCTGATACTGCTGTTATAGGTGTGACTTCAAAAAACTCTGAAGAACTCAGTTTATGCTCACGTCTCTAATAGTACTATGACGCATTTCACTCTTGCGGAGTGCTCACAATATGAATGGGCTGGTTTAGCATATATTAAAAATTCTGATTTCCAACAGGTTAATATTGGATATATCAAATTCTTGCTGATTATTTACCAGCTTCTGCGGCTATTATAAATGTCTACGAAGTAAACACGGCCAGAGACTATAGCATGTTATTGCAAAATATAATAGCTACCTAGATAGTCATTAAGGTCATTTTGAACCTTATCCTCATTCTTACGGCTTCATTCTACTTAGGTGCATATTTTGCTTTAACTAGAACTTTTTGATCCTATACAATGATTAATCGTTAAAAAACTAAATCAAATAAGACTTTATTTAATTTGCTTATAAAGATCGTTAGCTTTGGCTTGATCTTTATAAGTTTTAATATGAATAATATCCCAGGAAATTCCTTGAGATTTATATGGGAGTTCTGCGCTTTTTTTAAAACCTACAATTTTCTCGTGTATTTTATCAATAAATTTTATTTCAGGATTTGCCAGGTTAAATATTCGACTTTGAGAATCTGGATATCTAAACCTGCCTAAAGCATCGAACTCTTTCTCCATAATTTCTCTAATAGGGGGGTCTTCTTCTGAGTTAACGTAATAATTAGCTCTAGGTACTTTTATGAGATCGATATGAGGATTTTTAGATATAAACCACTTAAAATTTTTTATTAGAGGATCTGATAAATACTCATCTGCGTCAAGCTGGAAAAAATAATTTCGCTTGTATTTCCTTGCGTTATTTAGTAAGTTATTTTTAAAGGTAGCGAAATCTTTATTTAGCGCAAAACGTAATACTACAAATTTAGGTGATTGAATTTGCTCCTTAAATTTATTAATTACTTTTTGAACAGATTTGTTGGTGTTAGAATCATCTATCTGAACAATTATCATGTCTTCATCTTCTAAATTGCTTTTTAATTGATTTAGCAACCTATTAAGCTCTTCAGATTCTGTAGAAACCGTAATACCATATGTTATAGGAATAGCATGCGCATTGTTAAACAAAAAGAAAAATAATAATAAATACAATTTCATTTTCATTATAAAACCTTATACTAAGTAGTTTGCACCCTATTCCTTACAACGTTAATACTGCCAATATTCAATGTTGCCATTTATTATCAACTATTATTTACTGAATGTTTTTGTAAATGTCAAATTTATAGAGCAAATGAAAATAATCTTACCAGTATTGCACTATTGCACTAAAACAAGGTATTGAGGACAGACTGCGTTTTTATGAAACTGAAGATGGTATAGATAGATATAAGGACTTTTTGTTAATCACAGATTTTGCTATTCAACTTCGTACCTATATTATGGGAAGCTTATCAGGAGCATTACTTGATTGCATAGTTTATGGGGTGCCTACAGTTACAAACAAAGATATGGTTATATCAATGAACTCTCCTGAGTATGATATAGTGCCAGATGTTATAAAGCCTCACCTTTTAGCAGAAGAAGTGATTAAGGCTTATCGTAATGACGAGCATTTGAATCGTTTAAGAAATAGCAGAGAAGAATATATTAATAAATATAGTATGCAAAACTACATTAAAGAATTTTTAAAAATTTTGGGATTAGGGTAGTTATTGTAAATGTAGTTGTATTTTCATAGTATTATTTTCTTTCAAAACCCACTTGTAACCTTACCAAAAATATAGTACATAATTAAGGTTCCTATG
>Ga0247843_1003626_pt1 | contig 24806 bp, 29 predicted proteins | sample LaCruzMarch2017__FD_192420 | JGI IMG/M metagenome (GOLD analysis project Ga0247843, IMG submission 192420) | Freshwater microbial communities from meromictic Lake La Cruz, Castile-La Mancha, Spain - LaCruzMarch2017_8m | ecosystem: Environmental > Aquatic > Freshwater > Lake | place: Spain...
CCGAAACTCTGAAACACTGGCAAGCGCCCTTAAAGAGCTCGGCCCAATAGCCAGGGCGGCCGTGAGCGATTCCGGCAGCCTGAAGGAGATAGCCGCCCTTGCCGCTAAGATAAAAACCGAGTTCGGGCATCTCGACGCCGCCTTCATCAACGCCGGCATCGCCCATTTCGTGCCGCTCGAGGAGATCACCGAGAAACATTTCGACGAAACTTTCAATACCAATGTGAAAGGCCCGCTCTTTCTTGTGCAGCAGATCGCTCCCCTGTTTAAAAATGGCGGATCGATCGTGCTGAACGGTTCCGTGGTTGCCCAAAAAGGCTTCCCGAATGCCGCCGTTTACAGCGCAACCAAAGCCGCGGTAGTGAACCTTGCCAAAACTCTGTCGACGGATCTCTTAAGTAAAAACATCCGTGTAAACACTCTCAGCCCGGGGCCAATCGAAACCCCGATCTTCGCTCGCATGGGCGGCACCGAAGAGCAAACAAAGCAGACGCAGGACCACATGGCGGCCATGGTTCCGCTGAAGCGTATGGGCACCGTAAGCGAAATCGCGAAAACGGTGCTGTTCCTTGCTTCGAGCGATTCTTCGTTTATCGTCGGATCGGACATTTGCGTGGACGGCGGCGTCGCGCAGCTTTGATTGCCCGGGAAAGACTACGCAATCTATAAAAAGGCCCACCCGAGAATTCGGGTGGGCCTTGCCACGTGCACATTGCCTCAAAACTAGGGGTGGGAGAAGTTCCCCCAGAATCTTTACCAGAACAATAGTTTACAAGGCCTATTTTACCAATCTGGCCAGGAAAACGTTCTGCGGGTCATGTATTTTCCGCAGCACCTGATTCATTACCCCTTTTCTTTTGGAGCTAAAATGAAATTTTCCACACTCGCCTCTAGAAGCATAGCTGCATTTCTTCTCTTGCTCTCCAGCACCGCCATGGGATCTACCTGCCAGTCGATGGGTGATATCGGGAATCTCTCTTGCCATCTCATTACTGGCCAGCACGGAAGCCCAGGGCGTCTTGCGGAGATTGTATGTAAACGTCTGACCTATCCAGCCAACCCTGTTCCACCCGTGCGATGGACCTTCACTGGCCGCCGATGTAACGGATCCAATAAATAGAACGCTCACCGAATAAAATCCGATTTGTTTGAAAGGAACTTACATGCAAAAGACATCAAAGATCGCCATCGCCGCGCTCGCATTCATTTCGACTCTTTCATCCTCACCCGCCAGTGGGCAGGAGCTGCAGGAAGTTTGCGGTCAAGTGCAGTCGTGCTTTGAAAGAGGCTGTAGCGGCCCCTACCGCCTGCTGAAAGAAGGAAACCCGGCCGAATCGTATTTTCTTCAGCCGGGGAATGCGCAGATCAATCTTCTCCTGAAGAGGGCTGCAGTATCAGACACCGCGGCCTGTGTTTCGGGAGCAGCGGTAATCAAAATCAATGCGGTAAAGCTGGTGAATTTCTAGTTGAGGGCAGCCAGATAGGGCACGCATAGCTGCCGCCGTCAGTTCCTGCGCAGGTGTCCAAAGAGTAGACACTGCCGACCGCCCAAAGACTCCACCTGGCACCTCTGCGCTCCGCTGCCCTAGGCGTAGGTTTTGCATCATCCATGAAATCGACGCAAGCCAGGAGTGCTCCTTGAACCACGCCCACCACTATAGCGATCTGTTGAAAGCCTTGCTCGAGCGCAAGAGCGCCGGCAATTCGCAGTTCTCCCTTCGAGCTTTCGCCCGTACTCTAGGCATCTCCGCTTCACAGCTTTCTCGAATCCTTTCCAAGAAAGTTCCGCTAACACTGGATATGGCAGAGAAAATAGGTCCTAGCCTTTTCTCCGCCTCTTCGGGAAAACAAGATTTCTTCGTGGACCTCGTGCGCCTCTGCAATTCAGGAGAGGGCGAGCCGCAGATTCTCGAGTACCTCTACAACAAGCTCCTTAACCTCGACGCCGATGAGCTCGATCAGGCGCGCCTGCGCTGCCTCTCCGACTGGTCCGTGGTGGTGGCCTTCGACGCGTTCGGCCTCGCCTGCCCTCCTCGGTCGGATTCAGATCTCGCCACAATGCTCGGCATTCCAGTGCGCGACGCCGCCGTGGCGATCCGGCAACTCGAGCATGCACAGTTGCTTGAGGCGCATGAGGGATGGTACCGCCGAAAGGTAACCCGCTTCTATACCACCTGCGATGTGCCAAGCAATGTGATCCGCGGCCTGCACCGGCAGCTGATCGGCAAGGCCATGCATGCCATTGATGGACAGGATGTTTCCCGCCGCTACCTTCGCGGAATGTCGATCAGCCTGAAAGCCGAAATGCTTCCGAAAGTAAGAGAGCTGATAGAAGCCTTCTGCCTCGAAGTGGAGAAGCTCGAACAGGAATCCGCGGGCCAGAGCGACGCTCTTTATCAACTCAACCTGCAACTTTTTGACCTGCTTGAATACCCAAAGGAGAAAAAGAAAAATGAAATCGCCTAAAATCTTAGCGCTACTTGTGTTTGCCCTTCCACTTCCGGCTCTCGCGGGTGGAAATGTGCTCAATGGCCCCAGAAACTGCCAGAGCCTATCCGGCGATGCCTCCGACGATACTGGCAAACATGCTGGCAGATTGGACTCCCTCTGCACGAAGTTGAGCGAGGGCAATGCATCGGAATCCGACTTGCGGGAACTTCGCGAAGGCGGCCTGGAGATCGAGGATAAGTACGGAAGATAGAATTTGATCGGCTCTCCTACCGATTCAAGTTAGCTCTCTACGAAAAAAAGGCAGATGTAAAAGAGGCGCTCCACTTCCTGCATAACCCTTCGGGACGCAGCGTGGAGCGCACCAGCATGCTCTGGTAAGAACCTAAGCTCCCTGAGGCAAAAAAGCATACAAAAAGAAACTTTTGCATAGAGCTCCAATGAAAGAGTGGCCAAAAATATCAAACTCGAAACTTGTGCTTATCTGGAAGCGCGATACCTGCAGAAGTTCGTTACCGAATTCCGGTGCTCCGTATTGTTGAACGTGTACTCGAGGTAGTCAGCACCCACTCTTTCTAACTTATAAGTCGGGTGGCTATAACCGGCAGGCTGGCAAAATTGAAGCCGCAGCCCCTCGCAGCGAATAGTGCGGCGTTCAAGTGAAACTCTTCCTGGCTTCGACCGGCTTTTGACCTCGGTGTAGTCATCAATCCCGAAGCCAACGCCATGATGATCGAAGCGGCCCAGATCGATTTTTCTCCAATCAGTTGGAACTTTTCCTTCGGCTTCATACGGCGACTCAGCGCCAGGAACCGGCTCCAGGGCCTTTATCACCAGGCCCACATCTCCGTCTCCCGAGCGAAAAAACGTAGAAACTCGAATCGCCTGCGGGCAGTCCTTTTTTGCCCAGTAGTCGTTTTTGTCGAGTGACTCTGGCTCAGACAAGCGAAAATCGCCGGAAAACTGCAAAAGATCGCTCTTGGAGATTGCATGCGCCTTAGGCGAGCTTAGGGAAAGAGCAAGCAACAAGAGGAAAAAAACGGCATGAGTTGAATGTTTCACGTGAGGGTACCTCAAAGTTAAGTTTTCCAGAGTCCCTAGAATAGACCTCTATCTACATTTTCTGAACTTAGAACGCAGGTGCCTTTCGGAAACCGTTTGCGTCTTGCAACACCATGCAGCCCACTGCATTTACTGGAGATGTGCCAACACCACTCTTCTTGACCTGAGTCCTGTTTTTTAGTCCATTCACAATGTAAGTACTTCACGAGTTTTTCATTCAAGACCGTTCTCTAACTTAGATTGTTTCATAAATTCTGCCGGAGATACATAGCCAAGGCTGGAGTGTGGCCGCTCCTCATTTTAGTGAACGCGCCATTTCTCCAGCTGATCGCCTGCATCTTCGAGGCTCGTAAAATCACTCGGATTCAGGCACTCATCCCAAAACGAATGCTAGAAAAAAATTCATATTGGCTCCTGAAAATTACAAAAGAGTCCGAATTTCTACCGGCAATTCCCGAGCCACATCTCAAGTCACTGCAAAAACATCTAAACTATCTGCTGCGATTAGAGAACTAGCTAGAAATCGAAGCCCTGCGTCTCGCATTCAATCTTCGCCCAGTTTCCTTCAGGCAATTTTACTTTTGCGAACGACTGAGAATTGTTCGCCGTCGGCACTCGAGCCAACGTCACCAGGAGGGTTTCGGGTCCACGTTTTAGAACCATGGTGAGTGTCGTAGTCTCGATAAAATGATCTACGGATGCGGCCAGAGAACCTAACTGCCCCTTGTGCACAACCAGATCACTCCCAGTGCCTGGGCGATACTTCTCGTAGGTAAGCCCGTCGCTCACCTTGAGGGCGACAGAGCTAATTGCTTGCCCTTTGGCGGTTACGACAGAAAGATCACAGGCGGGCCAGTTCATTTCGTTCGCTCGGGCTTCGCCAGCAAGAACAAATGAAACAATTGCCAAAAAAAGCGAAGTACGGACAAGCATAGAAACTCCTGAAGATGCGCGACCCAAGGGACCTGGATCGCAATTGATTAGATAGAAACCTTGGTCGGGTTATACTACATGACTAACGTTAGTCTAGTTGCTATCAAAAATCCTGTTCGGTGACCGGCCTTCTCTCTGCCGTAGTCACGGCCGGGCACTGCTTTGCTCTAAACGGTTGCAGCTTTGCAACGGGAACGAGATCTCGCAAATTGAGCTGGTGGCATGAGCCGCAGGTTGTCGCGCTGTCCCCAGCAGCGCTAGTTTTCAAGTTGCGTCTCAGCAAAGGAAACCAGATCTAAACTAAAAACTGTTAACGTGCCTCCCGAGGGAGCCATGGATGTTTCTGCCATCCACCTTTCCAACAGGCCACGAAGGCGCTCCGCGTCCTCTCTCCGGCACAATATCGACTTTGTTCGAGACAACATTCTATTCTGGCCCCGGCCCCTTCGTTCGTTCAGAAAGGCTCTCCAGGCCATTTCACTGAGCTGCCTTTCCCCATCGTCACTGGCAAGCAGAGATTCCTTGTGGGTATAGAGCCCTCTTTCACTTCGGCAGTATCCATGCGCCTCCAAGAGACCTAATGCATCCTCAACCTCGACTTCGCCTGATCCCAATTTTCTAGATAACGATGTGGCAGTGCTTGGGGGAGAAATAGAAAGCAGGAGAGAGGTTGCTTCAGGCAACCAGTTCGCAAATAGACGAGATCGCTCCGATGCTGGCAACTTTCTAGAGATTTTTCGTTGAAAGAAACGCCGTGATTCATCAGTTCCCGAGCGCGCTAACATCACCATATATAGGAGGCGGTCAGTTTCGGCTTCATCAAGGCGAAGATAAGCCGCCAGATGAAGTGCGTGCTCCGGACTGAGCTCAGCTTCTCCATTGAACACGTGGCTGATCATTGTCGGATGCACCCGAGCAGCCTTCGCTAGCTCAGACATAATCCCACGCTCACCAGGCCTGCGTTCCCGCATTCGCCGCTGAAGAAAAGCGCGATATCCCTCTGCTTCAATAGCTTTAGCTTCGTTCATGGTTCTCCTCCCACACCTTTAGGAAGAACTTATATTCAATAGCGTCAAAGCTGGCTATTACAGCCTCGAACCAGACGGGGATTGCGCAAGGCCGGTCACAGTACAGCTGTGGTCGGAACTTACGTGCCCTGAAAGGCCCAACCCAACCTCCTGAAAGGACTTTATGAAAACCTATCTTTCTCTCGTGGCTCTCGTTCTTTGTTTTGGCGCACAATCCGCTTCCGCTGCTCACTGTGACGAATTCAAATTCGGCTCTGCTCAGTGGTGGCGCTGCATGGACGAAGGCAAAGCTGCTTCTGACAACAGCGTTGCCTGCGTTAACCTCATCCACTCTCCCCGTGACTTCTGGGAGTGCATCGAGCGTAACCGCGCTTCGATCGACAACAGCATTGCTTGCGGCGACCTCATCAAGAAGTCCCCAAAAGATTTCTGGGAGTGCATCGAGCGTAACCGCGCTTCTTCCGACAACAGCATTGCTTGCGGCGAACTCATCAAGAAATCCCCTAAGGATTTCTGGGAGTGCCAGGAGCGTAACCGCGCTTTCGTTGACAACAGCATCGCATGTGGCGACCTGATCAAGAAATCCCCTAAGGATTTCTTCGAGTGCATTGACCGTAACGGCAAGTAGTTCTTCCTAGTTAGGTTATCTTTTGTGGATCCGGGCCTTCTTATGGGAGGCCCGGGTTTTTTTCGCCTTCCTTCGCCTTACGCATTGCCCTGGCAGTGCTGTTCTTGACTACCATCGCCTGGTATGGTGCGCCGCCCCACCAACAAAGGAGGCCCCATGCCTGTCATTATCGTTCTTGCCTTGCTCACATCCAGCTCTTCCCTCGCCTCGCTTTGGCAAGACGCTGGCTTCTACTTGGATCAAGGCCTAAGCGCGGATAGCCGCGTAGCGATTGTGAAGAGCATCGCGGCCTCTATGGAGAGAAAATATGCCTTCTGGGAAATCAAAGCCGGCCTCTTAGGTAAGAGCTCCCGCGATCACCTCTCTACCTGCGCCAACCGTGAACGCAACATTGAAAGCTCCACGCGTCTTGGTTTCGAAGAACGTGTTCGGCTTTGCTTGGGTGCTTTTCAGGACACTCATCTTCAATCAAAGGCGCAAGTAGGTAGGGCTTTTGTTTGGGCTGGCGCAGAAATTGGGGAGCTCAATGGCGAGTTCCGCCTCCAAAGGGTAAGCAGAACGATTCAGGCGTTACATCCACTTCTAAAGCCGGGAGCAAAGGTTCTGAGCGTAAATGGCGTTCCGCCAGAAGCCTGGATCGCTCAGCTCGCCCCCAACATCTCCGCCAGCTCACTCTCGTATCGCAGGCGCGCAGCGCTTCGTGCAGTCCTCCACCGAGATTTCGCTTACCCATTAAAGGCCTCTGTTCGCATCCTACTGGAAGGCGGAATCGTAGAGCTTCCCTGGTGGCAGACCGGCATCAACCAAAGATCCGACCTCCGGGAACTTTTCACTGCCCGGGGCATAAGGCATATCTCCGCACTCGACGGTGCAATCGAAGAAAGAATCAAGGCCGGCTCAGAGCTTGTCGGCTTTTCAGAAGAAACACCCCTTCCGTCACCTGAACCCCTCGCGGAGTTTCTTACAGATCGGGGCGAGATTGGATTACGCATTGGCGAACTAGGCGGTGAAAAGCCCGCTTGCTACGTACAGCTTCTCACCTTTTCTTCCCGAACCTGGCGGCCTTCGTTTGCTTCGAGGATTTCAGTATCCTTCGAAACTCCACTAGCCTCCTTTGCTGCTGCCTGTGAGCGAAAGGCAATGCCCTTAATTCTAGATCTGCGATTCAATCCAGGCGGCGACCCCGAGCTCGCCCGGAAAGTGATCGAAGTATTCGGCCGCCCAGGTGCTACCCAAGGTGGCCTGCTCTTCTCGGCTCGTCGCACGGAACATACGGAACAACTGCTTGAATCTTATCTACTCGGAGATGGATATCCCGACACATCAGGACTCCTCTCGCCAATGCGCCTGCGCCCGGAAGCATTGCGCCTGGCAGAAAAAAGTCGCGACACCTACCTACCCTGGGTGAGCCAGGAACCTATTCTCACTCCCAAAGAAAAGGGGTTCTCCGGGCCGATAGTGGCGCTCATTTCTCCATTCTGTATAAGCACATGTGAGATCGCGGCCGGACTAATGGCCTCAAGCAAGCGTGCAAGAATTTTCGGGGAGCCTACAAACGGAACGGGAGGCCGCTTTCTCGAAATTGGTGAAAGCCCCTCGGCCTCATGGCGAGATGATCTACACGGTACTGTCTCTGTGAAGATTCCGAACACCATTTTTGCGGTTGAACCAGGAACGGAAGGCGGGGCGGAGCCACTGAGAAGCTTCCAAAAGTGGTTTCACCTGCTGCGGGAGAATCGTCCCCTTCCGCCTGATGAGCTGCTGAGCCCCTCTTCGGCAGATCCAGGAAGCCAAGGGTCGGACTTTCTGAATTCAGTTCGGAAAGTATTGGCGCGATAGAGCTGTGGTTATCACTCTTTAGTGACAGTTATCTCGATCCGAGCTTTCTCTCCTGCCGACTGCTCCAAAAGCCAGCTCTTCACTTCTTCAAAGAGCTGTTCAGGAGCCGTGCCACCAATGAGCTGAAAACGTTTCGAATTTTTCGCATGAGGAGCCTCTGCCAGCCGCGCCCGTGCCGCTTCCCGGGTAAAGCGGCTCCGGCCATGCTCGGATTCAACAAGATCACAAAGATAGGCCCGATCAACCTCGCTGAGACGAATGCGGGTGGCGAGGTCGAAAGCCGCGGCCCGAGAAATTCCATAGCGCCCGCGGAGCACGTCAGAGAGGCGAGGGGCCGAGAAGCCGAGGTCACGCGCGAAGGACCTTAGGGAGTAGCGGGGATTCCTGGCCTGCCTGCGCTCGAGCTCGGCCTTGAAGAAGGAACGATAATCGGAAAAGGAGAAATGACTTCGCTCATTCATATTTTTGCATCCTATAGAATTCTGCCCAAGGCACTCGTCGCCCCCATGAAAAGCTAAAGTGCCAAGGGCAGAAAAGAAAAGTTCAACCGCCCGAATCCCGGGCTTCAATGATTTTGTTCGAGAATGCAGAACACTGATTTTTGTGAAAGTGGTGCATGCGATAGACTTTAACCCTGCCGGGCGCGGGTCACCACGAACACCTGCCGTCCACATCACTAAGCGTTGCAAGCCAGCAACGGCAACAACAACAGCACAGCCAGATAATCAAAATAGTTCAGGAATCCTGAACTAATGGAGCAGCAGGGGTCTTATTGATGTCTGAACTTTTCTATATTCCATGAGGGTTCAGATAGATTTTTTTCAAAAAAACCAACAATTTTAGCTTCATGGCAAAGCCAAGTTTCTAAAATGGCACCGACGTGCCCAAAGTTAGATTCCAAAACAAGAGTTGGCTTCCATGCGTTCTTAAGCTGCAATTGAAAACGAGTGGGAACGATGCTGTCACTATTGGAAATAGCCATACCCATGCGGGGAGTTCCCCGCACCGGCTTCATACTCAACGGCTCAAAGGGAATCACTTTTTTGAGGGCTGCCTCATATTCCTGCAAAGACCGAAAACCGTAGAGAGCGAATCTTTTTTCCTTCCCCTCTCTAAGAACCTTCTGATCAGAACTCACCAGGATTGAAGAAATTGGTGCTCCGCCAACAATGAGAAAAATAGCGCTTATCCGATCGTTTCTCATAGAAGCGATAGCAGCATGCGAAGCCCCTAAGCTGGTACCAAGAATGCCAACATCTTCTTCAAAAGAGTGTTTCAGGAGGATGTCGATGGCGCGCTGAGCCCGCCGATAAATCCGATCATGAATTTCAAGTTCAAGATTGTACTCCTGATCGTCAGTCCACCGGTTTACCACAATGGAAGTAATGTTTTTCTGACAGAGTGATTTTCCGTAGGAGAGATCAATTCGAGTGGTTCCACCTGTCGGCGGCATGACCAGCACCAGTTTTCCTTTTGGACCAGCAGGGGTGAACCTTGTTACTCCAACTTCAAAACTACCTTCTGAGTAAGTTTCTTCCGACTCTGCACAAGGATTCGGAGAAGCGCTGGCACCGATCTCCAATGAAGTAAAAACCAAGACAAAAAGTGGAAAAAAAGAAAGGTGTTTAGAGATGTGCATTGGCGCTCCTGGTGAGTTTGTAATCAGAGCGCGGGAAACATTCTTGATGGTTTGTGCGGAACCAATGAAATTGTTTCTGGAATGACATTCCGCGAACTCTCGGCTATCCTGTTTTGGTGAATAAAAACAAATCCTTAGAGCTTGTCGCCGAAGCGATTGCATTTATCGATAGAAATCTCAGCGAAGAAATCAGCGTAAGCACTGTGTGCTCTAAGTATTCGATGTCTCCCTGGGAATTTCAGAGGATGTTCCGGGCAGTGACCCTCGACTCCATCGGCAACTATATCCGAACACGAAGGCTCAGTCAGGCTGCCGATTTAATCAGTGGGCAAAAGGGGTTAAAAATAATTGATGTGGCCCTGGAGGTCGGCTTTGGATCACCCGAAGCCTTTACGAGATCCTTTAAAGATCATTTTGGAGTCTCCCCACTGGAGTGGAAAAAGAGACAGAGCAATAAAAAGATAAAAAGAATTCCGATCACAATCGCCAAACTGGACCGGCTGAAAAAAGGAATAGTGGGCCCGAAGCTTGTTGAAATGGAGGAAAGAATCTTTGTCGGAATGACGACGACGATCATCTCTCCATTTGGGCATGAAACTGATTTTGATAAACGGATTCCGAGTCTATGGCTTGAATTCAACAAGAGGCGGGCCGAGATCCCCCGCCGAAAGAAGGCAGTCGGGTTCGGGATCGCGATTGATTTTTACGATCGCCAAGGAACGGAACAAATGACCTATATGGCTTCCGCGCAAGTTGAGGAGGAAATCAAAACTCCGTTGGGGATGAAACAGGTTTTCGTACCCGCAGGAACATACGCCACCTTTGAAACGCGAGGCAGGATAGAGTCGAGCCATGCAACCTATGATTTTATCTATGGCGTATGGCTGCCCAACTCTCCCTTCAGGCGATCCAGCACAGGATACGATATCGAGATCTTTGACCATAGATTTCAGATGGAGGGAGAGAACTCGTTGTCCACTTTCTGCATTCCCATCGAGAAACATTAGCGAGATTGGCCCCCCCCATTTGCATGGTCAAATCTCCGCGTGATACGTTAAGCATCTATGAAATGGCGCTCGGCATTCCTGTGGCTCTCGGCTTTCGGAGTCGCGCTCCTGCTCACTCTCGCTTTTTTAAGAGCGGAACAAGTGCGCCAGCCTATATTTGGGCGCTATCCCGCCCCCGGCGACAATACCTGGCGCATCAACCTTACCGCCGCGCTCGATCTCACCCGATACTGGCACCAGGAAGGTTTTTTGCAAAGCGGGATGATCCCTCGCTTCCATGCTCCTTCAGTTTCGAATCCTTATAGCGGCTCTAATTATCTCTCCTATCCCCCACTTTTCATCCTCGCGCCGCTCGCTTTCGCTTACGCAACGGGAAAACCGCCCGACCTTGAGGCGCTTACGAAGGTTAGTATTTTCAGCCATTGCGCAATGGCCGTGCTGGCCGCTCTCTTTGTGTTCATCGCCGCTCAAGGTTGCGGAACTGATGCGATCCCCGCGCTTTGGCTTGGAGGGATCAGTGGCAGCCTTTCCCTGCTCGTGCCTGCTTCTCTCATTTACTTTCCTTTCGGCTGGTGGGCCGATATGGCGGGCCTGCCTTTTTTCGCGGCGATGGTCGCACTCGAAGCCTGGGCCCCTCGCTGGGGTGGCTCAAAGAACTTTCGACTTTTTCAAGCCTGCCTGGCTTTCATGGGAGTATTCGCCGACTGGCTCTTTGTGCTGCTTCTAGGAGCTCTCTTCCTCAAAGACCTCACAGCGCAGGTTCGCAAAATCCGCTGGGAGTTCCTTGCTGCTCCCTTTGTTTACGGTTGCTACCATGTTTACTTGGTCGCGAGTTCCGGAACCTGGAAAGACTTCTCCCAAAAGGTTCTCTTACGCAGCGGAATCTCCCACCAAAACACACCTTTCACCTCTGGCCTCGCCTCTTGGCAAGAGATCCTTCTTAAGGGATTAGGAGAGAATGGCTACTACCTCTATCTTCTCACGCTGGCGGCGCTCCCCATTTTGCTATTCGCATTTTTCCTTCGCCGCCGACTCAGCGAGAAACTACGCACCTGGGTGGAGCTTTGCTTTCTCATGGTGGTGCCCATGTTTCTCCACTCATTTCTGCTAAGGCAGCACTACTACCACCACACCTACAACGCAGTTAAGTTCGCGCTCCAAATCTCCGTTGTATGGTTCGGCCTGCTGCCCGCTCTGGCGTCGTTCCTGAACAAGAGGTTAGCACCGCAATACCTAGCCGTGGCGTTGAGCTTCTACGGCGCTGTAGCCTATGCCAAAAGCTTCCATCCAGTTTATGCAAATTTTTTCGCCAGTCCACTGAATCTCAACTCAACGCTCGAACGCTATTGCCAGATCCTTTACCGAAACTCAGCCCGCTCGGCCATCCACTTTTCAGCCGATTTTGCCACCCACATGCTGAGCGGCAGCCCTGCTCCCGCTCCCGAGCTGCCGATTTCAACCTGGGGAGTCGCAGCCTGCGGCAATCCCGTCTATCTTTCCAGGAGCCCCGCGGATTTCCCTCTCTACTACTTGGAGAATCGATGGAATCTTCGGCTCGTTGGCGTGAACTTCCAATTGCTCCTGTGGTCCCTGGGGCCGCCCGCAAAAATCTGGCAAAACTATATCATAGCGGGCAGCAGGCAAAAGATTGGTGAACTCGAAGTGCACGAGCTATCTAAAAACATACTCACGCATGGAATTTGAGCTACTTTTTCTTTTTCGGAATCAGGAAAATTTCACTGTTTCCTTCATCGATCTTCACTGTAAAAGCGTTAAAGAAAGATTGGCCAAGCCGGCCTGCAGAGCCCTCTTTTCCGTCGCCGGGTGCAGACACCACCTTTAAACTCTGCACAGGATACCCTGCCAAAACGATTTTCGGCACGATCACCATTGGAAAATGGCCGGTATTGCCCGAGGTAGTTTCAATCGTGGCTCTATCAACTTTAGGCAACTTCAGCGCCTGGGCAATTTCGGGAGAAATAGTTGTGAAGGAAACCTTGAGGTCAATCTGCATTCTGCGCATGCCTGCTTCGCCAAAATCCGCTTCAACAAAATAGTTCTCGCCCACTTTAGTAATGGAAGCGTGACCCAGATCGAATTCTTTTTTTGAGCCGCTGATTTTTTTCGTGCGATTTCTGTACTGTTCAGGGATTTCATCGATCGACTGCACCACGTGAGTCGTTCCCTTATCGTCACGATAGGTTATCAAAGCGGCAACTGCAGATTGGGGCAAAGAAAAAACTAAAAGCAGGTTTAGGATCTTGGATCGCATTCTTTATTTTATAGTTACTACTTAGAGCTTGTCAATGAAGCGAAGGCCCTTAGCTTTGTTCGATTTTTTTGCTAGAATTTGCACCATGCCCCCACTCCTTCGGTTTCCTTGGGTGCGCAGGGCCGCCGCAATGCTTGGCGTAGTACTCCTGCTGCTTGCGGTAAATGTTCATATCAACGAATTGCGATCACCGGCAATCGGCCAGTATCCGGGGCCCGGGGATTCTCTTTGGAGAAGCAATCTCAACCAAGCTCTCGCTATGTCGCGTAGCTGGCTCGAAGCCGGCATTGTAAAAAATAATTTCACTCTGCATTTCATGAAACCGAGAGTAGAAGATCCTTCCCCCGGCAGCCCCTATGTGTCCTATCCGCCAGCGTTTGTGCTCTTTCCCTATGCATTTGCCAAAGTCACCGGCAGTACAATAGAGCTGGAACATCTGAGCCGCTGGGGAATGCTTTGCCACTTCGTTTGCGCGCTTCTGGCTGCATTGATTGTATTCTTGGGCGCGGTGCGATGGGGCGCGAGCATTCTTCCTACTTCTGTTCTCGCAGCGCTGGCGGGAACACTTGTTCTCCTGATGCCCGCGGCCGTAAAGTTCTTTCCCTTCGCCTGGTGGGCCGATATCGTGGTGCTGCCATTTTTCTTGGCGATGGTTTCAGTGGAATCGTTTGCTCCAAAAAACAGTCGATTCTGGAAGTTTTTTGGAATCCTCTTGATTGTGCTCGGAGTGCTCTCCGATTGGCTCTTTTTCTTGCTCGTATTGTGCCTAGTTCTCAAAGACCTGAGCTCGAGGCCCAGAAAATTGAGACCCGAGCTTATATTGGTGCCCGCAATCTATCTAGCCTGGCATGCGTGGATGGTTTCCCAGACAGGCATGCTGAACGCCCTCGTGACCAAGATGGAATTGCGCGCAGGCTGGAAGTACCAGGAGATTGCACTGGCTAAAGGCTTACGCTACTTCTGGGATCATTTAGAAAGTGGCATGGGCACTACCGGCGCGATGCTCGCATTGCTTCTTCTCTCGCTCACGCCTTTGTTCGCACTACTTTTTTTCTTTCGGCACCGCTTTGCTCTTCAAACCTCGCTCTGGATCGAAACTACTTTTCTTCTCTGCGCTCCGATGCTGCTGCACTTTCTTCTCCTGCACCAACACTACTACGAGCATCCCTATGAAGTTCTTAAGCTTACAGTACTTGTTCCTTTGTTCTGGTTGGGCCTGCTTCCTCTACTAGCCTTGGCGCACACCAAGCACTTCGCTCTTCAAATACTGTTGCTATTCTTTTTGACTGCATCTTCCTGGGGCATTGGCAGCGGCTATAGCGAAAGAATCAGTTTTGCTTTCTCGAATCCAATTTCTGTCGACAGCGTTTTGCAGCGGAGGTGCCAGGAAGTTTACCGGAACTCCAGCTACCATGAGATCAGTTTTTCTCCAGATTTCGCTACTCTAGGGCCGCTCCCGTTTGAACGGCAAACACCTCACCCGAAGGTGACCGAATGGGCCTATATGATTTGCAATCGACAGGTTTATCTCTCCGAGCAACCGGAAGTGGTAAAGGATATTTATCTCGCCATGAGATGGAAAGATTACCTTCAGGACACTCCTTATCGTTTCGTGCTCTGGACTGCCGGGAAACCAGACAAGGCATGGGAGAAGTATCTGCGGCTTGATTCCGGGCAACAGTTAGGCGAACTCTGGAAGCATGAGATCTCGCCGGAGATTCTGCAGGGAAAATGATCCGCCCATCCAGGATTTAGCACAAGGCTACTCGCGGAGGCATGGCAACCCGTTGGTTTGCATACAGTGCCAAAGCCCTGCCTCGACCTTCGCCGCGAATAGCAAGTCAAAACGATCAAGCCACCTAAGCCGTGCCGTGGTTTCCGTGACCGACGGTCAGGCCAATATCAACAGCAGAACTTAAACGAAGCGCGTGGCAATCTGCTCTCTAGGAAAATTTCGGGCGCGCGTATATTCTCCGCCCATGAAAATACCCTTTCTTCTTGTCACTAACCTTCTTACCATTTCCCTCTTCTCTTCGCCTGAAGCGCTCGCCTGCTCCTGCGCCTGCTGGAGCAATGCCCAGCAGGCATCCCAGCGGCCCGGCGTGATCACGGCGGTCGTGGAAACGAAAATCTCCCACAACGATGGCAGCGCGCTGATCGACGTGAAAAAAGTGCTGAAAGGCCCAGCCACTACCGGGGAGATCCGCGTGCTCGGTCAGGACGGCCAGAACTGTAACGGCAGCCTGGTCACCGATACAAGCGTGCCGTGGGTGCTGCTTTTCTCCCAAACCGATGACGGCTATCAATCCGTGGCCTGCGCCGAGAGCGCTCTTCCTCTATTTGCCGACGGCTCCGCGGAGATTGAACTCGGCGAGAAAGCGCGCGTCACCCGCGAAGAGCTTCAGCGCCTGCTCGACTATAGATTAGTACCCAGCGTGAAAGGACTCAGCTGTAACTTCGGCGTGAGCCGCATGTTCGTGAACCTCGATAGCCCCGAGCAGCCCGAATGGGATCTCAACATCTTTGAAAGCAAGAGCACTAACAAACCGGAAGACCTTTCGCTCGATTACCAGCGCGACTTGGCCGGCAACGGCCCCAGGCTCGGAAAGATTCACGCAAGTGCGTTCGTCTACCGGCTCCGCGCCGATGAGTTCAGCATCAACGTGAACCTCACCGACCCCTTCTTCGCCACGCGCTCCGCAACGAGCGGGATCGTCTCGATGCGCAACAGCTACGAGGCCGGGCCGCTTTCCGTTACCCGTTTTACCAAATTTGACGGCGGCAACAGCGTGGAAGGCTCGCCTTTCCTTTCGCACACGACGAGCGTGGAATGCCGGCTCAATGTGGGTCTGCCACTCGTTGCGGTGGAGTAGCTCTCTTCGGAGCTAAATCCGCTCCTGCGCTTCCACGTAGCCGAGCATCACGATGGTACCGGCGAAGTAGAAGAAGAGCGAAGCGGCTGCATTATGGTCAGCAAGAAGGCGCTGCCCGAAGCCGAGCTGCACGAACGAGAGCGCCGTGAGGAAGAGGCTCCATTTGAGCCAGGGCTTGCGCGACTTCGGCTGAAATTCCTGCTTGCATAGGCTGAAAACAGCGAGCGCCGCGCAGGCGGTTTCGAGCAGCGCGATCGAATAGTAGGAGATCGTGAGACCTGGCACTTTGGCGAGAAAGGTTGCACCGAATGCGCCGGTGAACCACTCGGGCACGCCGTTGCCGATCAGCTTCCCAACCCCGGCGAAACCCATCGTGATGATTACCAATAGATAAATCGGCAGCAACTTTACTTTTTCGTACATAGAACCTCCGCAGAGTTTTTGTTTCTGCTGCCAGTGTATACGAAAAAAAGATTCGTGCTACTGTGCCTAACGCGACTGCGCTACAAAAAAGTTCTTCATAAATTCTGCCGGAAATAAAGGCAAGACAATGGCAGCCAATTAAAGCGCAGAGTCGCAACTGAATTTACCTTCGTAAAAAAGACTCCCCATCTTTTGCCTTGCCTCGATTCCCTCCGCTTTCCCTTGCACGCCGAGAGATCGCTTCGGCACCTTTATGAGCACTTCCGTTCCATCCTTGAGTTTGGCCTTGAAAGTGGAAAACACACTCTCCTCTTTCACGTCCACCACCATGGCTTTCATTTCAGGGGTGGTGGCTTCCAGGAATTTTGCCTTCTTTCCTGCAAGGCTAAAGCTAATAGGATAATCGGGCAGATCGCCAATAGCGCCGCGGAAGAGGCTCTACCTGCTAGGGGGTCAAGGAGGGCTTCTTTCGCTCTCCGCTTTCAAAAAGTTGCCGAGCCGCCGATACAATGAACATCCTGCGGCATTCGATTGGCGTTCGGTGAACTGGTTTAGGACTAAAACAATGAATAAAGCTGAAATGATCGCACTGGAAATTCTATCGGAGCGGAAAAACGGGCAGAAACGGACTGCGGTTTCATTTCTCGCCATGAAGTTCTTTCGATCCTTAGGTTCTCTTCGCTTTGCGATTTTTGCGTTAGCCCTGCTGCACTCCAAGGCATTCGCAAATGTCGGAGTTTCATTCGAAGATGACACTACCGCCGTAACCCCGGTGCTTTTCGGCGGTCAGCCTTGTTCTAAAGAGCAGCCGCTCTGCAGGCGCTTAGTTCGTTTGAGCATTATGAATCCTTCTGGTTCAGAAACTTGCACTGGCCTACTGGTGAACTCAAACACTGTCGTGACTGCGGCCCATTGTGTAGCAGCGGCGGAGCAGATCATTGCCGTTATTTATGGAGACTCAACTTACAGCGAGTATCTCAAGCCCAATCAATGGAAGCCCCATGAACAATATCGCCATAACGACATAGGGGTGCCCGAATCAGGTTTTGACATCGCGGTGCTGAAACTGCCTAAACCAGTGCAAGGCCTCGGCTTGCCCTCAATTCGGGTGAGCGCCGATCCCAAGGAGATCAACCTCAACGGCTCATTCTTTGTGTTCGGTTTTGGAGATGAAAGCGATAAAAAGGGAAGCTTTTCTGAACTTAAGAAGAGTTTTCTTAGTGGAACGCGGTTCTTCCTCGAAGCCGGCTATAATGGAAAGCAAATGTTAATGATACGGCATCCTTCCGTGAGTCATTGCAAAGGGGATTCTGGTTCGCCAATTTTGCAGCGGATTGACCAAAACAGCTTTTTAATGGTGGCACTTACCAGCTACGGCGGAAACTGCCGCGAAGGTTCAACTAGCGCTAACGAACTCACGGCCAATTATATTGACTGGCTTCGGAAAACCATCAAACAGCTTTCCGGGCAAAATATTTAGAAGCTCGGATAGATGATCCGCCCTGCTTTCGTGCGGAACGCGAGACCCTTAAAAAGATGCTGCGCCCCCGCTACAGAAAAGTAATGGGGATGAAAAAAAGCTAGGTCCAAAGGTCCACGGGAGCTTCGTTCACCAAGGCCTTCAGGATATCGCCCGTAGTTAGAATTCCCAAAAGAACACCACGACGGTCTACCACCGGCAGGGACGAGAAACCTTCTTCGAGCATTGTCCGGGCGGCGAGGCGGAGAGATGTTTCAGGAAAGCAAGTGAGCACCCGCTTAGTCATGATGGTGGAAATCGGCTGCGTGGGGTCACTTTTCAGATCCCCGCTCAGGCGCAACAGATCTCGGTCCGAGACCAATCCTTCCACCTGGTTTAGACCATTCGTGATCGGGATGTGTCGAAAGCCGGTTCGTTCCAGAAGGTTCTTGGCGATAAGAATACTGTCCTCCGCTCGCAATGTCTTCACGGACTTCGACATGAGATCAGCAACGGTCCACGCCCGCCTTCTCTGCCGGGGCTCACCAACGGGAGCCCCCGAGCCATAGCCTTTCACTAGATGTGATTTCGCTGCCGAAGCAGGCGAAACTCCCTCTGGAAACTCTAAATGCTCGTCTTCGAAGCCAGCCTTGATGCTCCTCATCTCACTGGCCGGTTTTACAGAATCAACGGGCCGAATGGATGATTCGCGCTGAATGGGTTGATAGCGCTCAAGTGTTCCGGCCACAGCGAAATTGAACATACTCAACCCTTTCATGCAGCCAGAGGTGCCTTCACGGAGCACCTAGAGGAACTCTAAGAACACCCGTTTGTTTAATTCTCGCCGATAACCTGGCGGAGCAACAACAGACGCAAAAGAAAAATTTACTGGCAGTTACATTTAGATCTGAGCTGGCGGACTAACTGTGGACCAAACTCGCTTTGAAAATTGGTGGAGGTGGCGGGAAGAAGCCCGCGCCTTTTCCAAGAAATTGAAATCGTTAGATAGTTTCTAAATAACAACAAGATACCAACCTCGCCCGATCCCGCCGCATCCCGCTAGATCCCTCTACAAATCGCAAGATCACGTTCAAATCACGTATTGGCGAACACTTCGCAGAGCGGCGATTGAGCAGCTCGATCGTACAGGGTAAGATGCCACGCATGGCACTTTATGATTCACTTAAGAAAGTTTGGAAAAAGCTCGGCCAGAAGGGTCAGGTGAAGAACTTTTCTTCTGTCGAGCTTTGGGTAGTGGATACTGACAACGGAACAATCGCGAGAAAACTGCCTCCAGGATTCATGACTCCCCCAAAAGTCGATATTGATGGGTTCAAGCGTGTTGACGGTCTACCAATCGCCGGCCACAAGAACTGGTGGAAGATCTATGATTCAACAGTAGAGCTCTATGACGGCAAGAATTCGCTGAAGATTTCTGTAATCGCGATGACCGCGGTAGGAGAGGCAAAATTCGGAGAGCCTAAGTATGTTCAAGAGCCCTGGGGCGAGCCAATTCGACTCATTGATGACGTTAGACGGAATGAGAAAAAACGTGTGCTGGCATACCACGTAACTGGGCTTGGCTGGATAAAAGCGAAAGAAGCGCTAGCGCTGACCTGCCATCATGAAATAGCTAACGCTCGCCCAGTTTTTCCTAAGGAGGGCGCTCCCTATATTCGAACACGACGCGATCCTGAGCTCTTCAACAATATTTCGGTGAAGGGTTGAGCATGCGGCTAATTGCAATGTTGGTATTTCTCTCCTGCTTGCCTTTTCCAACGGCGGTGGCCTTCAATTCCTACCGATTCGGGTATGGACTGAAAGACGCATTCTGGCGAACGCTGATGACGCCGTTTGAAGGCTCGGTGTGGGCTCCCGGCTTTAGCGAGGCGGCGTTTTCTAAGGTTAAGATTGGAATGCATTCCTCAGAGGTTTTTCAACTTTTGGGAGCTCCAATTAGGAATCCAAATGGCCTGACGGGCAGCATATGGATGTATACCTGGCAAGAAACAGGGAGCGCGGACTTTGATCAAAGATGGTTGGATTTCGATCCTTCAGGTCACGTCAAAGAGATTCGAAAAAGTTTCTTTATCGACTAGCCGGACGCCGAGGCAAGACTCTTCAAAAGTTTTGCCAAGCCTTCTTTATCTAGCTTCTTATCCGCCAGTTCAATCATAGCCAGGTAAAGCTCCTCGCCGGGTTCATTCACTTCATATCCATGCTGCCCGAGAAACATCAACGCTGAGAAGAGAGCAGCTCTCTTGTTTCCATCCACAAACGGCTGATTCTCGGCAATGTGAAATGCATACGCCGCGGCCATCTCAAACAGCGACCTATGAACATACTCTCCACCGAATGAAGCCTGCGGCATTGCTACCGCCGACTCCAGCAAGCCACGATCGCGAATGCCTCTCGAACCTCCAAAGGCTTCCAGCTGCATTTCGTGCAGTTCCATCACGTCTTCGACGCTAAGAAATTGAAACTGCGCCTTGATCACTTCGCCAATTTCCGGAAAGTGGCCTCGTGTTTCTTCATGATCTTGGCAGCGGATTCTCGAAAACGCTTTTTACGCTCGACTACTGGCTCAATGATCAGACGGCTGCCATCGGTCGTAACTTCTAGCTCCGTATCTCGATCAATATTCAAGAGCTCGAGAATAGGTTTCTCGATCACCAATCCGAAACTGTTTCCCACCGCCGAAAGTTTCTTGCGCATATGAACTCCTGTACTTACTGCAGTATAACATATGTATAACGCCTAGCCTAATCACGTACAAAACGTGATGGGGATGCAATCTACCAAAAATAAAGCCCTGGAATTCCAGGGCTTTAGATAATCAATTGGTGGAAACGTAGGGAAATGAACGCAAATGTAGGGAAATGCCGAGAAATGTATCTACGCGATTAGATCGGCCTTACTTCAATTCTTTCATTTTATTTAGTTCGCTCTTTAGTCTTGGCGCTGCAAAATCTAAAAAAGCGCGAAGCTTGAGCGGTACGATCCTCCCCGCAGAGTGAACAAGATGCACCGGCCAGGGAGCGGGCTCGAAATCTTCCAAAATAATTTCTAACTGTTTTTTCTTTTGATAACTCGCCACCTGATAGGAAAGCGCCCGCGTGATACCTACCCCCAAGGCTGCAGCTTCTATTCCGGCCTCCGCTGTTGTTACTTCTAAGCGAGTTCGAATACTGACATTAAACTTAGACTTGCCAGAATAGAAAACCCAGCTCTTAGAAGAACCCAAAGCACTGATATTCACACAGTCGTGCGATTTCAATTCCTGCGGGTTCTTTGGCCTTTTGCGATTCTTGAAATACTCAGGGCTTCCGCAGGTCAACTGCCGTATTTCTCCCACTCGAGAAGCAATCAAGGAGCTACTGGGAAGCTCACCAATTCTAATCGCAAGATCTACTTTTTCGTCAAGGAGATCCACCCCTCGATCCGTCAACATCAACATTACATCCACGCCTGGATAAGATTTAAGAAAGTCTGCCAATAGAGGTACGACATGAAGCCTGCCGAAAACGATAGGAGCCGTAATGGTGAGTTGCCCTTTGGGAGTCGTATATTCACCAGTGACAGTGCGCTCTGCCTCTTGAACTTCATCTAGGATACGGCGACATAGCACAACGTAAGATCTACCGTCGTCAGTAAACTCAAGAGCCCGTGTGGTTCGCGTTAAAAGCTTCACCTTAAGATGGCTTTCTAGTTCCGATACTTTACGGCTCACACTGGCCAATGGAATCTTGAGCTTTCGAGACGCCGCGGAAAGGCTGCCTCCGTCTGATACCGCTACCAAAATTTCCATTGCTTCAAAGCGATCCATAAAATGATCCTTCCATATTTGGAATAGTGTATCGCATTTTTGCCATATACCGAAGTATTTTGAAAGGATCTATTCTGGTCTTAGAAAGAGGCAATCACGCTTCAAAGACTCAAGGAGAGCCAAATGACACGTATCCTAACCCCAGCAACCATCGATGCCGCACCCCAAGCCTCACAAGCCATGCTTGAGGCTGTGAAAAAGCAACTTGGAGTTGTTCCAAACCTGTTTCGCATGGTCAGCACGAGCCCGGCGGCATTGGAGGGTTACTTGAGTCTGTCAGGAGCCCTTGGAAAAGGAAAACTTCCCGCTCCAACGCGTGAACGAATTGCTCTGGCAGTCGCGGAGCTCAATGGCTGCAGCTACTGCCTGTCGGCGCACACCTACCTCGCCAAGAACCTAGCCAAGCTTGATGACGCAGAAATTTCGGCAAACCGAAATGGCACCTCCAACGATCCGAAAGCGGATGCAGCAGTTCGTTTCGCCGCTAAAGTCGTAAGGGAACGCGGGCATCTGCAGGCCAAAGATGTGGAAGCAGTGAAACAAGCTGGCTACGATGACGGACAAATCCTCGAAATCGTTTTGCACGTGGCACTCAACACCTGGACTAACTACATAAATGAAATCGGGCAAACCGAAATCGACTTCCCGGTTGTGCGTCCCAACGGAAAATAAGCATGAACTATCTGATTGGTCTTGGCGGATCCGGAACGCGTCACCCGCCGAGACCTTTTTGACTCAGGAGTAGCTATGATCATCCAGAAAAATGAAAAGCCTTACGCCATCCCTCCCTTCAGTAGGGAGTCAGCAATACTTAAAGTAAAAGCAGCTGAAGATGCGTGGAATTCAAAAGATCCAGAACGCGTGGCATCTGCCTATACCGAGGACTCCGAATGGAGAAATCGCACGGATTTTTTTACTGGTCGTGAGGCGATCAGAGAATTTCTTCGTCACAAATGGCAAAAGGAAGACCAATACAAGCTGATGAAAGAACTTTGGTGCTTTACTGATGATCGCATCTCCGTCAGATTTGAATATGAGTGGTATGACAAAGAAAAATCTACCTGGATGAGAACTCATGGAAATGAACATTGGGAGTTTAATTCTGAAGGACTAATGCGTAGGCGCGATATGAGTGCAAACGACTATCCGATCAAAGAGAGTGAGCGCCGATTTCAAAGACAAGAGGGGTTTCATGGCCAATCAATTTTCTAAAATTGCATTCACAGACTCTGTCAAAGAGGTCCAGGCCCTTATGGGCAGTCGTAGGAATTACGCAAGATTTGAGTCAGGCCCTGATTCCAACCACGAACTCACAGAAAGTGAAATTGGTTTTATCGGAGAACGTGACAGCTTCTACATGGCATCGATAAGTGAAACAGGTTGGCCTTATCTTCAACATCGAGGAGGCCCTGCCGGTTTCGTTCGAGTTCTATCTAGCAATGAAATTGGCTTTGCTGATTTTTCAGGGAATCGACAGTACGTCAGCGTAGGCAACATCATTAAGAATAACAGAGTTGCACTCATCATGGTGGACTATCCAAATCAGGCCCGCCTAAAAATTTTAGGTGAAGTCAAAATTGTGGAACTCAATTCCAATCTAGAGCTGATTTCAAAGATGACGCCTGAAAACTACAAAGCCAAAGTGGAAAGGGCATTCGTAATCAAAATCCAAGGATTCGACTGGAATTGCCCGCAACATATAACACCTCGTTGGACGGCGGCGGAGGTTCAAAAAGCAGTGGCGCCTCTCAAAAATAAAATTCAAGATCTTGAAGCGCAAATTGCTCAATTGAAGAATACATGAGTAAAGAAAGGCCCAGGCATCCACTACGGGCATCTGGGTTCTCAACCTTACAGTCACTAACTCCGGCGCGCTCGAAGGTGCAATCAAAACTGAGACATTCATCGAATGTGAAGGAGAGAAAGAGACCCTAGTGGAATCGTTTCGCTTCATTTGAAAAGATTGAGATCGACTTCCATTCAATCCGAACTACTTTGAGAGACAAGCCCTGAAGCTTTCCTAAGCATACTTTTGAGCTGCAGTTTTCGAAATCAGTTAGTTCAAGGCCGAGTTCTGCTAAAGCTGCGAGCAGAAAAAATTTTACTAATAAGTTGCTCATCTTGACTCCTTCACTGTTTAGCCAAAGATAATAAAACCGGCAAAGCGGTGCGAAGCTGCTCTTGGTTCATTCTTTGAATGACATCTATGCAATCGCTTTTCGGGTTTTGCGGAAGCTCGACTGTGCCACTCGAAAACAGGCCGAATGAATGGGCCGTTGCTCCGTAAGCTGGCAAAAGCTTAGCTAGATGCTTTTCACCTACATGGATACGCCCTGTTTCTAAGTGGGCTATCACAGTGAATCCCAGCCCTGAAGCCTTGGCTGCGACCTTCAGACTCATCCCGGCCTGCTCTCTTAGAAATTTTATGGAGCGGCTAGCTCTTGTGATTCTTTTCTCATTACATCGATTCGACATAGTTGTTCCTTCCTACATTTGTAGACAGGGTTCACCGCAAGGTGAGACACACAACTCCTCGAAAACTTGAATGGTTAGCAGCTAGCGCAATCCGAGTCGCCTAATCGTTTAGATTCACCGATTTTAGACTTCTGATTGTGTGCCTAAGGTGTGCCTGATGTGTGCCCAAGAAGAGAAATGTTGAGAAATCTCCGGGAAGGTCAAATTTCGAACTAGACCGCCAGATAACTCTATAATTGTTCTGGGTTCTTTTTTGTTTTGGAGGGCTTACGAAATGTCGCCCCCGAAGGGGCTTTTCTAGTTGAGTTAAATGGTGGAGGTGATGATCACCCCCGTAAATCCATTATAACTTAACTAGTTAACAAAACGTGTGACCTAAGTGTGACTAAATCCAGAAACATTCAGTAATCTCGATTTCTCTTAAGCCCTGGGCCGAAGCGCAACGACGTTCGCCGCTACCTCTTCTGGAGGAAGCACTGAGAGCTTGTCAGTAGCCCCTATTACTTCCACACCCGCGAGCCTAATGTACCGCTGCATCGTCTTGAGATCCTTCCAGCCCGCGATCGTCATAACGACAGCTGCTGGAACTCCCTGGCGCAGAAGCTGGGTTCCGAAGCAGGCTCTCAAGGTATGGAACCGGACTGATGTCAGACCATGCTCCAGACAGAATGTCCGCAGAACCGCCGCTTGAATGCCGTGGCTCCATCTGGTCAGCCGTGGAAGAACAAACTGCTGATGGCTCGTGATCTGCCTCAGCTCCTGGAGGAGCCGAATGCAGTCCTGGCTCATCGGCACATCACGCCAGCCCCCTGCCTTCGTGGAGGAGATACTTCTCTTCCGGCAGTTGTAGGCACGCGCTACCGTGATCAGTTTTTGTTCCCAGTCGATGTCCGA
>Ga0247843_1003629_pt1 | contig 24791 bp, 23 predicted proteins | sample LaCruzMarch2017__FD_192420 | JGI IMG/M metagenome (GOLD analysis project Ga0247843, IMG submission 192420) | Freshwater microbial communities from meromictic Lake La Cruz, Castile-La Mancha, Spain - LaCruzMarch2017_8m | ecosystem: Environmental > Aquatic > Freshwater > Lake | place: Spain...
GACGAAGACAAGTTGAAATTGACTGTTTGCATTTAAGCTTTTGTTAAAAATTGCCGCGTTGGGGCATAAAGTCGGGTTGTTCAATTTTTTACCGATCAAATTAGGTGGAAATTTGCTCTTGACTTTGAGAATCGCATGGTTCTGTATCACCCAAGCTCATATTGACAGTTTTTATCGCAGCAGGGGCATTGGGGAGACCTGGAAAGCTCTGACCGGAAATCCATGCCCAAGCATTGATCAAATCCACAGTTTGATTTTCTAGTTTATTTGTAATTGTTCGGGTGAAAACATTGATGGGCAATACTTTCCCTGAATAAGCCATACCATAAACTTGTTGTCCATATGCAGGCACACCCGAGGAACCCACGGTGCCTGCAACATGGGTGCCATGGCCTGCACTAGGGCAAACATCGATAGGGCAGGATGGCTCGGAGCCAAGCCCCCACTGGCCGCCGTCTTTAAAATAAACGCCAGGGCTTGGATAATTGTTGAAATATACTAAATTGGGGGTTAGCGCCGCATTTAAAAAAGTTCCATTATCAAGCACTGCTGTCATAACGTTCGCACTGCCCGAGGTTAAAGCCCATGCGCCCTCTAGATTTGCACCTCCAGGAGGGGACATCATATCCCACTGTTGGGCAATGAGTGTGACGGACAAAAAGTCTATAGGCTTATTACTGAATAAAAGAGACTCTTTTTCAAGGGGAATCAACTGATTAGGGATAACTGATTTAATGTTAGGAAGCTGTTGCAATAGATTCATATATTGTTTGACGCTTTGAGCAGAGTAACAATTGGGACGAATTTCTTCTAAAACAGAGGCACTTTTTTTGTCAAAATACACCAGATAAGCCCCATTGGCCACAGGCTTAGATTCGGTAAAAGTCACACCATATCTTGATATAGCATCGAGTTTGGGCATGGATAACTTTGAACTTGACAAAATATTGGCTTTCTTATCTTTAAATTGAATGATAAACGCTGGTTTTTCCCCAAAATCCAAACATCTTTCCTCAGATTCAGAGTGATGCAAATTTGCATGAGTTGGCGCACAACAAAACATTACCCATAAGATGAGCGTTTTTCTAAACATGATAAAACCTTATAAATATTACACTTGATGACCAAACAGATAACGAGTACCTAAAGAAATCATGCTCAAGCTTGGTTTGTAACTGGCTTGAAGCATTCCATCTGTCAGTGGCTCAATACCACTGCGATAGACATTCTGATATTGATTGTATTGATAAGTGAGTAAGACATCCCAATGATTACTCAGTGTACTTTGCATGCCAACTTTAACTCCCCAGCCATTCAACCAGGATTCATTATCGCCAGTCACACCCAATGTCCCGCCAGTGTAACCGGAATTGACAACAAAATGGCCTATGACATAACCGGGTCCAGCAAACAGATGAACTTTATCGTTAAGAGCAAGATCGGGCAACACAAACACCCCAAAATTATAATTTAAACGCTCAGTGACACTGGCAGGCGTATCGATAAAATAATTGTTTAATCTATCCTTGGCAACGTTGGTCATGCCATCAAAATCACCTTGAACAGAAAAACGAGCCAATTGAAAATCAAATTGCCGCCCAACAAATACTTGGCCATGAAACCCATTGGAGTATGAACCGAACTGATGTGAAGTTAAGGGCGGGTCATCAACAGGATAGGTTAAGTCTTTGGTAATTTGAACAAGACTCAAACCCATGCTTGCTCCTAAATAATTTACATCTGCTAGAGCACCATTTGATGCCGCCATTGCTGTAAACAACAGGGTAACTTTTTTTAACATTTTTACTTTTATTTTTAAATTTCAGTAAATCCAATCTAGTTAATCACTCATTCAATGTCAAACGATTTATAAAATAATGTACGCGCAATTTGATGAGGAGGTTTATATCAGATGGTATTGATGGAATAACATTTCAACACGTCATAGGATGATTAAGCAAGGATTAATCAAAACCGCGAGCGCAAGCCTCAGTTTGTGAGCTTGTTCAGAGTGAGGGCTCTCACCATTTAGTTGATTGCAGTCACTTAACCTTGATTTGCTTGCGTTATAGCCGGGAACCAATTAGAAGTGTGATAATAAACCTGTTTCCATGAGCACCTTAATAAAGGAGACATTTGCTCATTCTTTGATTGAAATTTGACATTCTTGCCATGGAGAGAACATAAGAGATGCCCTAAAAAGTTAGGGCATATAGAAAAAAATAAGTAGCTTGCCTCTATCACGGTGCTGCAGCAGCACTAGCACTTTTAGGTGAGCCTGCTTCTGTCTGTCCAAGAAAAAAGACAGGACTAGAACGAGGGATTTCCGGACCGTGGCCCCATAATAATAAATTTTTCGGACTTCCTGGATTAGGCGAGCCTGCACAAGCTTGTCCATTTCCCTCATCGTCTTGTCCATGAAAAAGGACAGGACTAGAACGTGGGGTTTTTTGTAGACCTGCCCATAACAATAAATGTTGTGAGCTTCTATCTGCTGATATTGGTGATTCGCTCTGACATTCTAAGTCTAAGAGCTCAGCACTGGGTGTGGCGGCCCGTTCCAAATGCATATATTGCTCGACGCGTGCTGGGGCATCTTCGAGTAAAAGTCGTCGAAATTCCAACCACTCTGCTTTTTGATCGGAAAGCGCAGTTTGAAGGTCTTCATGATGGCTTAATGTCCCTAAATTATCCCAATGCGACGCATCCTCGATACAATGTCTATACATTCCACCCGGCCAAGTACTCGAGGCATCAAAAGGAAGCGGGTTATCGAGTTGTCTAATCATGGTCTCTAAAATAGAAGAAAGTGGGAGTGATGTAGGTGTTTCACTTAAACGTTGAATTAATTCCTCATGACTAATCATCAGCGCCATATTGAATGCGGCAATGATTGCCTCTGAGCAGAATAATTCCATGCGTTCCCCAGCGATTAGTGGAACGTAAGGAAGTGCTTTAGACATATTGAAATAGAGGTCGATACTCGCAGTGTTATACATAGATTTACCAAATTGTTCTTGAATAACTGCGGCATTTGGCAAATCAATTCCTCTTAAATCCTCTAGTGTTGAAAGCAAGTGATTATGTTTAACTTCGGCAAACTTAACTTGGTGCTCAACCCACCGATACATAATGCCTGTTGCTAATAATGCCAAGTGATTATCCTTAGAACGAATGACTTCATAATCGCCTTCAGGAAGATAGGTTATCATGATTGATTTATAGCGACCTACAGTTGCATGAACCTGATAATGCAAACCTTCGCGCTTTCCCGCATACATGGAGACATGTTCAGCTGTACGTATAGAATCTATTTCAAAAATTAAATCACCTGTTTTGAGTTCGTCTACTAACATATTAAGTTCTCTTGATTTTTTAAGTTGATAACTATAGCACATTGTTTTTTATGCGGTCAAACTTAGCGATGATATGCTTGCAAAAGGACTGTAGCAGGGCTATAATTTTAAAAAATTTAACTTTTGTGTGTATAATTTTTAATTGATGAATTTAATTTATCGTAAATGTACGGTATTATGGATTTTTTTGCTGCCATGTACTCATTATTCTTATGCGGCGATGTCTGGCAAAGAGATTTATCAACAATATTGTTCTGTTTGTCATGCAAGTGGTTTAGCAGGCGCTCCTAAGTTTCAATCAAAAGAGGACTGGTTTGCGCGATTGAAGCAAAAACATTTAGATGGCTTGGTGGATAGTGCAATCAAGGGAATCAATGCCATGCCAGCCAAAGGAACTTGTCAAGCGTGCCTTGCGGCAGATATTCGTGAAGCGATCAAATATATGGTGCCTGAAAATGAGAAATAATGCTTTTTTGATGCTAATACTTTCAGTATTGGCGATATTAAGTTCTTACGCAATGCAGTTTCTAATGGATATGCAACCTTGTCCACTTTGTATTATGCAACGATTTTGCACATTAGTTCTAGTGTTTCTATGTTTATGTTATTTTTGTTTTGAAAGTTGGGGCAAAAAAAATAGTTTTTTAATCTCACAGATTATTTTTATTGTCCTGGGTGTTGTATTGGCTGCCCGACAAATGTGGTTACAAATATTTGCCCATAATGAAGCGGGATTGTGTTTACCTGGTTTTGAACAGCTGGTTCACTATTTCTCCTGGGATATTATTCTTAAAGTGATGTTTTGGGGATCAAACGAGTGCGGAACTGTTGCTTGGACGTTATTAGGACTACCGACGTCTGTATGGACATTTGGATTTTTCACACTAATGTTTGTACTATGGATAAGACAAGTCATATTGCGTGGTCGACCATAGTTTATGGATAAATTGGTTTGTGAGGTGCTTGCTCGTCACCCCAAGAATTTGGCACGTGTTACGCGATTCAATACGGCGCATGGTGACGTTCTGACACCGGTATTTATGCCTGTTGGAACACGCGCAGGTGTTAATAATTTAACGCCTCAAGAATTATTAGCAACGGGCAGTCAGATGATATTAGGTGGCAATACTTATCATATGCTGTGTGAGCCAGGCCTTGATACCATTGAGAAAGCTGGTGGCATGCATCCTATGATGGGATGGCAGGGACCAATGCTGACTGATAGTGGTGGTTTTCAGATTTTTAGCCTTTCAAAAAATAAAGAAATTTGTCACATCGATGATGAAGGTGCCCACTTTTGTGTGCCTGGAAGCTCACGCTGGATTCACATGACCCCTGAAGTATCTATTCAAGCACAGAAAGTGATTGGCGCCGATGTCATCATGGCCTTTGATCAATGCACGCCCAGTGATGTTTCGCATCGTGAGGCGGCATTTATCATGGAGCGCACCCATCGTTGGTTGTTGCAATCGTATCGCTGTCATGCTGAAAATCCGTATTCAAAATATGGCTATTTTCAATCCTTGTTTGGGATTATTCAAGGTGGTATTTATGCAGATCTTCGTGAGGTAAGCGCCGATTTTGTAACAAGTTTAGATTTACCTGGGGTCGCGATTGGTGGAGAGGCCATAGGATTTGACATGGTTGCTACCTGTGAGATTTTGACACATCTGGCAGATAGATTGCCTGAAGAAAAGCCCCGCTATAGTATGGGTGTGGGGATGGGGCCACAGGATTTAATTGATGTTGTTCGATGTGGCATGGATATGTTTGATTGTGTGGCACCCACTCGAAATGCCAGGCATGGTTCTTTGTATAGTGGGCGTTTCGTACAAACGGGTGATTGGATCAGGTTTGATAGTGAATACGCTAACGGTCGTTTGGACATCAAAAAACAACAATTTATCGATGATCAAAATCCATTAATGGATACCTGTGGTTGTTATACTTGCCAACATTATTCTAGATCTTATTTACACCATTTATTTAAATTAAAAAGTAATTTATACGCATGCCTTGCGTGTATTCACAATATTCATGTGATGCAAGACGCCTGCCGTTTGATGCGTGAATTAATAATGGGGACGTATGACCAAACATCTTAAGGCACTAAGTGCTTTTAGCTTAATGATGCTAACAGTCGGATCAGTTGATAGTATCCGCAATTTGCCCACCACTGCGCTATTTGGTTCGCAGTTGGTCATGTTTTTTGTATTTGGCGCCTTGTTTTTTTTATTTCCAACCGCATTGGTTTCTGCTGAGCTTTCCTCGGGATTGCCTCGAGAGGGCGGAATCTATATTTGGGTTAAACTCGCGTTTGGAAAGCGTGCTGGATTATTTGCCATCTGGTTACAATGGATTGGAAACGTGATTTGGTACCCCACGTTGTTATCATTTTTAGCAGGCACTTTTGGGTATCTGATAGCACCTGATTATGCCAATGATTCAATGTTTTTATATGTTAGCATTGTCAGCGCTTTTACCCTCGCTACATGTATTAATTTTTTTGGGATGCGATCGTCGGCGTGGTTTAGTAATTTTTGTGCCATTACTGGACTTTTAATCCCAATGACTGTGATTATTACCTTAGGGGTGATTTGGCTAATAAACGGCCACCCATCGCAAATACATTTTTCCTTGCATGATTTTTTTCCTGATATCCATCATTCTCAATTGTGGGTGTCACTCACCGGTGTCATGATGTCTTTGTGTGGGATTGAAATTGCAACCGTTCATGCACAAGATGTGGCCAATCCCCAAAAGACCTATCCAAAGGTACTGTTGTATTCAGTGATACTGATTTTAGTAACGATGATATTGGGATCATTGGCTATCGCAGTGGTCGTTCCGCAACATCAAATTAATCTTGTTGCAGGTATTATGCAGGCGTTTCAAGTGTTTTTAGGTTTTTATCATTTAGAGCAATGGTTACCAGTGCTGTCTGTTATGATTGTCATTGGAGGTATGGGTGGGGTCAGCAATTGGATTATAGCGCCCACTAAAGGGCTTATGGTTGCAGCAGAAGAAGGGTGTTTACCTAAAATATTAAAAACGACCAATCGTTTTGGGGCGCCTGTCTATTTATTGGTAATACAAGCCGTGATGGTCTGTATTTTGGCCTCGCTATTTGTTTTTATGCCTTCGGTGAGTGGCTCTTATTGGTTATTAACGGCAGTGGCCGCTCAATTATATATGGTAATGTATGGGCTGATGTTTGCTGCCATTATTAAATTAAGACGAGCAGGTGTTTTGGCCCATGCAAATTTTAAAATTCCCGGGAGTGCTTTGGGTTTTGCATTGGTATTGCTTGCAGGCTTTACAGGGGTGACGCTGACCTTTATCGTCAGTTTTATTGCACCTGATCATTTAGATGTAGGTAATTTGTTTTATTATCATCTGTTGCAAATCTGTGGACTGGTTTTGATGATGTCTCCGCCATTTTTCCTAAAAAAAGTGTAAAGCAATGATACAGGAATTAAAGCCTTACTGTGAAAAAATTAGTGCCCGATTACCAGAAATCCTGTGGCGGTTACCTGTATGGCCAAAAGGCTATCTTAATGCGATTTCCCCGGGCTTATTTATACGAAAGCCCTATTGGACACCATATCAGGCAGTGGCAGAAGTCGAAATGAATTTACAACAACTACAATCAATGGGTGTTGATTCCAGACAAGCACAATTTCTTAGCCAGAAAATTGAAAAGCAAATAGAGGTTTTGGTCATGTTGGGGAAAAAAATGCGCGTTTCAGGACGTCTTTATCTTCAACCTGGGCTAACACGGGCGCAACACCAATCTCGTTTATGGGCAAAAAAAAATGAACTGTTGGCGCAAAAACATGCTTTACAAGTGGCCTCAAAACAATCTTTAGGCAACCTGATGACTGATGATTTAGAGCAGCTTGACCAACATCTTCTACAAATTGAAGAATTGATATCAAGAACCTAGGAGAAATAGTAATTTTTTGCTACAATAATAGCCATTTTAACTAAAATAAGCATCATGAGGTTTGCATGAGCATTCAACGGTTTCAATTGAAAAAAACGCAGGGACAAAAAATATCAATGGTCACCTGTTATGACTATCCTTCTGCAAAATTGGTATCCCAAACCAGTATTGACTGTATTTTAGTCGGTGATTCATTGGCAATGACAGTCCATGGACTAACAAGTACCATTCATGCAACTTTAGACATGATGATATTGCACACTCAGGCGGTAAGCAGGGGCTTGGGTAAGCAGTTTTTAATCACAGATATGCCCTTTATGGCGCATCGTTCTAGTATAGAAATGACAGTCTCTCATGCATTAAAACTCTTACAAGCAGGCGCCCATGCCATTAAAATCGAAGGTGCAGATGACTTTACTTGTGGGCAAATCCGTCATTTGGTAGAAAGTGGCGTGCCGGTGGTCGGTCATATTGGCTTGCAACCTCAGTCGATATTGGCCTACGGGGCTTATAAAGTGCAAGGGCGTGCGCCTGAGCATGCAAAGAGACTATTAGAGGAAGCCATTAAACTTCAGGATGCAGGTTGTTTTTTGCTGGTATTGGAATGTATCCCTGCTGATTTAGCAGCTGTGATCTCAAAACGTTTGAGCATTGCAACCATTGGAATTGGGGCAGGCTCTGGAACCGATGGTCAAGTATTGGTCTGGCATGATCTACTTGGTTTGCAATCCGATATTTTTCCTAAGTTTGTCAAGCAATATCAAGCAACAGGGAAGTCCATCGTCCAAGCGCTTGAAACATTCCATCAAGACGTGCAGCTTGAACTTTTCCCCACCAGTGAGTATGCGTATTAAATACTAAGGGGTTTATAATGACAATCATTTTACACTCGATAGCGTCCTGGAGAAATATTAAAAAACAACAACTTGCTGGCCGCTCTATTGGTTTTATTCCCACCATGGGCAATTTGCATCAGGGACATTTATCATTATGCCAAAAGAGTGCCTTGGAAAATGACCTTACGGTGATAAGCATTTATGTCAATCCAATGCAATTTAATGACACCCAAGATTTTTCTCAGTATCCAAGAACCTTAGAAGAAGATATTAATAAGCTTGAACATGCTAAGGTTGATTACTGCCTGGTGTTATCAGACACTGAGATGTATGCCGATGATTTCAACTATCAAGTATGTGAAAATCAATTATCTCAGACGATGGAAGGTATTTACCGACCAGGTCATTTCACTGGCATGTTAACCGTTGTTCTGAAACTATTGGCAGGTGTTGCACCAACCAAAGCGTATTTTGGTGAGAAAGATTATCAACAATATCTTTTAATCTCCTCGATGCAAAAAGCGTTTTTCCTAGATTGCGAGATTATTGCCTGTCCCACTATACGTGAGGGGAGTGGCTTACCTTTTAGCTCACGTAACCGTAGACTATCGCTTGAGGATAGAAAACTTGCTGATAGGTTTGCCCAGGTTTTTTTACAAAAAAATACCTCCATTGAAGATATTAATCAGCAGATCCAAGGCTTTGGTATAGAAATTGATTATTGTCAGGAGTATCTTGGCAGACGCTGGGTGGCGGTTCGGATTGGTTCAATTCGTATTTTAGACAATTATGAGAGTAAAAACTGATGACTATTGCCCAATTTGTAAATATTCCAGGGCATCACAACTTTGTGATAGAGGGGCCAAAGGGCAATATCGAAGTTGGATTATCCATTCCGCAGGTCACCAATTTTGATTATTTTGCAATTATAGGACACCCTCATCCCCTACAAGAAGGCACAATGAACAACAAGGTGGTAACCACCACTGCTAAAAAGTTTGTCGATATGCAAATTCCAGTGATGCGATTTAATTTTAGAGGCGTGGGTGCTACTCAAGGAGCGTTTGATCACGGTATCGGTGAAACCCTTGATATGTTGTATTTAATTGGCCTTTGGAAAGCGCTTTATCCTCAGAGTAAACTCATTTTATCGGGGTTTTCATTTGGCTCCTATGTGGCAACCCGTGCGGCACAAGTTGTAGAGTGTGCGCTTCTGATTTTAATTGCACCACCTGTGGCACGTTTTCAGTTTCAACCGCAATCAATACCCACTGTTATTTTAATGGGTGATGCAGATGAAGTGGTTGAGCCCCAAGATGTGCGTGTTTTTGCAGAAAGCGTTATGCCGCCTATTCCAATTGAATGGTTTGAAGATACCGGACATTTTTTTCATGGTAAACTGCTAATATTAAAAGATGTCTTGGACAGGTGGATCAATACATGTTTAACGCGCCCCTAAATTTATTGGCCAAGTATGAAGCCTTGGTTGCAAAGCAAGATATAGCCCTTAACCCACAACAAGAATACATCTTAAAAGTTCTTGAAGAATGTTATCTGCGACCAAAGCGCTTCCAGTTTCCTTGGCATAAAAAACTACTTCGAAAAAAAAATGTTTATATTCATGGCACAGTGGGGTCAGGTAAGACTTTTGTGATGGATCTCTTTTATAACCAAATTCCAGGTGAGAAAAAAGCACGATTTCATTTTCATCAATTTCTAGAACAAATTGCAGCCGATTTAAGAGCTAATCAAGGATTGAAAGATCCGATGAAAAAGATCGTCAAAGATTTAGCTTCTAATTATCAAGTGATTTGCTTAGATGAGATGATGGTTCAAGATGTCGTCCAAGCCATGTTGCTTTTGAGTCTTATTCCAGCACTCATGGAATCAAACGTGATGTTGGTATTTACCTCCAACATAGAGCCTCGCCAGTTATATTTAAATGGTTTGCAGCGCGAAAGATTTATGAAAGTCATAGAATATATAGAAAGTGATGCCTATGTACTTTCTTTAGCTTCCAACCTTGATTATCGCAGTAAGCGAGTTCCGCTGCCCGATAAGACCTATTTTTTCCCGAACTCAGAAAAAACCGAGCACGATTTCAAACAATTGTTTTTCCAGCTAGCCACCCATTTCAAAGAAGAGGTGGTATGGAACCCTGAACTTTTGATACAAAATCGACAGGTTGATGCAATTGCCAAAACCGAAACGCTTGTTTGGTTTGAGTTTCACCATATTGCGGAAATTCCCCGTTGTCAGCGTGATTATTTAGAATTGACCAAGTATTATCAAATGGTATTTGTTAACAATGTCCCTGTGTTCAAAGACGTGGAAACCGCAAATGTCATTTTATGGATGTATTTCATCGACGTCATGTACGACGCGCAGGTGAAAATATTAATTTGTGCCGATGTCGATCTCGATGCACTGTATCCAAAAGGACCTTTAACCTCCCCATTTCAAAGAACCATCAGTCGCATGAAAGAAATGCAGTCCCAATGGTATTGGGAGATGGGGGAGTAGTTTTTTAAAGTCATTTCAATGTGGGACATTTCTTCTTAATTCTGGTTTATCTGATTCAGATAGAAGTTTTGATGCACTATCTATCTTCGGAACAACTGCAACGGCTGTCTCAGCAATAGGAGGGGCTATCTCCTTACCATGTTCATTTATATGAGTAACACGATCTATGCTTTGGAGCATAGGATGTTGATACGGGTTGGAAACTGTTTGTTCCTTTTTAACAGATACTTCAGGTAAATTGTGTATTTCTGATTTATTAAACACCGAATTAAAGCTTTTTTTGATATTTTCCCAAAACATTGTTGCTAAAAACCCTAAAGTACCTAAGGCTAGTACAACATTTGCAACAACTCCAACAGAAATAGCTCCTGAAAGCGCTGGTATCCCAAGAGCAGCTACTCCTGCGATGACGAATACCAAGCATATCGAAGCAATTACTATTTGAGATGGGCTTAGTTCGGATAACGCTAAGCCTTGAGATTGATTATTGATTTTTTGTAAGGATTTCATTAAAACACTATCCCAATCAGCAAGAGGTAGATTTTCTAATGATGTTGGTAGGTATTGTTTGATAATAAGAGAATTCCAAGTAGAAACCAATTTTCTTAGTTTTGAACAAGATGATGGATCAACTGCACCCTGTTCAATATTGGCAATTACTTCATTAAATTTTATTTGCGAGGCTAGATAAATACAGTATATTTGAAAAAAATGTGCTGGATTCTCCTTAATTTGATTTTTATCAACCCCCAAAGATTCAAAAAATTTCGTAAATCTTGAGAACTGAATTTGTAAAGCATTATTATGCTCATTTAAAGTTTCAAATTCATCTTTATTATCAGTATTATCTTCAATAAATTGCTTATAAATTGCTTTGAATTCATCATCAGTTTGTTGTTTAAGATATTCACCTGCTGCTGAGTCAGACCCAAAACAATGTTGATAAAATTCTTTTTTCTTTACATCTTCCGTCCACTTTAAAGAGGCAAGAAGTGATCCTAACCTACAAACATCTGATTGCAAATTGTAGTTTTGAGGAAACTGCGCTGTAATGTCTTTAAACTCACTGATTAGCCTCGATGCTGGTGGCTGATAGAGCGCCAATATGTTTGGTGATGGAAATTGACGAAAGGATTCATTGATTTTTTGTTGGCACTCCTGATAAATTTTGACTTGTTCTTTAGAAATTGGGATAAGTTTTTCTGAATAACGCATAAAACAGGCATATATTTGATCACGATGTTCTGAATCAATAGTTGAAAGAAGAATACTATAAGGGTTTTTATCAAAACTTGTTAATTGTTCTTCTGGAATATTAAAGACCCTTAATTCAGTTATTAATTCTATTTTAGATTTATCAATTTGTTTCTCGAGTTCTTTGATGGAATTTTCAAACTGCTCTTCTGCTACTCTAATGGCTTGATATCTTTCTTGATCAGCTGAGGAAATATAACGGTCAACAAAAGGGAATTCTTTGTAACTCGATTTAACAGATTGATTAGGTCTTAATTTAGCAAGTATTTCTGTATAGTGAACATCCGAAAGTTCTATATCTACTGGCTTCAGCGTTTTTGCTTCGCGGTCAAAAAAATACAGTTTCTCTTGATGTAATATCAAGGCGTATTGTGTTTCTAAGTCTTTTTGTTTGGAAATTTCATCGAAGTTGCAATTTTTTTCTGAAGATAAATTCAATAAACTCAATTGCATCAGTTTCTGTTTACTTAGGAATACATCATTCACAAGGCTTGCGTTTGGTTTTTGTGTTCGTTGATCAGTTTCTTTGATCTTCTCTAGAACTTCACCTTTGCCAACGCATACTTGTCCATAATAGGCCATGTATTCAGTTAAGCCCATTTGGTTATTGGTTGCAATGACGTCGATATTTACACATACTGTGGCCAGAATAAGCGCTGGATTTTCTTTAAGGAGTGTCTGATAGTGCTGTTCATCATATCCCATCTTTAAAAAGTTGATGTGTATTCGGGACCAATACCCTGTTTCCTGCCCAAATTTATCTTGTGCAAATTTTTTTTCAATTTCAGTCCATGGTGTTTGGGGCGTTAAAGATTCTATATATTCTTTAAGTTCAAGTTCCGCAGCTCCACATCCATATCTTTTAATGGCTTCAACAATTTTTTCAGGACTATTCAATTTTCTTTCATTATCAATAATGGAAATATTGATTGCAGCATGTCGTATTGCATCAAATTTATCATTTAGATATTTATCTTGCATGTGTGCCAGCCTTTCCAACCATTAAAACAAATTATTTATGCTTTAATTATAACATATTTGGTTTTATTTGACGCATATGTTTATGTTATTTTTATATGAGGCATAGACTATCGCTTAGATAAGTTATTGATAGAATATATAAATATTTCTAGTATGGGGGTGATAGAAAATGCAGGTTTGGGTGTTGTGCATTTTTTTAGTCTCAGTCCTTGCTGGTTAATGTGGTGATTTTTTGTGAGAAAGGAAACAATGCGGCTATGGTTTGATGGTCGCAAGGTATTGCCTCCATCATGAAAGCGCAATTGTTTTGGCTTTCATTCTCATATCATCCAAATATATTATTGGAACTCATGCAAAATTAAAAATAATGATGCAAAGAAATACGTAGACAAAAGTTAGGTATGATTGACAATGTTTGCTAAGCCTTGATGTAAGGTGTGAAGTTTAACGTTGGTTTTCGACAGTAATTGTAATAAACGTTGATTGTTAAGTTTTTTATTTTGACTCATAAATTCACGTTTCATGGGTGTGGCCTGTTCCCATATGCGATCATAGTCTTGATAGGGTGCTGGAGTAAAATGCAATAAATTTGCTAATGTTTGCTGAAGTTCTCCCATGGGTGTGGGTTTGCCATCAGCGATATTTAAAATACCATGAAAGCTTAGCTCCGTTCCTAATAATTCTAGAATATTCACCAAATCATCAATCCATATATGATTAATCAGTGGTGCTTGAGAGGGGTAAATCAGGGGTTGTTGCTGTTGTGCGGCTAGAAGTGGAATACGCTCTGGCCCATAGATGCCAGCCACTCTTAATAGCGCAGTAGGGATATGATGGATATCACTAAACGTTTGGAGTTGTATTTCTGCTTCTTGACGTAAGCGCTGTCGATTGTTTTTGATATGACAGGGTGAATATTCATCGATCCAAGCACCTGCGTTATCACCATATATGCCACTTGACCCAATATAAATAATTTTTTGGGGCTTTGGGTTCAGTTTTTTAAGGACTTCCGCCATTGAGATATCGTCATTTGGCGGAATAAAATAATATAGAATATAGGCATCAGGAAGATTAGGGATAGTTTTGCCTATGTCACAGTACTGATGATTGATGCCCTCAATGGGAGTTCTTGAAAGGGCAAGCACTTGTTTGCCAATGTATTTTTTTGCAAGAAAACTTGCGCAATAGCCATAGCCCATCAGTACGTGAGTTATCATTATTTTGACCAGTCAGCAAAAAGATCGTAGTCATCACTGTCGGTAATTTTTACATTGTAAAACTCACCGAGTTGAATGTCTTTTTTGTATGGCAGGTAGACTAAGCCATCAATTTCTGGGGCATCAGCACTACTTCTTGCAATAATTTGATCCTCTTTAATTGCATCAACCAATACTTGTAGGGTTTTTCCACGTTTTTGAGTCAGTTTATCAGAACTGATTTTCGCTTGAAGCTCCATAAAGCGTGCATAACGCTCTTCTTTGACCTCGTTAGCAACTGGATTGGCAAGTTGATTGGCGCTAGCACCTTCGACAGGTGAATACTGAAAACATCCCACCCGGTCTAATTGGGCAACCTTTAAAAAGCTTAGTAGCTCTTCAAAGTCGTCTTCGGTTTCCCCCGGAAATCCCACAATAAAGGTTGACCGAATGGTAATATCGGGACAAATTTGACGCCATTTTTCAATTCGTTTGAGGGTGTTCTCTTGATTGGCAGGGCGCTTCATAGCCTTTAATATTCTTTGACTGGCATGTTGTAGGGGAATATCAATATAAGGCAATAAGCCAGTGGGTTGCATCAAAGGGATAATGTCATCGACATGTGGATAAGGATAAACATAATGAAGTCTTACCCAAATACCCAGTTTACTTAATGCATTGCATAAATCAAAAAATTTGGTGGCAATGGTTTCATTGTGCCATTGAATCGGGGCATATTTTTTATCCACACCATAAGCCGACGTATCTTGGGAGATGATCAGTATTTCTTTAACACCGGCGGCTTTCAGTTTTTCAGCTTCGGAGAGGACCTGATTCATGGAATAGCTTTGTAATTTTCCACGCATGGACGGAATAATACAAAAAGTACATTGATGGTTACAACCCTCAGAGATTTTAAGATAAGCATAATGTCTGGGGGTGAGTTTTATCCCTTGTGGTGGTATTAATTGGGTGAATGGATCATTTGGAGGCGGGACATGGGCATGCACCGCTTGAATGACTTCTTCATACGAATGTGGACCACTGATGTGTAACACATCAGGACATACTTCACGGATTTTTTCGGCTTTTGCACCTAGACATCCGGTGACAATAACCCGACCATTTTGTGCCATGGCTTCTTGAATAGCATTTAAAGATTCTTCAATGGCCGATTCAATAAACCCACAGGTATTGATAATGACCACATTGGCATCATGATAGGTATTGACCAGCTCATAGTTTTGAGCTTTAAGTTGCGTGATAATGCGTTCGGAGTCTACGAGGGCTTTAGGGCACCCCAGGCTCACAAACCCAATTTTTGAATTTTGCATAACATATTCCAAAAGATCATTTAAAAAAGTTAGCCTGGAAACCCAGGCTAAAGAAATGAGGCGGCAGGGTATTTAAGGTGACATTCTTGTTGATACAGCTTCTTGAGAATGTTTCTTTTTTGCATCGTCTATAGCCTCGGCGACTTCTTTTTCAGTATAATGATTTACTTTAACTTTAACGGACTCATGGTGATAACCATTTTTTAATGTTGTTTCATATATTTTGAATACATATTTATGGAGATCGAGAATTCTCTTCGAGTCATCCTTGGCCTCGTCGCCTCGCTTAGGACATTGTGGGAGTGTAACGGCAATATTGATAGTGTTATTCTTTGCACTGCATATCAGTGCAAGAATAATGGCCATCTCGTACTCTTTGTCAAAAGTGGCTGATTGATCATCATTCCATTGAATATGTGGTTGATTAGGATTCTCTCCCCTGAGTGTTTTAAAATCGGAGAGTGGATTCTTATTTTTCATTAGCCAATTTTTTAAGGCTGTATGCGATGGTCGAATTAACTCTTCTTCTGATTCTTTATTTTGTAAATCATTTGCTTTCAATTCATCCATTAGAGCTAGAAGACGAATGGTTGCACTGTACCTATAAAATTCATTCTGGGTTTGACCTGAGGTCAATTTTTTTACAGCTGCACTTATATTATAAAAGGTTTGGTTTTCATTTATTTTTTTTAAAAGGTCTTGGAGAATTCCAGTTAATATTGCTGAATCAGAAGGATTTGAGGGCATAATAAAATCCTTAAAATGAATTAATGTATCAAATTATTATAATATAAAATGACCAAATATTCAAATATTTTTTGAATCACATTTGCGCATAAAACATAAAAAAAAACAACACTAAGAGAGATACACATTTTAATTAAAATGATGGGCCTTACCATGCTGTAATAGCACCAGAACCAAATAATTCCTTGGCTTTATCGATCACGGGTTGACTATGCATTGCACTGATGAAATGTTGTATTTCTTGTTTTTTCTGATGATTGATTTTGACAACAATCAAATTGGCATATGGAGAATTTTTTGATTCTAAATAAATAGTATCCTTTCCGGGTACAAGTCCTGCCGGTATTGCAAAGGTAGTGTTGATGACGGCAGCTGCCACATCAGGCAGTATTCTTGGCAGTTGCGCGGAATCGAGTTCTTTGATTTTTAAATGCTTTGGATTAGACTCAATGTCCTGTGGTGTCATGATATCTTTTTTGTTTAAGGTGATAAGACCTGCTTGTTCTAGTAATAGTAATGCACGGGTTTCATTACTTGGATCATTGGGGATGGCGATGGCCGAGTCTGCAGGAAGTTCTGCGATGGATTTATATTTTCTAGAGTACATACCCATGGGATAAATGAAGGTTTTTCCAATGGCCTCGATAGGGTAGGATTTGGCTTTGATACTGGCCTTTAAAAATGGCAAATGCTGGTAGATATTCATATCGAGCGTCCCATCTGCAAGCGCTTCATTGGGAAAGTGATAATCAGTAAACTCAAATACTTTGACATTCATCCCATATTTTTCTTGAGCGACTTTTTTTGCTACTTCTACAAGCTCAGTTTCTGGTCCTGCAATCGTGCCTACGACTAAATCATATTTCTGGGGTGCCTTGCATGCAAATAAGAGTCCAATAAAGCCCAATAAAATCCATTGCTGAATACGTTTCATAAATACCTCAATTAATTTTGTTGAATACGTTCTCGAATCCAATTACCTAACCATTGAATAATTTGCACCATGACGACAAGAATCCCTGTAGTTAATAGCATTGTTGGAGTGTCAAAGCGTTGATAACCATAACGGATTGCCAGATCACCCAAACCACCACCACCAATGGCGCCAGCAAGCGCTGAGTAACTGACAAGTGTGATAGCGGTCATGGTGACCGCATCAACCATTAAAGGCATCGTTTCTTGTCTTAACATAAATTGAATCATTTGCTTGGGAGTGGCGCCAACGGACTGTCCATACTCTCTAACGCCAGGGGATATTTGTTGATAGGCTTGTAATACAAAACGCGCGAACAAAGGTGTAGCACCAAGCGTAAGCGGAATAACAGCGGCATTTAAACCAATCGCTGTCCCTATTAGCCAGCGCGTTAAGGGGAGTAGTGTCACCATAAAAATAATAAATGGAATAGAGCGAATAATATTGATAATAAAATTTAAGCATTTTGCAATATAGGGGTGTGGCTGCAAATCCTCATAAATAAAGATAATGGTGCCTAATGGCCAGCCTAACAATATCGAGCCCAGCGTTGCTAAAACAATCATGTAGATGGTTTGAGCAGTTGCCTGTAAGATTTCAATGGTGTATGCGGTCAACATATCCGAGTATTTCTCCAATAATGTGGTTTTGATGGCAATGCGCAAGGAATTTTTTTAATAGTTCTGGTTGTGTGCCAATGCTTATAATCATCACACCACACTGATTGTGATGGGTGTGATCAATTTGTGCGGATAAAATATTGACATCGATGTCCAATTCTCGGCACATTTCACTGATAAATGGGATGGTTGCACCTTGGCCGGGAAATAACATTCTTAAAATGCAGTGGGTGTTATGTTCATCACTTAATTGCTCAATAATAAATTCAGGAAGTTGGGATGTGATATCCCCATATAATGAATTACGAATCAAACTTTGTGAGTTTGTTAATACAGAAGGCCATTCGCTGATTTCAATAATTTCGCCCATTTCCATGAGAGCAATACGATTACATATTTTTTTAGCCACTTGCATATCATGGGTAATTAATAACAAAGACATATTATATTGCTTTTGGATATCTAGAAGTAAATTAAGGATTGCTTGCGTATTAGCTGGATCTAAAGCCGCAGTTGCTTCATCGCACAACAAAATAGATGGTTGCGTACTTAGCGCTCTGGCAATCGCCACACGTTGTTTTTGTCCACCACTCAATTGTTGGGGATAAGCATGTTTTTTTTGCGACAATCCCACCAGATCTAAAAGTTCGTCACAGCGTTGTTTAATTTTCTGCTGACTATAATGCTGAATATGCATAGGAAGAGCAATATTTTCTAAAACAGTTTGTTGATTCAACAGATGATAGTGTTGGAAAATCATACCGATACGTTGTCTGGCATGACGTAGTTCTTGGCGGTTAAGGTCCATAAGGTTTTGATTGTTGATATAAACCTCACCTTGGTCAGGACGCTCTAGTAGGTTGATACAACGTAAAAGTGTCGATTTACCTGCTCCGCTGCCACCGATAATGCCAAATATTTCTCCCTCAAAAATTTCAAGATTAATATTTTTCAGAATCAACTGCTGCTGGTGAAAGGATTTATAAATGTGCCGTAAAGAAATCATATAAAGTTCGACCGTTATTTTTTTAAAGGGGCAACGGCGAAAGAGGGGTTCATAAACCGCTTTAGCCGTGTTTACAAGTTAAACTTGAGCGCCCGCAAGCTGATAAATTCAAATCCGCGCAAAAAAATTATATAGATGTGCAGTGTTGCATGTCAATTACTTTTGTGATTTTAATTTACTTTGCAAAGATATAAATGCGCTTATAATTCTTTGCCGACACTCATATCTTATGACATAATGATTCAATCATTTTTAAGTACTGAGGGTATCTGATGGACGACAATAAACAAAAAGCTTTATCGGCAGCATTAACACAAATTGAACGACAATTTGGGAAAGGTTCCATTATGCGCATGGGTGATCTTTCGCAAGCAGCCCGAGATATTGAGGCCATTTCTACCGGTTCACTAAGTCTTGATATTGCGTTGGGCATCGGTGGACTACCTCGGGGGCGAATTGTTGAAATATATGGTCCAGAATCTTCAGGTAAAACTACGCTGACATTACAAGTCATTGCAGAATGCCAAAAAATTGGTGGAACTTGTGCATTTATAGATGCTGAACATGCTCTAGATCCAAGCTATGCTGAAAAACTGGGTGTTAAAGTTGATGACTTAGTGATATCTCAGCCTGATACCGGCGAGCAAGCTTTAGAAATTACTGATATGTTAGTGCGCTCAGCAGCTGTGGACGTCATTATTATCGACTCAGTTGCTGCCTTAACACCCAAAGCGGAAATTGAAGGTGAAATGGGTGATACGCATGTCGGTTTGCAAGCACGATTAATGTCTCAGGCCTTAAGAAAATTAACCGCTAATATCAAACGTTCTAATGTATTAGTTATTTTTATCAATCAGATTCGTATGAAAATAGGTGTAATGTTTGGTAGCCCTGAAACCACTACGGGTGGTAATGCCTTAAAGTTTTATTCATCAGTCCGTTTGGATATTCGTCGAATAGGCTCTATCAAAAAAGGTGAAGAAATTTTAGGGAGTGAGACCCGAGTTAAGGTTGTTAAGAACAAAGTTGCCCCACCATTTCGTATTGCTGAATTTGATATTTACTATAACGAAGGCATCTCGCGTGAAAGTGAAATTATCAACCTGGCTGTTCAATTGGGCTTTATTGATAAATCCGGTGCTTGGTATAGCTACCAACAAGAAAAAATTGGCCAGGGTAAGGATAATGTTCGCACCTTCTTGAAAGAACATCCAGAAATCTCAAAAACCCTTGAGCAAAAAATTCGTCAAGAGTTCTTAATCAACCAAAAAAAAGCGGCAGTTGATAAACCTGTAGAAGAACTCGCTGTCGATGAATAAAACCATGGAAATGGCGTTGCGTTTACTAACGCAACGCGAACATAGCCAGCAGGAATTGACCCAGAAATTGTTAAGAAAGTTTTCAGAAGAAGATGTAGCTCCAGTGATTGGCAAATGTTGTCAACAGGGACTAGTTGATAACCAGAGATTTCTAGAGTCTCGCATACGGCATCGTGTGCAACAAGGCTACGGCCCGGAATGGATCAGACAAGATCTCTATCCACATCAAATTGAAGAAGAATTGCTAAGTCAGTTCATGAATTTTGATGAGGATTTTTGGGTCGAACAAGCCACAAACTTGGTTGTACGAAAATATAGAACTCGCGATGTAAAAGCGGAAAAACCTAAAATTCAACGATATTTGTATCAACGTGGTTATCCTGTTGCAGTCATTCAACAAGCCATGAAAACAATATTGAGTCATGATGATTAATCGGTAGAAAAAACCATGAAAACAATGAAAAGTGCTGAAATACGTCAATCATTTGTAGATTATTTCACAAAGCTTGGTCATCAAGCGGTGTCAAGTAGTTCTCTAGTGCCTGCACAAGACCCAACTTTACTGTTCACCAATGCTGGTATGGTGCAATTTAAGGATACTTTTTTAGGCACAGAGCCGCGCTCTTATCAGCGTGCTGTATCTGTTCAGCGTTGTGTGCGTGCCGGTGGGAAACACAATGATTTAGAAAATGTAGGCTTTACTGCACGACATCATACTTTTTTTGAAATGTTGGGCAACTTTAGCTTTGGAGATTATTTTAAATACGATGCTATCCGTATGGCATGGTGTTTTTTAACTGAAGTATTGGGTCTTCCAGCAGAAAAATTATGGGTGACTGTTTATGAGCAGGATGATGAGTCGGAATCGATTTGGCTAAATGAGATCGGTGTCTCACCCGAACGTATAACCCGATGTGGAACGAAAGACAACTTCTGGGCCATGGGAGATACTGGACCTTGTGGACCTTGTACAGAGATTTTCTATGATCATGGCAAGCATATCGCCGGCGGTCCTCCAGGATCTCCTGATATGGATGGCGATCGGTATGTCGAAATCTGGAATGTGGTTTTCATGCAGTATAATCGTGCCCCAGACGGACAGATGCATCCATTACCGAAACCTTCTGTTGATACAGGAATGGGCTTGGAGCGAATTTCGGCTGTCATGCAAGGGGTTAATAGTAACTACGATACCGATATTTTTGTGCATTTGCGCAAGGCTATTGTTTCATTGGCTCCAGAAATCAATCAAAAGTCTCCTAGTGTACTGGTTATTGCCGATCATATTCGTGCATGCAGTTTTTTAATTGCTGATGGTGTCATGCCAAGTAATGAAGGTCGAGGATATGTATTGCGACGAATCCTTCGTCGCGCTGTGCGTCATGGGCATCAGCTGGGATTGCCGATACTCTTTATGCATCGTTTGGTGTCCCCCTTGGTGGCTGTCATGGGGGAAGCATACCCCCTGCTGATAGAACAACAAAGTTATATTGAACAGTTGTTAAAACAAGAAGAAGAGCAATTCATGCGAACCATTTCTCAAGGTTTAAAACTACTGCAGGAGTCTTTACGAGCGTGTAAAAACAAGGTTATTCCAGGAGAAGTGATATTTAAGCTTTATGATACCTATGGGTTTCCTGTCGATCTAACTGCGGATGCCGCTCGAGAAATCGGTTACCAGATCGATGTCGCAGGCTTTGAGGCTTGTATGCAAACCCAACGTCAGCAATCGCAGGCCAATGCGCAATTTCAATCAGACTACTTAGCGTTACCTTCAGAGGTCTCGGCAACGGTATTTCATGGCTATGAACGTCTCGAACATGAGAGTGCCGTCGTTGCTTTATACCAAGACCAAAAGCTCACAGATCAATTGCAAACCAATCAAGCCGGTATTGTAATCTTGGCTGAGACGCCTTTTTATGCCGAAAGTGGTGGTCAAGTAGGTGACAACGGCTATTTGCTGGGTAAAAATGGTGAATTTGTTGTGACAGATACTCAGAAAAAAGGGGATTTGTCGCTGCATATTGGTTATGTCTCTAAAGGTTCTATTGTGCTTAATGAACCCTTGCAGGCGCATGTGGATATGGCCTATAGACAATCAATACGCTTAAACCATACTGCCACACACATCTTACATGCTGCACTAAGAACACTGCTTGGAAATAGCGTGCAACAAAAAGGTTCTTTGGTCAATGACAACTGTAGTCGATTTGATTTCTCATTTAATCGCGCATTGACCTCAGCGGAATGTGTACAAGTAGAGCAATGGGTGAATGCTAAAATACGTGAAAATGCAGCCGTTGATACCCAATTATTATCTTTAGAGAAGGCGCAAGAAAAAGGGGCGTTGGCGCTGTTTGGTGAAAAATATGGCGAAGAAGTTCGCGTATTATCGATGAGTGACTTTTCACAAGAGCTTTGTGGAGGGACGCATGTTGCACATACTGGAGATATTGGACTTTTTAAAATCGTTTCAGAAACCAGTATTGCCAGTGGTGTGCGACGTATGGAATTTGTTACTGGTGAGTCGGCAATTGTTGAAATGCAACAACAAACCCAATCTTTGCAGGATTTATCGCAATTGTTAAAAACTAATCCAGAGCAATTGTCTGAACGAATTTCACAAACCTTGGCGCAAATTCAGGGCTTACAACAACGGTGTCAGAAATTAGAACAAAAACAGATGATCGCTCAAGCGAAGCTTGCAGTTGAACACCAAAAAAACAATCAGGCATTACCTTATTTGTTGATGCGTTGTGATGAGTACGATGTGAAATCAATGCGATTGATGAGTGATGCGTTGCGAGATGTTGAGCCTAACTGGATGTATTTGCTATACACTGTAAAAGAAGATCAGTTGCATGTGATGGTATCTATCCCTAAATCATTGCAAGATGCTCTAGGTTCAGCTGGTGATTGGGTTAATCAGTTATGTACAAAAGGTGGCGGAAGGCCTGACTTTGCACAAGGCGGTGGTCCAGTTCCAAAGGATCTTACCGATAAAATATCGGCCATTGATAAAACATGTCAAACGTTACTAGCCTAATAAAAAACCACTGATTAAGGGGGGGGGGTTTAACTAGTTATTTTGATAAAGATGCGAGCATAGGTGCTTGATCCCATGCTCGCTTTGAGTTCACAATTAATGTTCCCATTAACAATTAATTCTTTATAGATATTTCCATTCAAGAGTGTCTTTGTCCTCGAAAAGTCTAAAATTTAAGTGGAGCCAAAAATGAACTCATCAGGCGCTACTATACTTATTTGGATTTTATTGTGCCATTAATAGCTTTGTGTTAAGATAATGGCCACCATGAATACTAAAGCGAGTTAATCAAATGACTATCCGCGTCCTTTCCTTCGAATTCGATGGTTGCCTTTTTAATAGAAACTTTATAGAGAATTTTTTAGATAAAGACGTTATTAAATACAATAAAGATTTTCTTGATGATATTAAACATAATAATAGACTTTGTAATAAAGTATATACCTTCGTCGGTTCCAATAGACAATCGAAGTTAGTAGACGATTACTACTTTTATAAAGGAGACTATATCATAGGCTCATGCTTTCCGGCAGTAAACCTTGTCAATAGGTACTTGGGAGCTACCTTAGATCCCTTCCTTCTAGCCGATATTTATTGTTTTTTGCCTGATGGAACATCTTACAATAGAGCAGTTGATCCTAAGTATTCCGACACCCACGCGTATTATGAATTTGACGAAACCAAAGCAACTATTATGTATGCTCAAATGCATAAAATTGCCAATCAACATCCAAATGAAGTGATTGTCTATGATTTTTATGACAGTTGCGATAAAACATTGAATAGTTTGGTTGCATTTTATAATAAACACAAGGATTTAATACCAAATAAGGTGACCTTTTGTTTACATCAATATGAGGGTGCTGAGGTTACTCTTTGGTCAACTATTAAGGGTGAAGGATTTATTGATAGTAATTATCGGGAAACAGTACGAGATATGTACACTCAAGCAATGGTAAAAAGGAATTGCTTTAGCCGAACGATTAGTGTAGTTGATTTCCTCAATCCTGAATTATTAAAAAATAGAAAAAAATATCATGATCTCAGGTCCTTGATTGCTTTAGGTGTATTGGGTGTAGGTGGATCATATTGTGCACTGGTATTGGCAGAAGTAATTACTGGGGCAGCAGCTATAAGTTACACCTTGGCGACCGCCGGTTTAGCTATTGCAGCATTGTTGATCCTTGCGGAACTTGTTCAACAGTTAAATACTGAACCTAATAACCGGTGTTTACCTGAATATTTCACCAAAATAAAATAAGTTGCCCCATTGCTTCATCAAACCAATAAGATAAAATAGTTTTCGCAAAAAGACCAATCACCCATTGGGTGAAACAACGGAGCGAAGACGATCATGACACAACCAGCGTTACCCTTCCAGTATCAAGCTGAAAAAAAGATTCGTGATTAACAGGATTTGCTGGATTGCCTCTCCATGTGGAACTTGCAAAACAAAGTGGTCTTTTTGAATCCATTAATCAAGCCTTAAAAACAAAGATACGGGGATGGACTGATGCTCAAATGATTTTGTCATTAATCTGATTAAATTTAGCGTATCCCCCCAATAATCCCACCTAATTTTAAAAAAAATTATCTGTTATCTTGTCTCTGAAATAAAATAAATCTAGGAGACAAAAGATGATTGAGGAAT
>Ga0247843_1003631_pt1 | contig 24767 bp, 24 predicted proteins | sample LaCruzMarch2017__FD_192420 | JGI IMG/M metagenome (GOLD analysis project Ga0247843, IMG submission 192420) | Freshwater microbial communities from meromictic Lake La Cruz, Castile-La Mancha, Spain - LaCruzMarch2017_8m | ecosystem: Environmental > Aquatic > Freshwater > Lake | place: Spain...
CTACTTTGAACCACTTACACTCGAAGATGTTTTAGAGATAGTTCGAGCTGAAGAAATAGCCGGTCCTGTGCTGGGCGTCATTACACAATTGGGTGGGCAAACGCCACTTGGTTTAGCCGCAGGATTAAAAGCTGCCGGCGTAAACATCTTAGGTACCTCACCAGAGGCAATTAACCTCGCTGAAGATCGCGGTGAATTCGGAGAAGTTCTAGCTCAGCAAGAACTAGTGGCTCCGAAGTTCGGAATGGCCGCTTCGCAAATGGAAGCCTTGAAGATCGCTCATGAAATTGGTTACCCGGTGTTAGTGCGGCCAAGTTTCGTGCTCGGTGGTCGAGGCATGGAGATCGTCTATGACGACGAATCACTCTCTGGATTTATTGCCCGTGCAACCGATATCACGCCGGATCGTCCCGTATTGGTTGATCGCTTCTTAGATAGCGCTATTGAGATTGATGTAGATGCGTTATTCGATGGTTACGAACTCTTCTTGGGTGGCGTTATGGAGCACATTGAGGAAGCCGGAATCCATTCAGGTGACAGCGCATGCGTACTTCCAGCAATGACGCTTTCAACCGAAATGGCAACCGAGATTCGTATCGCCACTGAAAAAATTGCACGTGGCGTCGGAGTTCAAGGTCTTATCAATATTCAATTTGCGATTGCTGACAAGCAGTTATTTGTTTTGGAGGCGAACCCTCGCGCATCTAGAACTGTACCGTTCGTTAGCAAGGCAACTGGAGTTCCATTAGCTAAAGCTGCGGCGCGAATTTCAGTCGGTGCCACAATTGCGCAATTGCGAGCTGAAGGGCTGTTGCCCGCCGGTAATGGTCAGGCGAAAGGTATCTCGGTAAAAGAGGCAGTTCTGCCTTGGAATAGATTCCGCCGAGTCGATGGTCGTGGCGTTGATTCAGTGCTTGGTCCTGAGATGCGATCTACCGGAGAAGTTATGGGCATCGCTGCAAGTTTTGGCGAGAGCTATGCGAAGAGTCAGATTGCTGCATTTGGTCCGCTTCCTAAGTCCGGAAAGGTTTTTGTTTCGCTGGCCGATAAAGATAAGAGCCAAGGTGTCTATCCTGCAAAGTCACTGATTGATTTAGGTTTTACAATTCTGGCTACCACTGGAACTGCTGCCTTCTTACGCGAATCTGGTATCGCGGTTACTGAAGTGCGAAAATATTCTGAAGGTCAAGGCGCAATGGGTCAACGCACGATTGTTGATCTGCTTCATGCCGGCGAAATTGATTTAGTAATCAACACCCCGGTTGGTCGCGGCACTAGAGCTGATGGTTGGATGATTCGAACCGCAGCTATTCAGCGTTCAATTCCTTGCATCACCACAACTGCAGGTTTCTCCGCGGCGGTTTCTGGAATTGCTGCGCTGCAACAAGGCGAGATGAGCGTTAAATCGATTCAGAAATGGTTGGCTTAGCCATGGCTGGAATTAACCGAAGCGCCGCTCAGTTATTGGCCACAATTGTGGGCAATAAGAAGGTCGGTCAGTATCACCAAATCTTGATCAGTGTCGGCGAACTCGTTGCTCAATGTAAGCCCGGAAACTTTGTTGCGATCAGTGTCGGTGGACCTAACTCAAAGATGGTTTTACGTCGAGCTTTTGCAATTTCGCGAACCACGACATCTCCGCAATTTGGAGGTGCGATCGAGTTAATCGTGGCTCCACACGGAAGTGGTTCATCGTGGCTCTGCGGTTTAACTGAAGGCGAACAGATTGACATTACCTTGCCGCTCGGTACCGCTTTCGGTATTCCTACTACTAGCGTAAATGCGTTATTAGTCGGCGGAGGCTACGGGTCTGCACCTCTATTTGGTTTAGCCGAAGTTTTGAAAGAACGCGGTTGTCGCGTTGACATGTTATTGGGTGCAAGTACCGGAGCAAAAATCTACGCACCTCTCGAGGGCAAACGAAGCGTTAATTCACTACGCATTTTTACCGAAGACGGATCGATGGGAGAGACTGGTCGAATTACCGCTCCGATCGCCCAACTTATTTCGGAGTTGCAGATCGATGTGATTTATTCCTGTGGTCCGATGGCGATGTTAAAAGCGATCTCGGAAATTTTAATCGGGGGAGATGTAGTTCATCAATGTGCAGTCGAAGAAGCAATGGCTTGTGGCATTGGAATCTGCATGACTTGCGTGCTTCCAGTTAAAGATGAAGCGGGCAGAATTAGCAATCTACGTTCTTGTATTGATGGTCCGGTCATGGATGGCGCTGCCATCGAATGGGATCTCGTTGGTAAGACCTTGGTGCTCTAATGAGTCAATTAGATTTTTCTACGACCCTTGGAAACGCCTGGTTTCCGGCCCCAATTTTCACAGCTAGTGGATGTGCCAGTTCTGGAAAAGAATTAGCGCAGTTCTTTGATCTGCGGGACATGGGCGCAATCGTCACGAAATCGATCATGACTAAACCACGCGCCGGAAGAGCAACGCCACGAATGGCCGAGACGCCAAGTGGCATGTTGAATTCAATTGGGTTGCAAGGCCCTGGCATCGATGCTTTTTTGGCCAATGACTTAGCCTGGTTAGTCGAACAGAAAGCTCGAATTATCGTTTCAATTGCCGGCGAAACCGCTGAGGAATTTTCCTCACTTGCTCGCCGATTACGTGGTGTGGCTGGGATTTCGGCACTTGAAGTGAATATCTCATGCCCTAATGTTGAGAACAGAGGAATGGTTTTCGCTTGCCATCTCGAATCTGCGCAGACCGTAATCGAAGGTGTCCGCCGCACTATTGGTGGCGATCTACCAATCATCGCCAAACTCTCACCCGATGTGACTGACATTGTCTCGATCGCTCGCGGTGTTATTGACGCAGGCGCTGATGGATTAGCGTTGATCAACACTGTTCTTGGAATGGTTATTAATCCAAACACAATGCGACCTCATTTAGGCGGTCGTACGGGCGGCCTATCTGGCCCTGCTGTGAGACCAATTGCGGTGCGTGCGATTTACCAGGTACATGAAGCGCTACCTAAAGTGCCAATTTTAGGAATGGGTGGAGTTTCTTCTGGCGCTGATGCTTTTGAATTAATTTTGGCTGGCGCCAGCGGGGTTTCAGTCGGTACCGCATCCTTTGGAAACCCAACTGCGATTATGAAGATTCAAAGTGAGTTAAAACAAATACTGACTGATAAAGGATTTAGTTCAGTGCGCGAAGCGATTGGATTTGCACATCGACCAGAGAGCAGCGTCCGATGAAAGCTCCCATCATTCTGGCAACCGACACTTCGGATTTAGAAATTGCTAAACAGTGGGCCAAGTTGGTCGCGCCGCATATCACCGGAATTAAATTAGGTCTCGAGTTCTTTCTAAATTTCGGCGCCGAAGGTGTTCGAGCCGTGTGCGCAGATCATGAGTTAGATCTTTTTCTTGATCTTAAGCTGCATGACATTCCAAATACCGTCGGTCAGGCTGCCGCTGCAGTTTCAAGTTTAAAACCGAGGTTTTTAACGGTTCATGCTTCAGGTGGCCGTGCGATGATAGCTGCAGCTGCAAAAGAGTTACCAAATACTGAAGTTACCGCAGTAACTGTTTTGACAAGTTTAGGTGAGCAAGATTTGAATGAGATTGGCTTTTCCGGCAACGCTTTGGATAGCGCAGTTGGTTTAGCGCAGCTTGCGATTAGCTCTGGTGCCCAAGCAATTGTCTGTTCACCAATGGAAGTTTCGGCTATTCGTGCCGCAATCGGCACCGAACCTGCAATCATCACACCAGGTGTTCGACCAATAGATCCGTCTGCTCCAGCTGACGATCAAGTTCGAACCATGACACCTTCGGCCGCAATTCAGGCTGGTGCGAGTTACGTTGTCATAGGCAGACCGATTACTCGTTTCTGGAGTCAAGGCGAGGCCGCATTCAGCGCGAATCTGGCGCAGATTTGTGAACCGCTTCTAGCCCGATAGATTTACCCCATGCAACCACCGCAACTCTCGCCGGAAGATCGCGCGCGAGCTCTCGCGAAAGCCGCTGCATCGCGAAAGCGACGGGCTGAAGTTAAGGCTCAAGTAAAAAGTGGTGAGTTTTCATTAAGCCAAGTTTTCGAACTGAGCAAGACCGATGAGGCAGTTGCAAAAATGCGAGTGTTTGAACTATTGGAATCTATTTCAGGTGTTGGAAAAGTTAGAGCGCGTTCAGTTATGGAGCGTCTTAACATTTCACCAACGCGTCGCATTCAAGGGTTAGGTGCTAAACAATTACCCGCCTTGTTAGTTGAGTTCGCGGGTCCAACACTTATTGAACGCGGAAAGTTAATCGTTCTGTCGGGACCAGGGGGAGTTGGCAAGAGCACCGTGGCCAAAGAGTTGCAAAAACAAGCCAGTTTCTATGTTTCGATTAGCGCAACTACTAGAGCCCCTCGACATAATGAACACGATGGCGTCGATTATTTCTTCGTAACTGATCAAGAATTTGAGAGCCGAAAAAGCGCTGGCGATTTTCTGGAGTCAGCTGAATTCGCGGGCGCGAAATATGCAACTCCGAGAACTCAAGTTGAAACCGCGTTAGCACAAGGTAAAAATGTCCTCTTAGAAATAGATATTGCCGGAGCCGAACAGGTTCGAAAAGTGAGCAGCGAAGCAATTCTCGTTTTTCTGGAGCCACCTTCATGGGAAGAATTAGTGACCCGACTCGAGGCTCGAGGCACCGATTCAGCCGAACGACGAGCACAGCGGCTTGCCTTGGCACAGGAAGAACTGGCCCATGCCCCCAATTTCGACCATCGCATCGTAAATCACTCGGTAACCCAGGTTCTTAGCGAACTGGTATCCTTGGCCTCTTGATCGACCAGCACTTTTAACAAAATTTAGAGTTATCGCTTGCAACTGGAGGACACATGGACGGCATTACAAATCCACCTATCGACGAACTTCTCGATAAGGCCGGCTCTAAGTACAGCTTGGTTCTCTACGCTGCAAAGCGCGCCCGTCAGATCAATGCTTATTACTCACAACTCGGCGAAGGTTTGCTTGAGTACGTAGGGCCACTTGTTGAGACTCACGTGCACGAGAAGCCACTTTCAATCGCACTTCGCGAGATCAACGAAGGTCTGCTAACTATCGAGAATCTCGAGCCAACCGCTTAATTTTTTGCCAGTAGGCGAGGTGTTCTAAATGCCAAAACGAATTAGCAAAGTAATTCTTGGCGTTGGTGGCGGCATTGCTGCTTATAAATCCTGTGACCTCCTACGTCGAATGCAAGAGCGCAACTACGACGTAACGGTTGTGCCCACTCCTTCTGCTCTTAACTTTGTAGGTACTGCAACCTGGGAAGCGCTATCTGGCAAGAAAGTAACTACCCAAGTTTGGGAATCAGTTGATGAAGTTAGGCACGTAAAACTCGCAGCTGAAAATGATTTGATTTTAATTTCACCTGCAACGGCAGACTTGATCGCTCGTATTGCAATGGGTCGAGCTGATGATTTACTTACCAATCTGATTCTGGCTAGCAGCGCAGTCAAAGTCTTAGTTCCAGCGATGCATCCGAATATGTGGAATAACGCGGCAACTGTGGCCAACATTGCACTCTTGCAAGAGCGGGGGTTCCATGTAATGCGTCCAGCATCTGGACGCCTCACTGGTGCGGATAGCGGTGTGGGCAGACTGCCTGATACTTCGGAAATTCTTAGCTACTTAGCGTCAGTGATTGCAGACGAGCAAGACTTACTCGGAAAACGAGTCTTGGTTGCCGCTGGTGGAACCCGCGAGGCAATTGATCCGGTCAGGTATATCGGTAATCGCTCCTCTGGCAAGCAAGGTTATGCAATCGCACAAGCAGCCCTTGATCGCGGAGCAGAGGTAACAATTTTAAGTGCCAATGTGAACTTGCCGGATCCTGTGGGTGCGGTCGTAGTTAGAGTTGAGAGCACCAAAGATCTGGAAATCGAACTCGAACGCTATTTCAGTAATTCTGATCTGCTAGTAATGGCTGCAGCTGTTGCCGATGCCAGGCCCGCACAGGTTGGCACTGAAAAGCTCAAGAAAGATTCATATCGTGAGATCTCATTAGTTGAGAACCCAGATTTAGTCGCGCAGATTTCGCAGCAAAAACAACGACAGGTCATTGTTGGCTTCGCCGCAGAGACTTCATTAAACGTCGCAGAAGCTACTCGCAAACTGCTCGCAAAAGGCTTAGATCTAATCTACTTAAATGATGTTTCAAATGGTGAAATATTTGGCAGTGACTCGACCCAGGGTGTTTTCATTACTAACGAAGGTAAAGAGATACCAGTTAGTAAGAGTAATAAAGCGACACTGGCTAACCAATTACTCGATCTGATCAAAGATAAGTTAAATTAGCCCAATGTCAAAGCGCTTATTTACATCTGAATCCGTTACCGAAGGCCATCCAGATAAGATCGCAGATCAAATATCTGATGCGATCCTTGACTCACTACTTAGTCAAGATTCGAAGTCACGCGTTGCAGTTGAAACGTTAATCACAACTGGTCAGGTTCACGTTGCCGGCGAAGTAACAACTAATGGCTACGCAGATGTGATGACAATCGTGCGTGATACCGTTTTGAATATCGGGTATGACTCTTCCGATAAAGGCTTTGACGGAAATTCTTGCGGCGTCTCACTTTCGATTGGTCAACAGTCACAAGATATTGCCCAAGGTGTCGATGATGCTTACGAAAAGCGCTTAGATTCCTCAGTTGATCCGCTCGACTTACAAGGCGCCGGCGACCAAGGTTTGATGTTCGGTTATGCCTGCGAAGACACTAAAGAATTAATGCCTCTGCCTATCTCACTAGCTCATAAGTTGGCGCAACGCTTATCTGCAGTTCGTAAATCCGGTGAACTTGCTTATTTACGTCCTGATGGAAAGACTCAAGTAACTATTGAGTACGACGGCGATAAAGCAGTTGCGCTCAACACAATTGTTATCTCATCGCAACACAGTGCTGATGTTGATGTAGCTAAGAAGTTAACTCCCGAAATCATTGATCTAGTAATCAACCCAGTTCTAGCTGGTGTTGATCTACCTAAAGCTGATCTGCGTACCCTGATTAATCCGACTGGTCGATTCGTAATCGGTGGACCAATGGGAGATGCTGGCCTTACTGGTCGCAAGATCATCGTTGATACTTATGGCGGAATGGCACGTCATGGTGGAGGCGCATTTAGTGGAAAAGATCCATCTAAAGTTGACCGCTCTGCAGCTTATGCAATGCGTTGGGTAGCAAAGAACATAGTGGCAGCCGGTCTAGCTTCTCGTTGTGAGGTTCAAGTGGCTTATGCCATCGGAAAAGCTCAACCAGTAGGTCTTTTTATTGAAACTTTCGGTACCGAGAAAGTTCCGGTCTCTCGAATTCAAGATGCAGTTCTATCTGTCTTTGATTTACGACCAGCGGCAATCATTCGTGATCTTGATCTATTGCGCCCGATCTATTCACTCACCAGCGCTTACGGCCACTTCGGTCGTGAGTTACCTGAATTCTCGTGGGAGAAGACGGATCGAGCCGCAGCTTTGCAAGCCGCAATCAAGTAAAGGCTCGCTAACTAGCTTCATCTCATAGACTTAAGTTCATGCTGCGCCCGTTAAAACTCAAGATTCAACGTGCCCCGTTACCGGCTGGGCCAGCAGCGAGTGATCTTCCTATTGCAGCAATTTGGGTCGATTCTGGAATTTCGACTTTAAGTGAACCATTCTCATATTTGATTCCGGAGAAGTTAAGTTCACAAATCAAGGTTGGTTCGCGGGTTCAAGTTCCGTTTAAGGACAAACACGTCGAGGGAATAGTTACTGCACGATCAGCAATTTTGCCAGAATCGCGAGAGTTAAAATCAGTTTATAAATTGTTGGGGGAGTTTCCAGTTGCCAACGAAGAGACTCTCCAATTAATCTCGTTAACTGCTAGTTACTGGGGTGGCTCGCCATATGACGTGATCCGTAGTGCGATCCCGCCACGAGTGGCCACGGCTGAAAAAGCGTTAGCCGTTGAGCCGATCAAAACTATTGCCAGCAGCAATTCCGAAGCAACTTTCCACTTGTTGCCACCAAGAATCGATCCCATCGCAGCCTTGGCATCACTCATCACTAGCAGCAAAAGCTCTGGTGCAAAGCTGGTCATTGTTCCCACGGTTCGCGAGTTGACTAGATTAGCAACTACCCTCGATAGCGCCGGCATTGAGTTCAAGTCGCTAGATTCGAACTTGCCACGTGCTGATCGATATCGCAATTTCCTTGAAGCCTCATTAGGTTCGACGCCTTTAGTAATCGGTATGCGAGCCGCGATTTTCGCACCAATACCCAATTTGGCAGAAATTTACCTGCACCAAGAAAATAGCGAGCACTATTTTGAGCGAAGAGCGCCACACTGGAGCGCTCGTGAGGTTGCCTGGATTCGCTCAAAGATATCGAATCTAAGCCTTCATCTAACTGGCTATGTTCCAAGCCTTGATGTTGCAATAGATATAGACAATAAGGAGATCAAATATCAGGCAAGTCGCGAAAAGATTGCAGTTATCGCGCAGCCAAGTTCGAACGGTGAGTTAATTCCGAGCAAGATTTATCAACAAGTCCGCAAAGGTTTAGCTTCGGGTCCTGTGCTATTTCTAGTTCCGGCGAAAGGTTATGCGACTGCCATTAGTTGCGCTAAATGTCGCAATGTCGCAACGTGTGAATGTGGCGGAAAACTTAGCAAGACCAGCGCCAAGAGTGAACCAGTATGTGTGCTCTGTAGCAAGAATTTTCAGAACTGGAAATGTGGTTGGTGCGGTGACGCCAGAGTTTTCTTAACTAGTCGCGGGATCGAGCGATTTGCTGAAGAAATTGGCAGATCATTTCCCAATCAGTTAGTCGTTCAATCGACCGCAAATGATCCACGTGATTTTGTCGGAAGTGAGCCCGCATTAGTTATCTCAACACCTGGAGTCGAACCCGTTGCCCAGCACGGATATTCCACGGTCGTATTGTTACAAGTTGATCGATTCTTAAGTTCAAGTGGTTCAAATGGGGTCGAGCTCGCGTATTCATTCTTCTTTGCTGCCAGTGCTCTCATAAGTTCGACCGGAGTTGTTGCCGCAGTACATGATGACGGCGCTCCAATTGTTAGCGCTCTTGCAACCTGGAACCCAGCAACTATTTCCAAACGTGAGATTAAACAACGGATACAACTACAACTGCCGCCCATCACTGGCGCTATTTTAGTTTTCGCTGATTCGGCGGAACTCTCCAGGCTAAAGCGCGCCTTAGAAAGTGCCAAGGAAGAGGGCAGGGCGCCAAAATCGTTACGCATTTTCGGACCAATTGCGAGTTCCACTGATGATGCAAAGATCACGCTATTAATTGACCCATCCGAGCAAATCGAACTTGTTTCTTTATTACGTGAAATCAACAAACGGCGTGCGATCTCAAAGAAGTCTCTCTTGTCATTTCGTGTCAATCCATACACGCTCGACTAGCTCTGCGCTCTTGATAGGATTACCTCCATGTCGATTCAACCTATCCGTCTCTTCGGAGATCCCGTTTTGGTCACGCGGGCTACTGAGGTCGTCGACTTTGATAAAGAACTGCGAAATTTGGTTTCTGACCTAACCGACACCATGATCGAAGCTCCTGGAGCGGGTCTGGCGGCGCCGCAAATCGGCGTTTCGCTAAGAGTCTTTGTTTGGGATGTCGATGACGAACTTGGTCATCTCATAAATCCAACTCTTGATTTAAGTGATGAACTGCAAGATGGCGAAGAAGGCTGCTTGAGTTTTCCTGACCTTCGTTACCCAACTCCTCGGTCTATGCGGGTAGTTGCTAAGGGTTTTAATATGTATGGCGATCCGATTAAGGTCGAAGGTAGCGAAATGCTTGCGCGAGCGATCCAACATGAGACCGATCACTTAGATGGAATTGTTTTCATCGACCGTCTTTCGCAGGCTGACCGCAAACTAGCCATGAAAGAAATACGAGATTCAGAATGGTTTGGTTCAGCGATAGCAGACGGAAACTCTCCGATCATCAAGGTTTCGCCACATTTCACTAACGGTTTAGGAAACTAGTGAAGATTGCGGTTGCCGCGTCACCTGAAGTTGCTATTCCCACTTTGGAATATCTGCTTGCATCAGAGCACGATCTATCGCTAATCATTTCACGTCCAGATAGTGCAGTGGGTAGAGGTCGGGAACTTACGCCGACCGCAGTTTCCAACTGGGCGAATGCAAACGGTATTGAGCTGTATTGCCCAAACAAGGCAGCAGATTTTGATGAGCGACTAAAGGCCTTCGATTTAGTGATCACGATTGGATACGGTCTTTTGTTGCCCGAGTTCATTCTCGAGCAGCCTAAGTACGGCTTTATAAATCTACATTTCTCACTGCTGCCGAAGTTACGTGGAGCAGCACCTGCGCAACGTGCAATCATCGATGGTTTAACGCAAACAGGGGTTACGGTGTTCAAATTAGATGCCGGAATGGATACTGGGCCGATTTACGTGCAAGCTCAGCATCAAATTAGTCAGAGTACAACAGCTGGCGAACTACTTACCGAGTTAGCGCAATTAGGGCCAACGGTTATCGATCAGACAATTAAGGCAATCGAGAACGGTACCGAACCGGTCGCGCAAGATCATTCACTTTCATCCGTTGCTCCAAAGTTATCCAAATCTGAAGCGCAAATAAATTGGTCAGATTCGGCGAAACAGATAGTGAGCAAGATTCTTGGGTTTGCTCCGAATCCAGGTGCGACAGCCAAATTTCGTGGCGAGGTTTTGCGCGTTACTAGAGCTCAACTGGGTGAAACAGCTCTACCTATCGGGCAGATTTCGGTAGCGAATGGTTTGGTATTTGTTGGCACTACCACCACTGCAGTTGAACTTCTGGAAGTTACCCCTGCTGGCAAGAAGTCGATGACAGCTTCAGCATGGGCAAACGGTGCTCGTTTTAGCGAAGGCGAAACCATTGAATAACCCAGTTCCGCGCACCTATAAGCGCGCCAATCCAGATGCGGTTCGCCTGCTTGTCTTTGATTTGCTCACTGAAGTCAATCGCAGCGATGGCTACTCAAATTTACTGTTGCCACAAGCGTTAACGGCGAGCAAATTCGATGATCGAGATAAAGCCTTTGCAACCGAACTGCTCTACGGAACGCTGCGTATGCAAGGGCGGCACGATTGGATACTGGCGCAAGTTTCAAATCGGCCTTGGGATCAAGTAGATCCTGGCGTCATTGATGTTGGGCGCATAGCGCTTCAGCAGATTCACGAAATGCGCGTGCCCGATCATGCTGCGGTTTCTGCCGCAGTTGATATAGCTCGCAAGCGATTAGGTGAAGCAGAAGGTTCTTTTCTAAATGCGCTGCTTCGCGCAGTCTTAAAGAAATCCCTTGAAGAGTGGTTAGCTCCTTTGGCTGCAATCAGCGATCCGATAGAGCGACTCTCGATCCAATTTTCACATCCGCAGTGGATTGTCTCTGCCTATTTTGATTTGCTCAAGAATGAAAGCGATGTCATGGCAGCTTTGGTTGCGAATAATATTCCGGCTCAACCAACTTTAGTTTCGTGGCCCGGGCGATCTACCCAAGCAGAATTAGTTGAACTCGGGGGAGTGCCAACAGATTTTTCACCTTACGGTGTTCGACTATCCGGCTCGCCAGGAGCGATACCAGCAATTAGAGAACGACGAGCTGGCGTGCAAGATGAGGGTTCGCAACTCGTTGCTGAAATTTTCGCCGCAGTTAGCAGTAACGCGCACGATTGGTTAGATCTCTGTGCCGGCCCGGGCGGCAAAGCCGCGCTAATTTCCAGCATTGCAGCTCTCGGAGATCACACTTTTACTGCAAATGAAATCTCACAGCCACGGGCAAACTTGGTTTCGCAAGTAGTTGAGTTTGGTCAAGTGATTGTCAGCGACGGTCGCGAGATCGCAAAGTCAGGTCGCACCTTTGACGCCATTTTGGCAGATGTGCCATGTACTGGTTTAGGCGCGCTTCGTCGGCGGCCCGAAGTTCGATGGCGCCGCACCTTGGCAGATTTGCGAACTTTGACTGATCTACAAATTGAGTTAAGCGATGCCGCGATCTCAGTATTAAACCCGGACGGTTACTTTGCTTACGTTACTTGTTCGCCTCATTTGGCTGAGACCAAGTTTCAAGTATCGGCGATCCTAAAGCGACATCCTGAGCTAACGAAAATCGATCTGCGTCCATACTTCCCAACCGGGTTAGTTAGTGCAAATGATGATGGTTCACTATTGCTCTGGCCGCAACTTCATAACACCGACGCGATGTTCATGACTATCTTCCAGAAGTCGAGTTAGGCTTTTACTATGGCTCATCTAGTCAGAATCACGCCAAGCATTCTAAATGCGGATTTTGCGAATCTCGGTTCGGAGATCGAGCGAATTTCGGGCACCTCAGATTTGGTTCATCTTGATGTTATGGACAATGTGTTTGTTCCGAATTTTACTTTCGACTTCAACCAGGCGGCAGAAATTATTTCAATTAGTAAGTTGCCAGTCGATGCGCATCTGATGGTTACCGATGTCGATCTAATCGCACCAAAATATGCTGAGATCGGGTGCGCAAGTGTGACTATTCATGCCGAGGCTACCTCAGATATTCGGGGCACCTTAAAGGCGATTAGATCTAATGGTGCTCGTGCTTCGTTGGCGCTTAAGCCCAAAACGCCCCTTGATCCATATCTAGAATTTCTCGATGATTTAGATATGTTGCTGATCATGACAGTTGAGCCCGGCTTCGGCGGGCAAAAGTTCATGACTGATCAGTTAAGTAAAATCGAGCAAGCACGTAAAGAGATCGGCTCTAAAGCCATTTGGCTGCAAGTAGATGGCGGCATCTCGTTAGATACGATCGAGGCTGCAGCAACTGCAGGTGCTGACACTTTTGTAGCTGGTAGCGCGGTATTTAACAGCGACAACCCAGCACAAATGGTCACGGATCTACGCGAGAAAGCCAAGCTCTCTTCGCATTAGGTATCAAAATCAATTGTGACTCACGATCTATCATCGTGAAGTAAACTAAGACTATGAAGTCATTTGAATCGCTCTTCGCTGAACTAGCAGAAAAAGTCGCGGCACAATCACCAGACTCAGCCACCGTTTCTGCTGTAAACGCTGGGGTTCATTCCATCGGCAAGAAAGTTCTTGAAGAAGCTGGTGAAGTTTGGCTGGCCGCAGAGCACGAAGGCGACGAGGCACTGGCTGAAGAGATAAGTCAACTGCTTTATCACCTGCAAGTTCTGATGATTGCGCGCAAGATCTCACTCGCCGATGTATATAGATATTTGTAGGAGAAGCTGATGATTCGAATAGCTGTCCCAAATAAAGGTTCACTTGCTGATTCAGCAATCGCAATTCTAAGAGAAGCTGGCTATCGCCAGCGTGTCGATGCTCGCGATCTAGTGCTATTAGATCCCGAAAATGGCGTTGAGTTTTATTATCTGCGGCCACGCGATATCGCCATCTATGTCGGGTCCGGTGAACTTGAGGCAGGCATAACCGGGCGCGATTTGTTGATTGACTCCGGAGCACCAGCTAAAGAGATTTTAAGTTTAGGTTTTGGTGGTTCGACTTTTAGATTCGCCGGTAGCGCTGATCGCGAGTGGCAGATCAGTGAGTTGGCCGGAAAACGAATCGCCACTGCCTATCCTGGTTTGGTCGCAAATCACCTCAAAGAGTTAAAGATCTCAGCCGAAGTTGTGCGTTTAGATGGCGCAGTTGAAAGCAGCGTCCGACTTGGCGTAGCCGATGTAATTGCCGACGTTGTTAGTACCGGTAATACCTTGCGCCAAGCTGGTCTCAAGATATTTGGTGAACCGATTCTAAATAGCGAAGCGGTCTTGATTAAAAACGCTAGCCAGGCCAATGGTTTAGAGATCTTGATGCGTCGCTTACAAGGCGTGGTTACAGCCAGACAATATGTATTACTTGATTACGATATTCCAAAGAGCGCTCTTGATCGTGCGTGCGAACTAACACCTGGCCTCGAGTCACCAACTATTTCACCACTACAAAAGGCTGATTGGGTTGCTGTTCGCGCCATGGTGCCACGTCAAGATACCAATGCCGTGATGGATGATCTTTGGACTATTGGCGCGCGCGGTATTTTGGTAACTGATATCCACGCTTGCCGTTTATAAGTTAGATATTTGCCGCTTCGACATCTTCGCGCGTAATACCGAGCAAATATAGAACTGAATCTAAGTAAGGCGCAGTTAGCGAACTATCGGCAGCGGCACGCACAGCAGGTTTTGCGTTGAACGCAATACCTAGCCCGGCGGCAGCAATCATGTCTAAATCATTAGCACCGTCGCCGATGGCGATAGTTTGCTCAAGAGTAACTCCAACTTTAGCTGCGAAATCGCGGAGAGCTTGCGCTTTAGCAGCTCGGTCGATAATTGGTGAGATGACTTGGCCGGTTAATTTGCCATCAACTATTTCTAGCGTATTAGCGCGGTAGTTAGTGATACCTAGTTCAGTTAGCAGAGGCTCGATTACTGCAGCAAAGCCGCCAGATACAACTGCGACTTCATGTCCTAATTTCTGCAAAGTTTTAACTAAAGTTCGTGCGCCAGGTGTTAATTTAATCTCCTGACGAACTTCGTCGAGAATTTCTGCTGAAGCACCGGCTAATAATGCAACACGTGCTCGCAACGAACTTTCAAAGTCCAATTCACCAGCCATGGCGGCGTTAGTAATCTTGATTACCTCTTGCTCAACGCCGACTTTTGCCGCAAGTAATTCGATGACCTCTTGCTGAATCAGAGTCGAATCAACATCCATCACAACTAGCTTCTTTGCTAATCTGGCCAGACCGCCAGGGGAGACCGCAATATCTATGGCTGCATCGCGCGCGACCAAGGCCAGTGAGGTTCTTAACGCATCAACACTGGCTGCGGAAACCTGAAATTCGACTGCAGTAACTGGGTAAGAAGCAGTTCGAAAAATACGTTCAATATTGCCGCCTTCAGCTGTAATTGCAGTAGCAATCTGAGCAATCGCGCTCGGCTGTAACTTTTGTGAAAGCGCTACAACATGTAATAGACCTTGCTTCGCTTGAATCGAACTGGTCGCGGAGTCGGTAAACAGGGTCGCAATATCTACGCCCAATCTGGTTGCACACTCTTCCAAATCAGCTTCGATCGCCTTGCCATGTGCTGGGCTTAACCCAATCAAGACGGTCAAAATCAAGCGGTCGCTGATCACAACCTGTTCGATATCTAAAACTGTGATGGCAAATTGTTCAAGAGTCGCAAAAAGCGCTTGAGTGATACCAGGGGCATCAGTGCCAGTCAGGAGAATTAGGCCAGTGTGTTGCGCATCGCTGCTCATATGCCCAGATTACCGTGAATTCACGCTATCTTTTCGCTCTATGGCAAGCGAAATCGTTTTAACTCTCGATGAAGTAACTGTTCGTCGTGGGGCCTCAACTATCTTGGGGCCAATATCGTTGACCTTGCACACCGGGCAGCGATGGGTGATTTTGGGACCCAACGGTGCAGGTAAATCAACGTTATTACAACTTATTGCAACGCGAATTTTTCCGACTACTGGTTCTGCTCAGATCCTCGATAAAGCTATGGGCAAGGTAGATCTATTTGAGCTGCGTACGCGAATCGGGTTAGTTTCAGCAAACAGCACAACGGGTATTCCAGATGAAGAACTAGTTCGCGATGTTGTTCTTACTGCCGCATATGCAATCAGCGGTCGATGGAATGAAAGTTATGATCTCTGGGATGAATCCCGTGCCATTGCGTTACTAACAACGTTTGGAGTTCGTAACCTTGGTGATCGAACTTACGGAACTTTAAGCGAAGGTGAACGTAAACGTGTAACCATCGCTCGGGCGCTGATGGTTGACCCTGAATTGATTCTGTTAGATGAACCAACTTCTGGACTAGATCTTCCTGGACGCGAAGATTTGTTGACTCGGTTTGCCACCTTTGCCAGTGACCCTTCATCACCAGCTTCAATCATCGTTACTCATCACCTAGAGGAAATTCCGGTCGGAACCACTCACGCGCTTTTGATTAAGAATGGGCAGATTGCCTACGCGGGTGAGATCGATGAGGTGTTAACTACCCAAAACGTCTCAGAGGTATTCAACTATCCGCTTACTGTCACTAAAGAAGGCGCTCGGTTCTTTGCTCGCGCAAATCGATGACAGTTGGCAACCGTTATTCAATGATTATCATGTAGAGCTAACTGCAATTGAGGCGATTATCGCTTCGCAACGGATTGCGCCTTCTCATGAGCAAGTGCTGCGCGTTTTTGGGTTTCCGGTAGATCACTACCGTGTCGTAATCGTCGGTCAAGATCCATACCCGACACCTGGATATGCAAACGGACTTGCCTTTAGCGTCAATGCCGAGATAGCAAAACTTCCGGCATCGCTTAAGAATATTTTTAACGAGTATGTAGCAGATACCGGTTTTGCCTATCCGAAAACCGGTGACTTATCCACGTGGGCAAACGAAGGCGTGGCTCTCTTAAATAGTTCGCTTACGCTAAATCTCGAGGATAAGTCAGAGCACCTGAGAATTGGCTGGCAGCGGTTTACGAGTGCAGCCCTAGAGATTTTGGCCGACCGCGGATGCGTCGCAATTCTTTGGGGGAGTCATGCGCAAAAACTGGGTTCGCATTTCGCATCCAGTCATAAAGTTGAATCCGTCCACCCCAGCCCGTTATCGGCATATAAAGGCTTCTTTGGTAGCAAACCTTTTACTAAATGCAATGAGCTCTTAGTTGCATCGGGTCAGATTCCGATCGATTGGCGTTTGCCTTAGGAAAGAAAACGGGCCACGATTTCTCGTGGCCCGTTTCTAATTAACTTTACTGAGTTTATGCAGTCCAGTTATTAATTGGTGATGATAAGAAGTAGATCATGAACAGACCAGATACTAAGTACAGCAGGGCGTGAACTTCTTTGGCACGACCTTGGAATACTCGAATCAAGACATGGGTAATGAAACCAGCACCGATACCTACTGAAATATTGTAAGTAAATGGCATCAAGATAATTGTTAAGAATGCAGGAATCGCGATTCCTAGATCATCCCAGTCAATATTCTTAATCTGGCTCATCATTAGGAAACCAACGATGATTAGCGCTGGCGTTGCGGCCTCGTAAGGAATGATTGCAACAAGTGGCGCTAAAAATGTGGTTAGCAAGAAGCAGATACCGGTAACGATTGAAGCTAGACCGGTACGTGCACCTTCGCCAACACCTGATGCTGATTCAATGTAGCTAGTGTTAGAAGAGATACCTGCGGCTCCACCTGCTGCAGCTGCAACAGAGTCAACTAGCAAGATCTTCTGGATGTTATCTACATTGCCATCTTTGTCAGCAAGACCAGCTTCGTGACCTATTGCGGTAACTGTTCCGACAGTGTCGAAGAAATCTGAAAGAAGCAATGTGAAGAGAAGCAAAATTGCCGCAACCAAAGTTACGTTATCTAGCTGGAAAGCTCCGAAGAGATCAAACTGGCCAGTGAAATCAAACTTAGGCGTTGCCACAATCTCAGTTGGTACCTTAGGAATATTTAGACCCCATCCACCATCAACGATGGTTGGTGGGTTACCAGCAGTAAATCCAGGTGCGATGTTGTAGATCTTCTGAATTACGACCGCAGCAGCTGTCGCGCCGATGATTCCAATGAGGATCGCGCCTTTAACTTTGCGAACCATCAAGCCAATAATCAGAATCAAACCAAAGACGAAGACCACTGTTGGCCAGCCAACTAGATTTCCATTTACGCCTAGACCAACTGGAACCGGACCGCTTGCAGTTCTGCGAACGAAACCTGCATCAACCAAACCGATTAGTGCGATGAAGAGGCCGATACCAACTGAGATCGCAATCTTGATCTGAGCTGGAACTGCCTTAAACACAGCTACGCGGAAACCGGTTAGAACCAATACCAAAATAATCAAACCTTCAAGGACTACAAGTCCCATCGCAGCTGCCCAAGTCATCTTTGAAGCAATACCAACTGCGACGAAAGTGTTGAGACCAAGACCAGTTGCAAGAGCTAACGGATAGTTAGCTACTGCGCCCATCAAGATTGTTAATAAGCCAGCGATTAGCGCTGTTGTTGCCGCGACCATCGCTGGAGCAGGAGCTGCGCCACCAAAGAGGAACTGGCCATTAGCATCTGGTGAATACGCCAGAATGATTGGGTTAAGAGCCACGATGTAGGCCATCGTGAAGAAGGTGACGAGACCGCCACGGATTTCACTTGATACTGAAGACCCGCGTTGCGAGATCTTGAAGTAATTGTCTAGGAATTTAGTCAAGGAGGTACCTTTCTAATTTTGTTAACGGAGGTGTTTGCGACTCCGAGTCGAAGAACGTTCGACTAACGCAGGGAACTTATGGGTAAACCTAAGGCTTACTGAGAAGTATTTGAGGTAAGCCGAGCCACGATCCCAAGGAAAATTGCGATTGATTGCCCAATTAAGAGCGCAAAAAGGGCAGTTCCGACGCCTAAAGTGCCGCCCAGAAGCGCGCCAAGTACCAAGACGGTGCCTTCGATTGCCAGGCGAACTCGACCTACCCGAACCCCAGTTTTGTGGTGAAGGGCGGTCATCAGTCCATCACGGGGTCCGGGGCCAAGGCCACAAGTTATGTAAAGGCTCGAGCCAGCGCCCACTAAAGCGATGCCGAGGAAAACGTAGATCAAGCCAATGATCGCGTTATCAGCTGGAGGTATGAAATCAATTCCTAATTGAATCGCAGCGGCAATTATTACGATATTCGAGACGGTACCAAAACCTGGTCTCTCTTTTAATGGCACCCAAAGCAGAAGAACGATTGCACTGATTACAAAAGTAAGAAGTCCAATTTCGGAATTAAATGTTTTCGCTAATCCTTGTGCTAACACAGACCAAGGTGCATTGCCTAAATTCGATTGAATTAATAGTGAGTCGCCAATTCCGAAGATGAATAGACCAAAGAACAAGATCGACACCCGAGATACTGATAAGTCCCAACGAGATTCAGCGCGCCAAGGAGCGTTCGGAATTGTCTTATGTGGACGTATGAAATTTAGGAAACCACTGCTTATTGACATTTGCTGAGGATAGCCCACTTCGTAAGTTCGCGAGATAGCATTGCGCTCTAATGGAATTCCCTGGCCTAGGCACTTTAATCAATACCGTCACTATCGTTGGCGGAGCAGCACTTGGCGTACTTATCGGCTCACGCGTTAGCGAAAAGTTGCGAGATTTAATCACCGATATTTTGGGTTTAGTAACCCTGCTTGCGGCAGCGAGTGCACTCATTCCACTCTGGTCAAACGAATATGTTTCAGCGTTACCGAAGGGCTGGGCACTTCTCTGTGTTCTTGGTTCGCTACTTGTAGGAGCATTGATCGGAAGCGCATTGCACCTAGCCGAGAAACTCGAAGTTCTCGGTGAGAATTTGCGAAAGCGGTTCCGCGCATCCAAAGAGAGTCCTTTCCTTGAAGGATTCGTTAGTTCTTCACTTCTCTTTGCAATCGGACCACTAGCGATACTTGGCTCTATCAGTGATGGCATGGGGACTGGCATCGATCAACTAGTTCTTAAATCAATTCTCGACTTCTTCGCTGCCATGGCGTTTGCAACATCACTTGGTTGGGGAGTTGCTGCTTCGGCCATCCCAGTAGGTATTTATCAAGGAGCTTGGACCCTGGTTGGACTTGGATTAGGTTCAATTTTGAGTGGCTATCAAATAGCTGCCATGACCGTGGTCGGTGGTTTGATGTTGCTCTGTATTGCTTTGCGCTTGCTTAAGATAAAAGAAGTCGCAGTTGCGAATTTATTGCCAGCTTTGGCAGTTGCGCCGATATTTGCGCTAATTGCCCATCAATTCGTTTAAAGAGTGGCGATATCAATTACGAAACGAAATCGTACATCGCTTTTTACGGTTCGCTCATAAGCAGTGTTTACGTAATCGGCGCTGATTAATTCAATCTCACTAACAATGTTTTTTTCGCCACAGAAATCAAGCATCTCTTGAGTCTGCGCAATTCCGCCGATCATTGAGCCAGCCATTGAGCGACGACCAGATAACAAAGAGTTTGCATGCACCGCAAACGGAACGCCTGGCAGACCAATAACAACTAGCGTTCCGTCAGTTGCAAGTAAACCCAAGTAATCATTGATGTCATGTTCGGCACTTACCGTATTTAGAATTAAATCAAATTTGCGTTTCACCGATTTCAATTGAGCCGGATCACTGGTCACGACAAAATGATCTGCGCCAAGACTGCGAGCATCAGCTTCCTTGCTAGGGGAGTGCGAAAGCACAGTTACCTCTGCACCTAATGCATGTGCGAACTTAACGCCCATATGGCCCAGTCCGCCTAAACCCATCACCGCAACTTGCTTACCTGGCCCGGCTTTCCAATGCTTTAGCGGTGAATACAAAGTGATACCTGCGCAAAGCAATGGAGCGACCGCGGCTAAATCTAAACCGGTTGGAATTTTGACTGCGTAATTTTCATTGATTACATAACCATCGCTGTATCCACCCATAGTTGGGGTTACGCCGTCGCGTTCTAAACCGTTATAGGTCGGGGTCATGCCATTTTCACAATATTGCTCAAGGCCTTGGTTGCAGCTTGAACAGTTACGGCACGAATCAATAAACACACCTACGCCAATTAAATCGCCCACTTTGAACTTGGTAACCGAGCCGCCAACCGCACTGACGACGCCAGCGATTTCGTGGCCTGGCACCATTGGAAAGAGAGCGCCGCCCCATTCCTCTTTTACTTGATGAATATCTGAGTGGCAGATGCCGGCATATTTAATCTCGATCGCCACATCATTAGGCAGTAAATCTCTACGCGAGAAAGTGTAGGGAGTTAAAGGCGCATTTTTGCTTAAGGCAGCTAATCCACGAACGTTCATGCGTTAAAGGGTAGTGGCTCGCTCGAAGTGTGTCCTGCTTTAGAAACACGCGCAGTTAGTTGGCGCATGTGATGCCGGCGGCAGAGCACTTCATAAGCAACTTCATCGGCCTTATTAGTATCTCCAACTACTACTTGTTCGCCTTCAGTAACCATGACCCCGTTAATGGTTCGAGCATTGTGCGTAGCGCGCTCTCCGCACCAACAGAGCGCCTCGACTTGCAAGGTGTTTACACGGTCGGCAAGTTCTACTAACCGGGCAGAACCAGGGAAAAGTTTCGTGCGAAAATCCGCCAAAATTCCGAATGCGTAAACATCAATACCGAGTCCATCAACAATGCGAGCTAGCTGATCGATCTGAATCGGTTCGTAGAACTGCGCTTCATCACAAATAATGTAATCAACGCGAGAACCTATTGATAACTGATCTACGACAAATCGATGGATATCTAACTCTGGCCCAACTTCAATGGCCGCGCTTTGCAGTCCAAGCCTTGAAGATATAACGCCAACACCGGCGCGATCTTGGTTAGTGAAAATTAATCCAGTACGGCCACGACTTTGGTGGTTATGGGCTGTCTGAAGCGCAAGAGTCGATTTACCGCTATCCATAGTTCCGCAGTAATAAGTCAATTCAGCCATGACGGTAATCCTGCCACATCAGAGCGTAAATCCCCGGGCAACTAGTGCTTCCCACAGAGAGTCCGAAAGTGCCAGTGAAGTTGCAACGCTAATGTGCGATGCGTCTCGATATGCCACGTTGCCACGGACAATTCCTGAGCAAACATCAGTACAAAGCCATTTGGATGGATCAATAATTTCGAAGTTCGATTGTTGCGGTAAACCAAGTGTGGAATCTGCGAAACATTTGTCCGCACTAGTGCTGGCCAAACAGTTAGGGATATTTCGAGTTGGTAGGGGAGTATCCAGAATGTAAATCAATTTATTTGTCAGTGGCTTGAGAAGTTGATAAGTGCGTTCGGACCCTGCTATCCACCATTGATTAACGCTGCGAGGATCCCCATCGGGAACGAAGTGTTCAAACGAGGAGAGAATAATCAAGTCCGGTTTAGCCGCTGTTATTCGCTCGATTGCGCCCTGCCGCCAGTCTGCGCAATTACTCATCTTGAATGCGCCGACGCTCTTTCGCACGACATCTATTGAAGGGCAAGCTGACTTGGTTAACGAAATGAATTTAAATCCTTTTTCATTCGCCAGTTTTTCGAGCGCCGGAAACCATTGCACCGCATGAGAGTCCCCATATAGAACAACAGTTTTGCTTGCATCCAGTTTTCCGAATTCACAAAGTGGTGAAATCGATTCGTGATAATTTAAATGACAGCCATCTTCGTATGGCGTAGGTCGAGCTTCAATACTCGCTAATGTGACTTGTTTCCCATCAACTAAAATCGCAGATGTCGTGGATTTCGCGATACCAAATCCAATCAAAACGGCCAGCGCCATTGCAGTCAGGGTTCCTGCAACAACCTTGCGCGCTGAAAGATTGCGCTCTCGTAACGGTTCTTCGACAAATCGAGTGGTTAAGTCAGCAAGAAGTACCGTCACTAATAGCGCGGTGATTCTCTCCCATAAAAGTAGGTCCCGGGCGAGCAATGCAATTGGCAGCACTAACACTGGCCAATGCCATAAATAAAGCGGATACGAAATCTTTCCTAGCCAAACTGAAATTCGGTTTGTTGCCAGCCACTTTAACGGTTTAGGCCAAGCGCCAATGCTGGAAAGTAGCGCTGCAGTTCCAAGGACGGGCAATAACGCATAGAAGCCTGGGAAGGCAGTGCTCTCGTTAAACCAAAAAGTTGCGATACCTAAAGCAATAACGCCAAAGATTGCTAACACTCGACTTTGTTTTCTTAAGCTAGGTAGCAGAGCGATCAATGCGCCGATGCTTAGCTCCCAGGCCCGCGTGGGCAGAGAGTAGAAGGCCCAAATCGGCGCGACAACAGTCAACCAAACTCCAAGTGCGAAGGAGGTTATGGTAATCAACGAGAAACCGAGCAGATATTTACGCGCACTTTTGAGTTTTGCTAAAGCAATTATGAGCAATGGCCAGAAAATGTAGAACTGTTCTTCTACGGCGAGTGACCAATAATGAATGAACGGCGAGGGAGTTGCATTCAGATTTTGATAATCGTTCTCCCACCAAGCGAATAAATAGTTTGAGATATAGAGCGTTGTGGCGATTAAGTCACGCCCGATAGATCCTCGTGAAATCGGTGGCAAAACCAACCAAGCAAATATTGCAGTCACGAGTAGTACTAGAAACGCGGCAGGTAAAAGTCGCTTGCTACGCCGTAGGTAGAAAGCTTTCAGAGAAATTCGACCAGTGTTGTTTATTTCTTTCAGAAGTAGGCCAGTGATTAAGAAGCCAGAGATAACGTAAAAAATATCAACGCCAATGAACCCACCAGTTATGAATTTGGCGTGAAAGATAAGTACGAGTACGGCTGCCAGAGCGCGTAGCCCCTGGATTTCTAGAATCTTAGTTGTGGCGGTTTTCAAATCTGAACCAGCGATCTAATCCTTAAATTGGGAAATGCCGCATTGATTCGTTCTCTACCACCCAGAGCACTTATCTCAAGCAGAACCGCAACTTCGCAAACCTCACCTGCTAAATCTGCAATTAGTTCTAGCGCGGCAATCAAGGTTCCGCCAGTGGCCAGCACATCATCAATCAGCAAAATTTTTGGATCAATTACGTGCGCGAGCGAATCAATCTGCATCTCGAGACTATCGCTGCCATATTCAAGTCCATATTCGCGTTTGATTACCGCGCCCGGCAACTTTCCAGCTTTTCTGATCGGCACAAAACCAACTGCGCTATCAATCGCAATAGCACTTGCCAAAATAAAGCCGCGAGATTCAATTCCTGCTACTAAATTAAAAGGGGTCTCAGTTTGGCCAAATTCCTTGGTCACCGCTTCGTAAGCTTTTGGGTTGCCGATTAGTGGTGCAATGTCTTGAAAGAGGATCCCGGGGATTGGGAAATCCGGAACAGCTCTGATGAGTGCGAGCGCTTCAGCAATTTCCATGCGCTCTACCTTTCGGGCTTTCGTCTTTAAAACCTACCAACAGTATGCGTGTCCGAAAGGGGACTTGAACCCCTAAGCCCTTACGGGCACTAACACCTCAAGCTAGCGCGTCTGCCAATTCCGCCACCCGGACGAGTGAAGCGAAGGATAGCAACTCAGGTCACATGACAGCAAAAGGTCCCTAGCGGTTCAAAGGCTTCACATTCAGGCGCAAAACTGAAAGAGTGTCCCTATGAGTCAAGAACGCCTAGCGCTAGAAGAAGAAACAATTCGCATTTGCCAAGAACTCATTCGAATTCCGAGTGTGAACTATGGCGAGGGTAGAGGTGACGAAAAAGCTGTCGCTGCCTATGTTGTTGACTCACTCGCTGAAGTTGGAATCACCGCAACTTCTTACGAGTCGGCACCTAACAGAGTTAATGTCGTTGCGAAAATAAAAGGAAGCGACTCGAGCCGACCTGGTTTGGTTGTGCATGGACATATCGATGTGGTTCCGGCCGAAGCTAAAGATTGGTCAGTTGATCCATTTAGCGGCGAGATTAAAGATGGTTTTATCTGGGGACGTGGCGCAGTCGATATGAAAAATGTTGACGCCATGATTCTGGCGATCGTTCGCAAATGGGCACGCGAAGGTTATGTTCCGCCTCGCGACATTGTTCTAGCTTTCTTTGCCGATGAAGAAGCCGGAAGTGAATATGGTTCGCGCTACATGACCGCAAATCACCCAGAAGTTTTCGCTGGTTGCTCTGAAGCGGTTTCTGAAGTTGGCGGTTTTTCGATCGCTCTCAAAAATGGGAAGCGCATGTACATAATCGAAACTGCGCAAAAGGGAATTCACTGGTTTAAGTTAACTGC